>ULRC01051313.1_pt1 | contig 14265 bp, 14 predicted proteins | sample 1955101 | NCBI WGS metagenome assembly ULRC01 (sample SAMEA4835672, study PRJEB28245) | human gut metagenome | biome: gut microbiome; material: fecal sample | place: Denmark | collected 2008 | reverse complement strand
AAAAAAGAGGACGGCGAAAGCCGTCCTCTTTTTTTGAAGTATTTAGGCAAGCGCCGCGGTGATGATCGCCATGGAGTAGACCTCCTGAGCATTGCAGCCGCGGGAAAGGTCGTTGATCGGCGCGTTCAGGCCGAGCAGGATCGGGCCGTACGCGTCGAAGTTACCCAGACGCTGTGCGATCTTGTAGCCGATGTTACCAGCGTTGATGTCGGGGAAGATAAAGGTATTGGCGTGACCGCCGACGCCGTCGGAGATGTGCTTGGTCTTGGCGACGGTCGGAGAGACCGCCGCGTCGAACTGGAACTCGCCGCCAATCGGGGTGTCGGGCATGAGGGCCTTGGCCTTCTCGCAGGCATTGCGCATCTTGTCGACGTCCTCGCCCTTGCCGGAGCCGAGGGTGGAGTAGCTCAGGAAGGCGACCTTCGGGTCAACGCCGAAGATCTTGGCGCAGGAAACGGTCTCCTTGCAGATCTCGACGAGCTCGTCCTCGTTGGGCTTGATGTTGATGGCGCAGTCGGCCATGGCGAGCACTTCGTTCTCGCCGGAAGCGGCGGGACGGACCATGATGAAGCAGGAAGAGACGATCTTGTTGCCTGGCTTGGTCTTGATGAGCTGGAGCGCGGGACGGACCGTGTCGGCCGTGGAGTAGGTCGCGCCGCCGAGCAGGCAGTCGGCCTTGCCCATCTTGACGAGCATGGTGCCGAAGTAGTTGCTCTTCTTGAGCGCGGCGCGGCACTCGTCGGCGGTCATCTTGCCCTTGCGCAGCTCGACCATCTTGTCGACCATCTCGTCCATGCCGTCGTAATTCTCGGGGTCGATGATCTCGGCGCCGCGGATGTTGAAACCGATGTCCTCGGCGGCGGCAGCGATCTCATCGGGGTTGCCGACGAGCACGGGCTTTAAGAAGTTACCGGACAGCAGACGGGCGCTCGCTTCGAGAATGCGGGGGTCGGTGCCTTCGGTAAAAACGATCGTCTTGGGGCTCTTTTTCAGCGTGCTGATCAGTTGTGCAAACATGTTGATTCCTCCTGATATATGATGTGCCGGTCAAGCGGGCACAGATTTACAGATATAGTATACACCCACTTTTTCACCCTCTCAAGGAAAAATAACGCAAAATTCATGCAAAAGTTTACAAATTTTCCAAACTCTTACAATATATTAGCAGTATCATTTCCCCAAAAGGCTTGACGGAGCCTTGAAAACCAAGTATACTGGTCAATGGTTACAAATTGTAACTTTTATTTTTACTTGCATCCTTTAAGGAGTTTTGATATGTCAGAGCAAAAACGATCCACCCCGCAGCGCAGCGATGCACCCACGCAGCGTCGTCGTTCGAATGCCTCGCCGCGAAGACGGCCGAGCAGGCGCGGCGGCATGCCGCAATGGCTGAGCGGCTGGCTCGAGCACATGGCGCTATTTTTTTCCACGCTCGGTGCGCGCATCCGCCGCATCGGCCCACGCGCCCGCACGGTCATGCGCGAGAGCAGGGCGCGCAACTTTCCTGAATCCAACCGCTTTTTGGTGCAGGTCTTCCTCGTCATCGGCGGGATGTTCCCGATGTGGCACTCGCTGCTGCATGAAAGGATCATGGCGCGCCGCCGCCAGCGCAGCCACGCTGCCGGTGTGCACGAGGACCGCTGGCGCAGGCACGCGCGGCGCGTGAACCCGTTCTACTTCATCGGCGGCGCGGCGGTCGTGGCCGCGATCGCGCTGTTTTTCTCGTTCTACACGCTGGGAACGACCGTGGAGTATAACGGCAGCGTGGTCGACACCGTCGCGAGTGCCGCGCAGGCACGCAAGGCGGCCTCCAAGCTCGAGAGCATCACGACCGAAACGCTCGGCAAGTCCTACGAGATCGCAAAGGATGCCATCCATTATTCGACGGCTTTCGTCCGCCGCAGCGATGTGACGGATTCGACGACCTTCGAGCAGGACCTCGCCGACGAGCTCGGCCAGGTGACCTACGGCTACTCGCTCTATGTCGACGATGAGCTCATCGGTTCGACGCAGTACGCCGGCGCGCTGGACGAGCTGCTCAAGCAGATCAAGCAGGTCTACGCCTCGGCGGATACGCTGAGCGTCGACTTTGTCGAAAATGTCCGCATCGCGGAGGGCTACGTCCCGACCGACAGCGTGATGAACCTCGGCGAGATCGCCGAGATCCTGAATTCGACGAAGTCGGGCGAGGTGACCTACACCGTCGTCAAGGGCGACACCTGGGGCCAGATCGCCAACAACAACGGCATGACCGCCGCCGAGCTCGAAGCGCTGAACCCCGGCTACGACATCAACCGCATCCACATCGGCGATGCGCTGACGCTCTCGAACGCCGTGCCGTATCTGACCGTCAAGGTCACCGAGCGGCAGAACTATGTCGAGGACGTCAACTATGACGTGAACTACGTGAGCGATTCGTCCATGTATCAGGGCGACGAGCGCGTGATCTCCAAAGGTTCGTTCGGCAAGGCTGATATCGTGGCCGATGTCACCTATGTCAACGGCGAGGAGCAGGAGCGCACGGTCATCTCGTCCGTCACGCTCTCCGACCCTGTGGCCGAGACGCGCGCCCGCGGCACGAAGGTCCGCCCCACCTGGTACCCCACCGGCAGCTTCCGCTGGCCGTGCTCGGGCCGCATCACCTCGCGCTTTGGTTACCGCAACACCGGCATCCGCGGCGCGACGAGCAACCACAAGGGTATCGACATCGCCTGCTCCTACGGCACGCCGATCTACGCCGCCGACGGCGGCCGCGTGACCTACGCGGGCTACAAGGGCGCGATGGGCTACGTCGTCATCATCGACCACAACAACGGCTATGTCACGTATTACGAGCACAACTCGTCACTGCTCGTCTCCGCGGGACAGACGGTCTACAAAGGCCAGCAGGTCGCCAAAGCGGGCCGCAGCGGCGTCGCCAGCGGTGTCCACTGCCACTTCGGCATTCAGAGAAACGGCAGCTACGTCAACCCGCTGAACTATCTAAGTTAAAATCAAAGGGATCCCATCCGATGGATGGGATCCCTTTGATTTTAGGGGATCGCACTTCGCTTCGTGCCTTGCCGCCGTTGGCGGCTGCGACACGCGCGAAGCGAGAAGAATAAATCGCCACGCGCATGTCGCGGCGATTTATGATTAAAATTATTTCGCGTCTGCGGACGCGAAAGTCTGCGACGCTTTTTCCCGTTTTTCTGCCCGTATGGGCAGAAAATGCGGCGGATGTAGGTTGATGGGTTTTGCGCCGATTGGGGTGTGGGGGCCTGTTTGCCGCCGGTCGCGGCAAATGCGGCATGGGGATCATGAAAAGACCGCTGCGGCGTTTCGCAGCGGCCTTTTTTATCGTGTTTACTGTTCCGTCAGGACGCGGCGGACCTCGCCGGTGAAGTAGAGCGAGCCCCAGGAGCAGATGGCGTCGTCCTCACCTGCAAGCGCTAAGGCGCGGCGGACGCCGTCGTCGGTATCCTTGGCGGGGACGGCCTGCACGCCCTGTGCGTTCAGCCACGCGGCGAGCTCGTTTTCATCGAGTGCGCGGGCAGAAGGCGGCGTGATGACGACGAACGCCTTGGCGAGCGGGAGCGCGCGGCGCAGCATTTGCTGCCAGTCCTTGTCGCGAAGCACCCCTGTGAGGAAGATGAGTTTTTTGTCGCCGTAGAGCGCGGCGAGCGAATCCATCAGCGCGTCGACGCACTGGGGATTGTGCGCGCCGTCAACGATGAAGTCCGGCCCGCGGCGCAGAAGCTCGAGCCGTCCTGGCCACTGGGCGTGGGAAAGGCCCTCATCAATGGCCTCGTCCGTGAGCTTGTCCCAGCCGCGCGAGCGCAGCGCGTTGCACACGTCGATGACCGTCAGCGCGTTCAAGAGCTGATACTCGCCGAGAAGCCGCAGGTGGTACGGCCCGCGGCCGCGGTATTTGAACTCTTGACCGTCGAGCGAGGACGAAATGCGCTCAAGCTTTTCCTGCGCGGTGATCGTGAGAGCCACGTCCTCCTGCGCGCACTTTTCGCGCGCGACGTTCTCCACACCCTCGCTCTGGCCGAAGAGCACGGCGTGCGCACCGTGCTTGATGATGCCGCATTTCTCCGCGGCGATCTTTTCGACCGTGTCGCCCAGAATGGCCGTGTGCTCAAGGCCAATGTTCGCCACGACGCAGACCTCCGGCGCGGGGATGACATTCGTCGAATCCATGCGCCCGCCGAGACCGACCTCGAGCGAGACGATGTCGCACTGCTCCTGCACGAAGTACAAAAAGGCGATGGCCGTCATGATCTCAAAACCCGTGGGCATTTCACTCATGCTCTCCGCTGCGTTCCGAACGGTGTTTGTGAGCGAAATGAGGGACTCATTGTCGATCTCTTCCCCGTTCACGCGCATGCGCTCGTGGAAGCGCAGCAGGTGCGGCGAGGTATAGAGCCCTGTGCGGTACCCCGCGCGCCGGAGCACGGAGGCGAGCATCGCGGCGGTGCTGCCCTTGCCGTTTGTGCCCGCGATGTGGACGAATTTGAGCTTCTGCTCGGGATTGCCGAGCAGACCCAGAAGCTCGCGCGAGCGCGCAAGGCCCGGCGCGCTCTGCTCCCAGTTGTCGAATTGCAGATATTTGAGGGTCTCCTCAATGGTTTGCAGGTCTTTCACATTGTTCACCTGTATTTCCTGTAGAATAAGGCAAAGGCGTCGGCCCTCGCCTGCGGGATTTGATTTATCGGTCGATCTTGCGCAGCATGGCGGTGAATTCGTCAGGCAGCCCGCACGTGAGCGAGACGAGCTCCTTCGTCCGCGGGTGGATAAATTGCAACCCGACCGCGTGCAGGCATTGACCGGTTAGACCCGGCACGGCCTTTTTTGCGCCGTAGACCGTGTCGCCCAGGATCGGGTGGCCGAGGTAGGCCATGTGCACGCGAATTTGATGCGTGCGGCCCGTTTCGAGCCTGCAGCGCACATGCGTGTAGCCGGGATAACGGGCGATGACCTCCCAGTGCGTTACCGCGCGGCGTCCACCCGGAACGACGGCCATGCGCTTGCGGTCGCGGCTGTCGCGCGCGATGGGCGCGTCGACCGTGCCGCTGTCCTCACGTAAGTTGCCGACCACGATACACTCATACGTGCGCGCGAGCGTGTGGTCGGCCAGCTGGGCGGAGAGGAACTGGTGCGCGTAGTCGTTTTTTGCCGCGATGATGAGCCCGCTCGTGTCGCGGTCGATGCGGTGCACGATGCCGGGGCGCAGCGCGCCGCCGACGCCGGAGAGACTGTCGCCGCAGTGATACAAAAGGGCGTTCACGAGCGTCCCGTCCGGATGGCCCGGCGCGGGATGGACGACGAGCCCGCTCGGCTTGTTGACGACGATGACGTCGTCGTCCTCGTAGACAACGTCCAGAGGGATGTCCTGCGGAACGGCGTCGATGGGCGCGGGCTCTTCGGGGGTGAATTCGATCTGCTCGTGTCCCGTGAGCTTGTAGCTCTTGTTCGGCGCTTTGCCGTTCACGAGGACACGCCCGTCCTCGACGGCTTTCGCCGCGGCGGAGCGGGTCAGGTCTTCAATTGCGCGGGCGAGGCAGGCGTCGAGCCGCGTACCGGCATCGGCTTCACTTGTTTGCAGCAGGATCGGTTCCATCGACCTTGTTCCCCCAGTTTTTCTCGTCGCTCTTGCTGTAAAAGGCAAGGTAGTAAATCAGCGCGCAGACCGTGCCGCACACGACGAACACATCCGCCACGTTGAAGACGGGAAAGTCCATGAACATCGTGTCCAGCATGTCAACGACGTATCCGAGGCGCACGCGGTCAATGAGATTGCCGATGCCGCCGCCGAGGTTGATCGCAAGCGACCACTGGCCCAGCGGATGGCGCACGATCTTGACGAGCAGCCATGCGATGGCGCACATGCCCGCCGCCGTCAGCGCGATGAGCAGCCACCGTGCGCCCGAAAAGCTCGACCACGCCGCGCCGTAGTTGTGCACGCGCGTGAGTTGTAACAGCGGCGGCAGCAGCGGCTCCGATTCGCCGGGCGACATTGTGTTCACGACGAGGAATTTGACGGCCTGATCCGCCGCCACGCAGAAAACCGCCGCGAGGGCAAGGCAGACCGCCTTGCCCTTGCCGCGTCGGTAAAATGCAGCGTATAAAATCACCATCAGCGCCAGCGCGCCGAAAAAGATCCACAGGATCGGCCCTCCGATGCTGCCGGAGACGACGATCTGTGTCGTGCTGTCCGCGCCGCCGATCACGCCGATATTGTTCATTCGCTCTCCTCTTCTCCTGCGGGGGTGTTTTCCGCAGGCTCTTCGACCGCCGGTGCGGTCTTGGCGACCTCGACGATCAGAATATCGTCTGCCTGACGGAGCGCGGTGCGCTCAGCCTCAGGCAGCTCCATGGCGTCTGCTAAGTCATGTGCCGCTTCGGCCACAACGAGGTAGCTGACGTACTCGTCATTTTCCGCGTACACGGCCATGCCGCGCTCGTGCAGAAATTCCGCCGCCGCGGGCACATCCAGCGTGATGATGGCATAGCCGCCGCTTGCGTCGGCGGAGCGGTCGTCTGCGCCGTCTTCCGCGTCATAGGTGTCGAACGGGCTGGCGTCGGCCTGCACGCCCTCCTTCTGCACGGCGGAATAGCTGTAGGTAAAGTCCTCCGCCGTGTCGCCGGACGCAGCGGGCGCACTCGCCGTGTCATTGCCGCTGGTATTGCAGTCCGCGGCGCTGTCGTTGCTGCTGACCGTCGCGGGCGCCAGCTTCCACGCCGCGGCCGTGACGACAAGCAGCGCAAAGCACGCGGCCAGCACGCGCGGCCATGCGCGGCGGTGGCACGATCTCGCGCGCTTTTCCTCATGCACCCGCTCGAGCACGCGCTCGGAAAAGCCCTCCGGCGCGTCGAGTTCGGGCATTTCCTCGAACATCGTGTGCACGATCATCAGTTCCGAGAGATACTCCCGGCAGTTCTGGCAGTGCTCTACGTGCGAGAGCACCTCTTCCTTTTCGTTTTCGCTCAATTCTCCGTCCACAAAGGCAGAGAGCGCGGCGGCGTACTGTTCACAACATTTCATTTGGCGCTCATCTCCTCACGATTACATTCTGTAACTTTTGACGAAGCAATTTCAAAAAAGTTCCCGTTTCCGGATAAAAAGTTGCGCAAAAGTGATCGGCCCCTGCTGATGCGCGATTTGACCGTGCCCAGCTCGATCGACGCGCTTTCTGCGATCTCGGTGTAGCTCAGGCCTTCGATCTCGCGCAGGATGAGCACCTTTCGGTACTCCTCCGGCAAGGCGGAGAGGCCCTCCTGCAATAATTTCTGTGCCTCGCGGTGCTCGACCGTCTCCTGCGGCTGGGGCGAGGTGTCGACCGCGTCGACAAACAGCTCCTCGTCGTCGAGCGAGACGCTGCCGCTCTGTTTTTTTCGCCGCCGCAGCGTGTCGATGCAGGCGTTCGTCGCCAGACGGTAGATCCACGTCGAAAGCGATGACTCCTGTCGGAAGCGGTCGATCCCGCGCCAGAGCGCAAGAAAGGCATCCTGCGCGGCCTCCTCGGCGTCCTCACTGTTGCCGCACATGCGGAAGCACAGCGTATACACTTTTTTCTCATATTGGCGGATCAGCTCTTCGAAGGCGGCTTCATCCCGCTTTTGAAGGCGCGCAATGAGTTCCCGTTCGTCCATAGCTTTTTATCTGATCCTCAGCGCAGATCCCGCTTGATCGACGCGCTGAGCGCGTGCAGCTCAGAAAGCGTTGAGAGCTGCACGATCTTCTCCTTATAATAATTCGCGTGGCTGATGCCCTTTAGGTACCAGCACAGGTGATGGCGCGCCTGTAACATGGCGACGCGCTCGTTTTGATACTGTGCGGAGAGCTCCACCTGACGCACGGCGGTGTCCCACCGCTCGGCAAACGGCGGCAGCGGCGGAATGTCGCGCCCTGAGAGCGCGGCGGCGGACTGCTCGAAAAGCCACGGGTTGCCGAAGCTCCCGCGGCCGATCATCGCCATGTCCGCGCCCGTGAATTTAAGGATGCGCACCGCGGCCTCGGGCGAAAAAACGTCGCCGTTGGCGATGACGGGGATGCTGACGGCCTGCTTGACGTCGCGGATCGTGTTCCAGTCGGCCTCGCCGCCGTACATCTGCATGCGCGTGCGCCCGTGCACCGCGACGGCGCTGACGCCCACTTCTTCGAGCATTTTGGCGAGCTCGACGGCGTTGATGCTGCCCTTGTCCCAGCCGCGGCGCATCTTCGCCGTGACGGGGACCTTGACGGCGCGCACGACCGCCTCAGCGATGCGCGCGGCCTTTTCGGGATCCTTCATCAGCGCGCTGCCGTCGCCGTTTTTGACGACCTTGCCCACGGGGCAGCCCATGTTGATATCCAGGATGTCCGCGCCGGAAATTTCGATCGCCATCTGCGCAGCCTCGGCCATGCAGTTCACATCGCTGCCAAAGATCTGCGCGGCAAACGGCTTTTCGCTCGGAAACGGACGAAGCAGCTGCGCGGTCTTCGTGTCGTGGTAGCACAGCGCCTTGGCGCTCACAAGCTCTGTGACGGTGTAGCCCGCGCCTTTTTCGGAGCAGATCTGGCGGAATGCAGCGTCCGTTACGCCCGCCATCGGCGCGAGCGCGAGTTTCGATTCAATTTTTACCGTTCCGATCTGCATAGTCCGCCTCTTTTCGATAACAATACAAACATAGTATAGCATAGCAAGACCGACAAGTCAAAGGAACAAAACGTGGACGGAGAACTTTTTTGCAAACAGGTGTTGACATCACGGCGGAGGTATGGTATATTATCTGTTGCCGATATCTGCCGGTGTGGTGGAATTGGTAGACACAGGGGACTTAAAATCCCCCGGTAGCGATACTGTACCGGTTCGAGTCCGGTCACCGGCACCAGTATTTCCTTAATTTCATATCGCGGAGTGGAGCAGTTGGTAGCTCGTCGGGCTCATAACCCGGAGGCCGTAGGTTCGAGTCCTGCCTCCGCAACCAGAAAAGTCCTGAAATCATCAGATTCCAGGACTTTTTTCTTACCTTTCAGCATCATTTCAAAGGTGCAAAATAACGCTTTCTAACACTTTTCTAACACATTCCGATGGAAAGCAGCAATAGTTTAATGAAAAAAACAGCGATGACAAAAAGAGACCGCTCCCAGAACCGAGCTGGTTCCGGGAACGGTTTTTTACGTTCAGATGCATGTCGGATTAGGAGCAATGTCCTGCGGCAGCAGCTCTCCTAGTCGTTCTGACATACTGAGCGCCATCTGCTCATGTGCGCCCATGCCGGAGTGAATATAGGTGTCAGCGGTAAAGTTGTAATTGCTGTGCCCAAGCCAGGTTTGAATATCCTTGAGCGAGTAGCCGAGGTATAGCATGATCGTTGCGCAACTATGTCTCAGGTCGTGAAAACGAATGGGGCGCAATCCATATTTGTTGAGGATCTGCGCAAATTTGCTGGTCACATAGTCAGGCTGAATCAGCGTGCCCAACTGATCAACGCAGACAAAATCCAAGTAGCGCGTGTCATAGCAATTCCCGCAAAGAGTTCTTTGTTGCTGCTGTGCATTCCAGATCATCGTCAGATAATTTTGCGTGTAAGGGCACAGCGGGAGCGTTCGCATGCTGGTGTCTGTCTTTGTCGTATGCTCGCGCACAACAGCAACGATTCCCTCTTTATGCTTCTCGCGCACCACCGTTGTCGTGATACTCAACGTTCCCTGCGTAAAATCGATAGAGCTCCAACGCAGACCGAGAATTTCGGAGCGCCGCAGGCCATAAAAGGCTGCCAGAAAAATAGGGACAGCAATAGGCTCGTTCTGCGTACAGGAAAGCAGCGTGGCAATTTCTTGAATGGTGTACGGCTCTGCCCCCTGATAGCGCACGTGTGCGGGTTTGTCCGCAAAGTCCGCAACATTTTCCTTGATGTACCTGTGCTTGACGCCCCATTGCAGCGCGGTGCGCATCATGGCGTGGTGTTTAATGACACTGTTGGGACTGAGGCCGCTGGCAACCTTGAAAGCGTAGTAGTCTTCCAGATCACCGGCGGTCAGTTTGCTGACCGTAATGCCTCTGAGATCAAAGTACGGGCGGATATGGGTGTTCAGAATATTAAGATACTGGTCATAGGTCGTTTGTGCAATGTTGGGGCGATTTGCCTCTAACCACTTGGCGACGTGCTGAGAAAACAGCAGGTTCATCGGCTCAATGTCTTCGAATCCCTGATACTGAACGACGAGCGCGTTGAGCATTGCTTCGGCTTTCCGTTTGTTGTCTTTGGTGCTGAGATTCAGCGGGATCCATTTCTGCACACGCTGACCGGAGGAGTCCTTAAAATTCAGCACAGCATAGTATTTTTCACTTTTAACTTGTAAGCTGCCTGTCATTTGTGGCTCTCCTCTCTGCTGCGAAGAAAGTCGATTACGGCGCTTTTGGGAATGTGATAGATGCGCCCTTTCTGCACTGCAATGAGTTTCCCAGCAGAAATTTGTTTGCATACGCTGACGCGACCAATCCCGAGAATTTTGCTGACATCATGGACGGTCAGCAGGTCGGGCAGTTCGCTACTTTCTAATAATTCATTCGCCTTGGAGTTGATTTGAAGTTGCATAAGTTGATTTTCCTTTCTTCAAGATTACTGCCCTGTTTTTTGGCTTGTAAAAAGATAAAACCCCCTGTCCGGAGTGGACAGGGGGTTCATGTTGCTTACTGCTCAAGTATCCATTGTGTCTTATGACTTTTTCCTCGTTGCATGGTGCGAATATGATATGGGATTCCAAGCTCTGCAAAGCAAGCATTCAGTTTTTTTAAACCAATCGACATGTCAGGATGTTTTTGGTAACGACTCTGATCCTTCTTCAATTTTTGAGGAGGAATTGGAAATTGCAACAAGAGAGCAAGGCATTTTCGGGAAAAGGTAAACTGGTCATCTTTTTCCATCCATACGCCACTGGAACGATTCAAAAACGAGGAAAGGATCTCCATACATGTGTCGTAGGAGGCCCAACGCTCCATCTGATATTCCTGCCCGACCCACTTTAGCTGATGCTTGAGGAAAAACGCATCATCGCCAGTGGTTCGATAATCTTCCAGGGCTTTCTGGTAGTCATCCATTGCAAGAAGGGTATACAAAAACGCAGTTTTGCTGTATTCGAATTCTTTCAAAACCAGAGGAAAATCGGATTCTGCAAAATTGTTTTTCCTAATTCGATTCAGGCGGTTGACTGGATAAAGCAGATTGATGTTGTTCCCTTTGGCCATTTTCAAAATAATGTTTTGGGCACTTGAGTCGGACAAAAGCAGTTCCTCTCTCAGACTGCTGCCATTCTTATCTGGTGTGCTGCGATAAAGCCTCGTTTTATTGAGAGTGGCGAAGCTTGCTATAAATCGTATGTGGCCATCCAGCATACGGCAGACGCCGTTGATTTCTTTCGCAGAATATGCCTTGAGAAACACTTCAATTCCTTGCTCATCGGGTAACATCCTTTTCCGCCCGAGTTCTTGCAGGAATGTGTACTTTTGATGCTGTGCGATAACGATATGCTTGACCGTGCGATCACTAATGCTGACGCCGCAGTCGAGAACAGAGGTCGCAATCAGAATCGACATAGAAAAAGCCTCATTCTCGGAAATGTATTCTAATGCCTTTTTGCAGGAAGCTTCTGTTTGAAGTCTTCCCGAAGATAAGAAGAGCGCTTGCAAGTTGCGGTAAGTCAAAAGGGCTTCCAACCGGATTCCATCGGCTTCACAATCAACAAAGATGAGCCAGCGATCAGATGTACTTGCTGTTTGCAGACGGTCGTAGAGTTCATCGTATTTCCAAAAGTACCAGAAGGACATTTTTGAATGATCGGGCGTAAGGACATTCGAAAGCGGCTCTTTTAGCTTGTCCTGTCCGACATATGGCGCGATCTTCTCCATGCATGCTTGATAAGGATCGATTTCACGGCACTTTTCATTGATTTCACGAGACTTAAGGGCAATGTAGTTGGGTTCGGATTTGCTCCTGAGCTTACCGCTGATCTTATTCATGTCCACAACACTTTCTTTATGAATACGGGATAGTACTTCTCTACGCTGACTCCTCTCATGAAATTTTTGATACGCAATAGATACCATGTCATCGACGTTGACTTGCGGGTGAGCCCCAGCTAAGAAGAAACGGAGCGGTTCGGGTGTAGCGGTCAGAAACAATTTGATGCAAGTGTTGCTGCGGAGCTTTCCAAGCCAGAAGTTTGTTCCACTGTTGAACAGACTGTCATTCAGAAGATAATGGGCCTCGTCAAAAACATAATATAAAACATCGGACGATGTCATTCTAACGGGCTGGGGCAGCTTGCCATCAACTTCTAAACGTTTTTGTTCGATTTGGCTGATCCCGGAAAGATCGGGCTGAACAATGAAGTTTGGAAACTGACGGCTGACTTCGCAGTACTGGTAGGTCAAAATGTGAAGGAGAGGCAACTCGTTCTGCGGCACAGTCACGGACTGTCCGAAGTAGTGCTGCAATTCTAAATTGCTTTTTACGGTAAACTGCTCGCGCAAGGCTTTTCGATTGCAGACGTAGACAATGTGCTTTTGGCAGGCTGCGGCATAGGGGAGCAGACACTTTAAAATAAAAGTGCTTTTGCCGCTTCCTGTGGGAGTTGCAATAAGAATATTGTCGCCCTCTGCCCAATCCTGATAGGCATCTCCGATGATGTCTGAGATGTAATTCATGGTGTTCCCTCTTCTGAAATCTATTATTTTACAGTTACACTAAATATATAACACGCAAATTATAGATTTTCAAGAAGCTTTGTCTGCCCGTACCAAGAGTTATTTTTGATTACCCGAGCCAACAAGAGAATAAGGGCCCCTGGGGAAGATGTTTCTTCCCCTTGCGAATAATATGACAGGACAGTATGTCGTTAAAAATTTATTGTTACTTTTGCTTTATAAATACATAAAGAGGAGATTAAATATTATGTCTACTTACAGAGCGTTCGGTAGAGGAGAAACACATTTTTTCGATCCCGACTCATACCGTGATATCGTTACATATATTACTAATCCACAAAAGGCGGCATTTACAGGTGGCTGCAATGTTACAAGCATAGAGACCGCAGTTGCCGAAATGCAGCAGGTCGCAAAAGGTTTTGGGAAGGACTGTGGTAAACGAGTAAGGCATTCTGAGCTCAGCTTTTCGGAATGCGAAACTGTTACGCCGGAGATGGCCAATGAGTATGCACAGCGTATCATTGAGCACTATGCACCGGAATATCAAATCGTTTATGCAGTTCACACCAATACGGATCATTTGCACATTCACTTTGCAATGAATCAGATATCATTTGTTGATGGTCATCGTTATCAGGGAAAGAAAGATGACTACTATCGATTCATGGCACACATCAGAAGCGTGACACATCTTGTAGTGATTCCGGTAAAATAAAAAGTTCAGCATACCCTCACAGCAAGCCTTGATAGCCTGCTGTGAGGATTGTGTTGGGTAAGTGAACCGCTTCTTTTTCGGGGGTAAATTGCACGTACGTGTCGTTTATTTTTTCTTACCCTTGAGATAGCCCTTTCCACCGCGGATCATTAGGTACACATTTGCGCCCAACAGCGCACCCGCTGCGAGATCGTAGAGCGGCGTGCCGACTGCGGCAAAGAAAATGGGCATCAGGAACCGCCTCCTTTTTCCCTGAGCGCTGTGCAGATACCTTCTGCGATAAACAACACCAGCAACGTCAGGACCATGCCGACCGTCACATATCCTAAATCCATTCTGCTCTCTCCTTTCATCTCTTCTTGCCGCGTGTGCTGACCTTGCAGCTCGACTTGCTGCGGCCTTTGGCGCGGTGTACGTGCACGGAGCAATAGAGGTCTACACTGCTGCCGCGCACCTTGTAGTTGCTTTTCACTTTCGCTCTTTTCATTGTTCAATAGCCTCCGTTTCTGTTAAACAGTAATTCTTCAATTTCATCGGTGGAAAAGCCCACGTCCAGCAGCTCATCAATGGAACCCGGCTCGTAGCCGTAGTAGGCGGCAACGCCTTTCAGCGTGTCCAGATGTTCCTGTTCCGCCCTGTACTGCTGCGGGACGGCCTTTCTCTGCACGGGATACAGCGAAAAGCTGCTCCATGGGCAAAGCAGATTCGCCGCGTCGAAAGAGGCCCTTTCCATCTGCCCAGTGGGGCGGAGCTTCACAATATCTCCACAGTTCAGTTCGACACGCTCTGGCTTGCCAATGGGCAGATGCAGCCGTTTCAGCGCACGGTTCAAGATAGCCTCGGTGGACGCATACAGGTACAGGCCGCAGTGTG
>ULRC01088661.1_pt1 | contig 14366 bp, 11 predicted proteins | sample 1955101 | NCBI WGS metagenome assembly ULRC01 (sample SAMEA4835672, study PRJEB28245) | human gut metagenome | biome: gut microbiome; material: fecal sample | place: Denmark | collected 2008 | reverse complement strand
ATCAGGCGGATGGTGTCGCCGGGCTTGACGGTGCCCTCAAAGATGCGCACATAGACGATGACGCCCTTATAGCTGTCGTAGATGGAGTCGAAGATCAGCGCTTTCAGCGGCAGCGTCGGGTCGCCGGTGGGGGCGGGAACATCCCGCACGACGCACTCCAAAACGTCCTTAACGCCGATGCCCAGCTTGGCGGACACGCGCGGGGCCTCCATGCAGGGCAGGCCGATGACGTCCTCGACCTCCTTCGCCACGGCGTCCGGGTCGGCGCTGGGCAGGTCGATCTTATTCAAAATCGGTACGACTTCCAGGTTGTGGTCCAGCGCCAGGTAGCAGTTTGCCAGCGTCTGGGCCTCCACGCCCTGGCTGGCGTCCACGACCAGCACTGCACCCTCGCAGGCGGCCAGGCTGCGGCTGACCTCGTACTGGAAGTCAACATGGCCTGGGGTGTCGATGAGGTTGAACTCGTAGGTCTCGCCGTCGTCGGCCTTATAGCGCATCGTCACGGCGCGGGCCTTGATGGTGATGCCGCGCTCTTTTTCAATGTCCATGTCGTCCAGCACCTGGTCGGTCATCGTGCGCTTGTCAACGCTGTCGGTCAGCTCCAGCATACGGTCGGACAGGGTGGATTTGCCGTGGTCGATGTGTGCGATAATGCAGAAGTTGCGGATGTTTTTGCGGGCCATCAGGTTTCCTCCAAATCGTTCCAGATCTCGCAGATCTTGCCGTTCTCTTTGTATACGCGGGGCACGCGGCGCGCCAGCCCGCAGACAATTTCGTAGTTGATGGTCTGGGTCTTGGCCGCAATGGTGTCGGCGGTGTCGCCGCCGCCCGGGCCAAAGACTGTGACCTCGTCGCCCATCTTGACATCAGGAATGTCCGTTACATCGAGCATAGTCTGATCCATGCAGACGCGGCCCACCACGGGGGCAGCGTGGCCGTGTATGTTCATGACGCCAAGCCCGCCGGACAAACGGCGGGGGTAGCCGTCGGCGTAGCCCACGCAGACCGTGGCAACGCGCATCGGGCGCTCGGCTGTGAAAGTGCGCCCATAGCTCACGCTCTGGCCGGGCTGCAAGTCCTTGACAAAGGTCACAACGCATTTCAGCGACATGACCGGCTGCAGGGCAGGAAAGCGGACGTCGTCGCTGGGGTCAAGCCCGTACAAAATGATGCCCGCGCGGGTCATATCGTGCCGCCACTCGGGGTGGCGCAGCTGCGCGGCCGAGTTGGCACAGTGTACGGTGCCGGTGGCAAAGCCATCGGCCTGCAAACGCGCTACCACCCTGGCAAACAGCGCATACTGCTCGTCGGTGTAGGCGGTGTCCGCAGGGGTGTTGCTGTCCGCCACGGCAAAATGCTGGAACACGCCGCAGATATCCAGCCCCGGCAGGGTGTACAGGGCTTCCAGCTCGTGGATAGTTTCATCAAACCCGGAACGCACCGCAAAGCCAATGCGGCCCATGCCGGTGTCGATTTTCAGGTGTACCTTGGCCTGTACGCCCGCCTTGACGGCGGCAGCGGAGAGTGCCTGTGCGTACTCGGTAGAAAAACAGGCCGTGGCTATGTCATTTTTTGCCAACACTGCCGCATAGGACGGGTCAGCAAAGCCCAGAATCAAAATCGGTTTTGTGATGCCGCTGCGGCGCAGGTGCCGTCCCTCGCCCAGGCTGCTGACGGCAAACGCCGCCGCACCGGCCTGCTGCAAGGCGTGGGCGATGGTCGTGTCGCCGTGGCCGTAAGCGTCGGCCTTGACAACGGCACAGATATCGCCGCCTACCGCGCGGTGGATATATTCAAAATTGCTGCGCAATGCTGTCAGATCGATCTCCGCCCAGCAGTGCTTTTCCAGTGCAAGTCTACTCATAAACGCCCATTCCTCCATAACACTTAATTATACCATGGAAACAGCGTTCCCGCAACTAATTTTCGCCGTCATCGTTTGTGGTAAAATGCTTGGCATCCGTCTCGGACCAGCGGCCATGGACCCGCTGCACGCCCACAATGCGCAGCTTGGAGTGCAGAAAGTGCTGCTCACGGTAGAGGCTGAAATAGCTGGACAGCATGTACGACACCGCACAGGCCAGCGCAAACAGCGCAATGCACTGCCCGCCGAATACTTCAATCGCCAGGCAGATGGACGCCAGCGGGCTGTTGGTGCAGCCGCAAAAAAGCGCCACCATACCCAGCGACGCGCCCAGCTGCGGCGGCAGACCCAGCAGCGGCGCAGCTACACAGCCGAACGTCGCCCCGGTGAAGAAGATGGGCACGATCTCGCCGCCCTTGAAACCTGCACCCAGGGTCAGCGCGGTGAACAGCATTTTTAGCAGGAACGCATACGGCACGGCCTCGCCGTTGATGGCGGCCTCGATGACGGCGGCACCGGCGCCGTTGTAGTCGGTCGTGCCGAGCAGCTTTGTCAGCGCCAGAATCAGCACGCCGCCCGCCGCAACGCGCAGATAGGCGTTGGGCAGAAATTTTTTGTAGAGCTTGGGCGCGGTGTGGAGCAGCTCACAGAAAAATATGCTCAGCGCCGCCAGCAGAGCCCCCAAAAGGATGACCCGCACCAGGTTCAGCGGTGTGGCGGCGACCTCGGCTTTCAAAACGAAGGATTCCGGCGCATGGCCCATCTGCCCGCTGATAAAAACGCCCAGCAGTGCCGAAACCAGGCAGGGGAGAAGGGCCGCGTACTGCATCGAGCCGACATCCACGACTTCCAGCGTGAAGATGGTGGCCGCCAGCGGCGTACCGAAGATGGCCGAGAACGCGCCCGCCATGCCGCACATCGTCATTAAACGGCAGTCTCGGTTTTCCAAGTGAAACGCCTTGCCGATCTGCCCGGACACCGACCCGCCCAGCAGCAAGGCCGCGCCCTCGCGCCCGCTGGAACCGCCGAACAGGTGGGTCATGACGGTGGAGGCGAAGATCAGCGGCGCGGTGCGCAGCGTCATGGGCTTTTGCTCTCGCACCGAGACGAACACCTGATTGGTGGAACCGCCGCCGTCGGGGTCGAAGTGGCTGTACAAAAACACGATGACCAGGCCCGCGATGGGCAGCAGGTACAGCAGCCACGGCTGGGCCGCGCGGGTGGCGTTGGCCCAGTTCAGCGCCAGCCCGAACGCCGCCCCCAGCGGCCCGACAACACACCCCACCAGCGCCGCCAGCACCAGCCACCTGGCGCACACCGCCAGATACCCCGCCGCGCTGCGCAGACAGTGCCTGATCTTTCCCATAAAGATTCCCTCCCGAATATTCCGAAATTTGAGATTATTATAGCGTTTTTGCGGGGAAAAGACAACAGAAAAATACCCTGCCGGGGGCAACTCGGCAGGGTATCGCTTCCATGATGAGGTTATGCAGCACCACGTATACAGGGGCACAGGCTTTGCAGCGTGGCAGCGTAGAAGAACATATACTTGAATAGCTGGACAGCAAAGGCGCGTATCTGTATGCGGCACGGTAAAAAATGCGGTATAATACAAAAAGACCACCCGGAAACAAACGTTTCCAGGTGGTTTTCTGGTATCGAGGTGACAGGACTCGAACCTGCGGCCTCGTGGTCCCAAACCACGCGCGCTACCAACTGCGCAACACCTCGTTCTTATAACTTACTTATTATAATACACAAGCGGCGCGGGCGTCAAGCCCTGGCCCAACAAAAAAGCAGCCCTGTCGTATTCATATTTCAGGTACTCGGCAAAGGTGATGGGCTTTTGGTCGGCAAAAAATGTTTTTCCCGGGGGAAAATTTCCTCTCTGCAAGTTATTTCAGATTTTTCCGCAGTGCGGCCAGCAGGGCGTTCACGCTGATGGGTTTGGAGATATGGTCATTCATGCCGGCGTCAAACGCGCGTTGCTTATCTTCTTCAAAGGCGTTGGCCGTCATGGCGATGATGGGCACGGTGGACCGGGCATCAGGCAAAGCGCGGATGGCCTGCGCTGCCTGGTAGCCGTCCATGCGGGGCATCTGGATATCCATGAGCACGGCGTCGTAGTACCCGGCGGGTTTTGTACCCAAAAGCTCCAGGCAGCGGATGCCGTCCTCAGCGCGGTTAACGATCATGCCGTTCTCCTGCAGGATCGTCAGCGCGATCTCGGCGTTCAGGTCGTTGTCCTCGGCCAGCAGCAGGTGCTTTCCTGCCAGCCCAGCGGCGGGGTCGGCGGGCTGCTCGCGCTGCTGGGTCAGCTCTTCTTTGCTGATGACAGGGAAGGGGATAACGACCGTGAAGGTCGAACCCTTACCAACAGTGCTCTCGACATCGATGGTACCGCCCATAAGCTGGACGAGCGACTTGACGATGGGCAGGCCCAGGCCGGTGCCGATGACGCGGCTCTCGGTGCTGGTGTGCTCACGAGAAAACTCCTCAAACAGGTGGGGGAGATATTCCGCACTCATACCGATGCCGTCATCCTGCACGACAGCCTTGTAACGCACGGTGCCGGGCGTTTCGCCGGGCAGTTCGGTCATGGTGAAATCGACGCGGCCTCCCTCGGGTGTGTACTTGATGGCGTTGCTGATGATATTTAAGAAAATTTCGCGTACCTTCGTTTGGTCGCTGCGCACATAGGGATGTTGAATATCGATGGTGCAGGTGGTGGTGATGTGCTTTTCGTCGGCCAGTGGGTCAAACACGGCTTTCAGCGAGGCGGCAAGCTCGTTGATGTCAGACGGCTCAAGCTTCAAGGCAGCCTTGCCGCTCTCGATGCGGGCCATTTCCAGCACATAGTTAATGAGGGAGAGCAGGAAATCGCTGGACGAACGTATTTTTCCCAGATAATCCAGCGCACGATCCCGCTCGTCCAGGTGGGCTGCCAGTAGCCCTGCATAGCCAATGATGGCGTTCATCGGGGTGCGGATGTCATGGCTCATATTAAAAAGGAACCGCGTTTTGGCAACGTTGGCGGCCTGTGCCTCCCGTGCGGCCTTTTCCAGCTCGGCGGCGTGGACGGCGTCCTTGTAGCGGCGCAGTTCAAACTGCCAGTAGCCGGCTGCGGCCAGCGCGGGCAGCACCAGCAGCAAAAGCACATCAAAGGCTTCCTGGGTCGGGGTGATCCAGCCCGTGGCCGGGCGTATCTCAAAATACCAGGTATCGTTGGGCACGGCGCAGGCAACTTCCAGTGTGTTCTGTCCCACGGGGCGGTCGCCCTGGGCAATGACGATCCGCTCACCGTTGTGGCCCTCCTTCCAAATCAGGTACTCGTAGGAGGCATCCTGTAATTTGTTGATTTGGATTTCATCGAGAAAGCTCTCCCAGTCCAGCACCAGGACGGAGAAGCCCCAGTATTTTTGGCTGCCGTCCGCGCCGGTGGTGTAGATAGGATCGAACAGCAGTGCGCCGGTGCCGCCCTGCACCAGCTGAAACGGCCCGGCAATCGTGTACTGGCCGCTCTCCTTGGCAAGGCTGGCTTCAACTTTGCGCTCGGGGTGCCGGAGCATATTCAGCCCCAGGACGTCGGCGTTGCTCGCCTTCGGGTAAACGCTGCGCACGACGCCGTTCGGGGCCAGCTCTACGGCCTTGATAATGCCGTCCTCGTCGTACATAAGCTTGGACAGTGCGGCAAAATCGCTGTCACTGATTTCATACCCGGACTCAACGATGCTTTTCAGCAGCTCGGACTCCGCCAGGTAGCGGTTGAGCTGGGCCTCCACATTGGCGACGGTGGCCTCCGCCGTGTAGGACGCCTTGAGCTGTTCGCGCATGACGATGCTGCGGGTGAAAAATGCCAACGCCGCCAGCAACACAAGAAACATGAGGATAAAGACGAGAACTGCCCGTTTTACAATGGCATTCTGGTCGTTTCTCTTTTTCATATCTTCAACTCCCTGTGGGGGATTTTTATGCAAAGTTACATATAGCCATTATAGTTGTTTGGCGGGCAAGTTGCAAGCAGGGCCTGAAAATCTGAACAAAACCGAACAAAAAAGCCGTATGCGGCAAAGCATACGGCAAAATTCACGCAAGGATGCGAATCAGCCCCAGCACCAGCAGGTGTGCCGGGTAAAACGTATAGAAGAACCACTTGGAAAAGCTGCGCCCCCGCCGGGCACGCTGCCCATTGTAAAGGTAGAGGATGACGAACCCGGCAGCGAGGATGGGCACCGCGCAGCCGACGGTTTCCGCCAGCGAGCCGCTGCCAAGGCCTGCCATGCCGCCATAGAGCACTGCCGCCGCGGCAAAGGCAATCTGCTTGCGCGGGCGGGAATCCCGCGCCCAAATAAACAGCAGTGTGAACACCGGGGCCAGCAGTGCCCAATCGCAGAAGAGCGACGCGCAGATCAACAACACAATGGTCGCCCCGCGCAGCACGCGGTCGTGGATTCTTTCCTGCGCCAGCAGCACCAGAAAGCAGAGCAGCAGGGTGAACAGCATATTGAACTGCACAAAGCCCGCAATGCCATTTTCCGGGAAAGCCAGCTGGTAGGGCAGCTGTGCCAGTACAGCAAACCCCAGCAGCCGCCCGGCGTATTTGCGTTTGGAGCGGGTGTAACCGTACCCCTCGACGAGGAAATAGCACATTGTCACGGCGGTAAAATAGCCAATGTAAAGGCACAAATTGGTATACCACATCCCGGCGGGCAGAAACACATTGGCAATGTGGTTGATAAGCATGGTGAGCATGGCAATATATTTGATGGCATCGCGGGACATGGGGAGAACTCCTTTTTTCAAGTATCACATCTATTATACTTACGATATACCCTGGGGGCAATATTGCAAAGCTCATAAAAATTCTGCGGCGGACATCCGGCCCGCCCTCTTTCTTTTCCTGCGCATCTGCGTTATAATAAAACGCGGTGAAAGGAAGTTACAGGAATATGGAATCTTCTACAAAATTCAGCCGCCGTGTGCTGTACGAGGGCATGCGCGACGGCTTCCCGATTGCGCTGGGGTACTTTGCGGTGTCGTTCTCGCTGGGCATTGCGGCACGCAATGCGGGGCTGACCCCGGTGCAGGGCTTCTGGGCGAGCTTGCTCAACAATGCCTCGGCGGGGGAGTATGCGGCGTTCACCCTGATCGCCGCTAAGGCGACCTATTGGGAGGTCGCGGTCATTACGCTGATCGCGAATGCGCGGTATCTCTTGATGAGCTGCGCCCTGGCCCAGCGGTTCTCGCCCGAGACGCCGTTTTTTCATCGGCTGCTCATCGGGTATGATGTGACCGACGAGCTGTTCGGCATTACCATCGCGCGGCCCGGGTACTTGAACCCCTACTACACCTACGGCGCGATCCTGCTGGCCGCGCCCGCATGGGCCATCGGCACGGCGCTGGGCATTATCGCGGGCAATGCGCTGCCGCTGCGGGTTGTCAGTGCGCTGAGCGTGGCGCTGTACGGTATGTTTTTGGCTATCATCATCCCGCCGGCCCGCAAAAACCGCATTGTGGCGGCGCTGGTGGTCATCAGCTTTGTGCTGAGCTTCGCCTGTGAGTATCTGCTCGGCATCTCGGCATTGTCCGGCGGCACGCGGACCATTATTTTAACGGTGGCCATCTCGGCGGCAGCTGCGGTGCTGTTCCCGGTCAAGCAGGAGGCAGACCATGAATAACTACATTTATATAGCGGTCATGTTCGCGGTGTCCTACACCATCCGCATTTTGCCGCTGACGCTGATCCGTAAGCCCATCAAGAACCAGTTCATCCAGTCGTTCTTGTACTACGTGCCCTATGTGACGCTGGCGGTCATGACCTTCCCGGCCATCATTGAGGCGACCCAGACGCCCATTTCCGGCGCGGCGGCACTGGCGGCAGGCATCTTCGCCGCCTGGTGCGGCGCAGGGCTGTTCCCGGTATCGGTGATCTGCTGTGTACTGGTGTTTGTGATTGAACTATTCGTGTAGGGCGGCCAATGGCCGCCCCTACAATTTGCAGAACGAGGAATCCCATGATAAACACTATCCAAATCCGCGGGGCGCGGGTGCATAACTTAAAAAACATCGACGTCGATGTGCCGCTGAATAAAATCGTCGGCATTGCGGGCGTGTCCGGGTCGGGCAAGTCGTCGCTGGCACTGGGCGTGCTCTACGCCGAGGGTTCGCGACGCTACCTGGATGCCCTGTCCACCTACACCCGCCGCCGCATGACCCAGGCCGCCAAGGCCCAGGTCGATGAAGTTCTCTACGTGCCTGCCGCGCTGGCGCTGCACCAGCGGCCCGGTGTGCCCGGCATCCGCAGCACCTTCGGCACCGGAACGGAACTCTTGAACAGTCTGCGCCTGATGTTCTCCCGCCTGGCGAGCCACCGCTGCCCGAACGGCCATTACATCCCGCCGACGCTGAACGTTGCCGCCGAGCAGCCGATTTACTGCCCGGAGTGCGGCGCACGCGTCCGTGCGCCGTCGGCAGAGGAACTGGCCTTCAACAGCCAGGGCGCTTGCCGCACCTGTGATGGCACCGGCATGGTGCGCACCGTGGACCGGGCCACCCTTGTGCCTGACGATTCCCTGACCATCGACGAGGGGGCCGTCGCACCGTGGAACAGCCTGATGTGGAGCCTGATGACCGATGTCTGCCGCGCCATGGGGGTGCGCACAGACGTACCGTTCCGTGAACTGACAGACAAAGAGAAAGACATTGTTTTTAACGGTCCGGCAGAGAAAAAGCACATCTTCTACAAGGCAAAAAGCACCCCCGAAGCGGGCGAGCTGGACTTTACCTACTTTAACGCCGTCTACACCGTTGAGAACGCCCTCGCCAAAGTCAAGGACGAGAAGGGCATGAAGCGGGTGGAGAAATTCCTGCGGGTGGACACCTGCCCTGACTGCGGCGGCTCGCGCCTGTCGGAAGCCGCTCGCGCGCCAAAACTGCGTGGCATCGGCCTGGACGAGGCCTGCAAAATGACGCTGACCGCCCTGTGCGACTGGGTGGACGGCGTACCCGCCAGCCTGCCGCCTGAAATGCGCCCCATGGCCGAGAGCATCTGCGAGTCCTTCCGCGTCGGCGCAAAGCGGCTGATGGATTTGGGGCTGGGCTACCTGACGCTGGACCGTGCGTCCGCGACGCTCTCCACCGGGGAACGCCAGCGCATGCAGCTGGCCCGCGCCGTTCGCAACCGCACCACCGGCGTGCTGTACGTGCTGGATGAGCCATCCATCGGGCTGCACCCCTCGAACATCGTCGGCCTGAACGGCGTCATGCACGACCTGATTGCCGACGGCAACTCGGTCGTCCTTGTCGACCACGACACCCAGGTGTTGGCAGAATCGGACTACATCATCGAGATGGGCCCCGAGGCCGGTGCAGGCGGCGGGCGTATCATTGCCCAGGGCACCGTGCCCGAGCTGACTGTCAACGCCGCGTCACAGATCGGGCCGTTTTTGGGCGGGCAGGGGAGCGTGACGCCCCAAAACCGCCCCGCCGAGGAACTGTTTGCCGAGGGGCGCATCCACCTTTCCACCGGCGCCATCCACACGGTCAAACCGCTGGAAGTAGATATCCCGAAAGGCCGCCTGACCGTCGTGACCGGCGTGTCCGGGTCGGGCAAGACAACGTTGATTTTGGAAAGCCTTGTCCCGGCGCTGGCGGCCAAAACCAGCGGTGCGGCCCTGCCTGCCCACGTCAAAGACGTGCAGGCCGTGGGTATCGGGCAGGTAAAACTCATCGATGCAACGCCTATCGGCATCAACGTCCGCTCCACCGTGGCGACCTACGCCAATGTCCACGACGAGCTGCGCAAGGTCTTTGCCCGCACGCCGGACGCCAAGCGGCTGGGGTACAAGGCGGGCGATTTCTCCTACAACACGGGCAAGCTGCGCTGCCCGGTCTGCGACGGCACAGGCACCATCAGCCTGGACGTGCAGTTTTTGCCCGACGTGGAGATCCCCTGCACGGCCTGCCGCGGCTCCCGCTATGCGCCGGAGGCCGACGCCGTCCACCACGAGAATAAGCATGGCGGGGCCTACACACTGCCCGAGCTGATGGATATGGACATCAACACGGCGCTGACGGCTTGCACAGACTTAAAATTGGTGACACAGCGTTTAAAAGTGCTGCAAGACTTGGGCCTTGGCTATCTGACCCTGGGCGAGGAAACGCCGAGCCTTTCCGGCGGCGAGGCCCAGCGGCTGAAATTGGCCAGCGAGATGGGCAAGGCCCAGGGCGATACGGTGTTCGTCTTTGACGAGCCGACCATCGGCCTGCACCCGCTGGACGTGCGCACCCTGCTGGGGGTGTTCCGCACACTGATTGAGAACGGCGCGACGGTCATTGTCATTGAGCACGACCTGGATGTCATCCGCAGCGCAGATTATATCATTGATATGGGCCCCGGCGGCGGGGAAGAGGGCGGCTGCGTCGTGGCGGCCGGGACGCCCACGGAGATTAAAGCAAGCCCCGAGAGCAGGACGGGGAAGTTTATTTGACATACAACTTAAAAAGGCTTCTCCCTTGGGGGAAGCCTTTTTTATTTTGTACATCCTGCACAAAATTATCACGCGATTTTTGGCGATTGAAAATGACTGAAAATGATTGATTTTGACGGAGAATCTGCTATAATACAGATACAGCCAATCATAAAACATCATAAATAACCAAAAACGGTCAAGCAATGACCGGGAAAGGAGCAACACCCCATGTTAGCCGAAGAACGCTTTGCCTTGATTTTAAACCTGCTGGCGGAGAAACGCACCGCCACCGTGCAGGAGCTTTGCGAGGCGCTGAACGCCAGCGAGTCCACGATCCGCCGAGATCTGACCGAACTTGACCGGCAGGGCCGCTTGAACAAGGTCCACGGCGGCGCAACACTGCCGGACGGCCAATTCCTGGCTGACGAGCCGACGATGGCCGCAAAGGAAACGCTGGCTGTCGGCCAAAAGCGCAGCATCGCTCAGGCGGCAGCCGACCTTGTCCGCGCCGGGGATTTCGTCTACATCGACGCAGGCTCCACCACGCTGGCTATGGTCCGTGCCCTCAGCGGTTCCGCGCTGGATGCCCACTACGTCACCAACGGCATCGCCCACGCGCGGCTGCTGGCGCAAAAAAGCTGCAACGTCTGCGTGCCCGGCGGCCTGCTGCGCCCCAAGACCGAGGCCATCATCGGCGCGGCGGCACTGACGAGCTTACAGCAGTTCAACTTCACGAAGGCCTTTCTGGGGGCCAACGGCGTGGCGCTGGGCGCAGGCTTCACGACCCCTGACCCCGAGGAGGCTGCCGTCAAGGCCATGGCCTCCCGCCGTGCGCGGGAAACCTGGTTCCTCGTGGATGACTCCAAGTTCGGGCGGGTCTACCCGGCGGTCATCAGCGAGCTTTACGGCGGCGCGATTCTGACGAACCGTTGCCCCGAACCGAAATACAAGCAGCTGACACTGGTAAAGGAGACGGAATTATGATTTACACAGTGACCTTCAATCCGGCCATCGATTACGTGGTGCGGCTGGACCGTGAGCTGGCCGTCGGCGACGTGAACCGCGCCAAAGGCGAAGACTGCGTGCTGGGCGGCAAGGGCATCAACGTGTCCGGTGTGCTGGCGCAGCTGGGGTGCGAGAGCGTGGCCCTCGGCTTTGTGGCAGGGGAGACCGGTGCGTGGCTGGAGCGCGGCCTGGTCGCCCAGGGGCTGAAAACCGACTTCGTCCACCTCGACCACGGCATGACCCGCATCAACGTCAAGATCAAGGCCGGGCAGGAGACCGAGCTGAACGGCGCAGGCCCCGACATCCCTGAAAGCGCCATGCAGGCGTTGGAAGAAAAGCTCGATCGCCTGCAAAAGGGCGATATCCTGATTCTGGCGGGCAGCATCCCGGCCAGCCTGGCGCAGACGACCTATGAGCGCATCCTGGCCCGGCTGGAAGGCCGCGACATCCGTGCCGTCGTGGACGCCACCCGCGATTTGCTGGTGAATGTGCTGCGGTATAAGCCGTTCCTCATCAAGCCGAACAACCACGAACTGAGCGAGATCGCCGGCGTCAAACTGACGAACGATAACGAGATCGTCACCGCCGCCAGGATGATGCAGGCGAAGGGCGCGCGCAACGTGCTGGTCAGCATGGCGGGCGACGGTGCGCTGCTGCTGGACGAGCAGGGCGGCGTACACCGCATCGGCTGCCCGAAGGGCAAGGTCGTCAACAGCGTCGGTGCGGGGGACAGCATGGTGGCCGGTTTTGTGGCCGGTTATCAGCAGAGCGGCGGTGACTACGCCGCAGCCCTCAAGCTCGGCACCGCCTGCGGCAGTGCCACCGCGTTCAGCCTGGGACTGGCGACAAAGGCGGATATTGATAAGCTGCTCAAGACGATGTGAGTAGACCGTGACTTGCAGGGGCCGATGCAAGTATCCGCCCCTGCAAAGACGTGCGGCCCACAACTTAGCCATAAATGCGCGCTTCCCATAAAGTCGAGGGCCGGGTATGCCCGGCCCCTACACCTCAATAGAAACAAACGAAGGAGACAAAACGTATGCGTATCACGGAACTGTTCACTGCGCAGTCCATCGCGCTGGATGTTGCGGCACCCGACCAGGCCGCTATCCTTGACAAGCTCGTGGAGCTGCAGGCCACCCACGGCAACATCACCGACAAGGACGCCTACAAAAAGGCCCTCTACGCCCGCGAAGCCGAAGCCTCCACCTATGTGGACAACGGCATCACGGTTCCCCACGCCCGCACGGCCTGCGTGACCCGCCCCAGTCTGGCTGCCCTGCGTTTGAGCGCCCCGGTGCAGTACAACCCTGACGACGACGGCAAGACCGACCTGCTGTTTGCCATTGCCGCGCCGGAAAACGGCAGCCTGCACATTGATATGCTGGCCCGCATGATGCAGATGCTGATGAACGACGACTTTGTCGAAAAGCTCCGCGCCGCCAAGACGCCCGCTGAATTTTTGGACGCCATCGACGCGCAGGAGGATGCCCAGTTCGGCGAGGAAAGCTTTACCCAGCAGGAAATCCCCCAGAGTGGCTACCGCGTGCTGGCCGTCACCGCCTGCCCCAACGGCATTGCCCACACCTACATGGCCGCCGAGGCCCTGACCAAGATGGGGGACAAGCTGGGTCTGCCCACGAAAGTTGAAACGAACGGATCCGACGGTGCGAAAAACGTGCTGACGCCCGAGGAAATCGCCGCCTGCGACGGCATCATCATTGCGGCGGACAAGAATGTCGAGACGGCCCGCTTTGACGGCAAGCCGGTTATTTTTGCCCGCGTGGATGACGGCATCCACAAACCGGAGGAGCTTATCAAGAAAATTGCCCACGGCGAAGCGCCCATCTACCGCGCCGAGGCCGGGGCCAAGGCCCAGCAGAGCACAGGCGGTGCGAGCGACAGCCTTGGTCACAGCCTGTACAAGCATCTGATGAACGGTGTATCGCATATGCTGCCCTTCGTTGTGGGCGGCGGCATCATGATCGCGCTGGCATTTTTGCTGGACGATTACACCATTGACCCTTCCAACTTTGGCATGAACACGCCGGTGGCGGCCTTCTTCAAGACCGTGGGCAACGCGGCGTTCGGCTATATGCTGCCGATTCTGGCAGGCTTTATCGCCATGTCCATTGCGGACCGCCCGGGCCTGGCCGTCGGCTTTGCGGGCGGCGTGCTGGCCATGAACGGCACGAACTTTGCGGGCCTTGCCAGCGGTGACACCACCGGCATTTCCGGCGGTTTTCTGGCGGCGCTGCTGGCCGGTTTCGCCGCGGGCTACATTGTGCAGTTCCTCAAGAAAATCACCGAGAAGCTGCCTGCCAGCCTGAACGGCATCCGCCCGATGCTGATTTACCCCTTGGGCGGTATCCTCGTCACTGGTTTGGTCATGTGCGGCATCAACCCGGTCATGGGCATCATCAACACGGCCATGACCGACTGGCTGAACGCCATGGGCGACACGTCCAAGGTGATGCTGGGCGCAATCGTCGCGGGTATGATGAGCATTGACATGGGCGGCCCTTTCAACAAGGCGGCTTATGTGTTCGGCACGGCGGCGCTGGCTGCCGGCAACTACGAGGTCATGGCGGCTGTTATGGTCGGCGGCATGGTCCCGCCCATCGCCATCGCGCTGTCCACCACCTTCTGCCCCAAAAAGTGGAGCCCCGACGAGCGCCGCAACGGCATTGTCAACTATGTCATGGGTCTCTGCTTTGTCTCCGAGGGAGCGATCCCCTATGCGGCCGCAGACCCACTGCGCGTGCTGCCCAGCTGCATCATCGGCTCGGCGCTGGCCGGTTCGCTCTCGATGGTGTTCGGCTGCGCCCTGCGCGCACCCCACGGCGGTATCTTCGTGTTCCCGGTCGTGGATCATGCCCTGCTCTACGTCGTCGCCCTGGCCGTCGGTTCGGCGGTGGGCGCGCTGATTTTGAGCCTGCTGAAGAAAGAGTACGTGGAAGAATAAGCACAGAAACCATGCAAGGCCGCCCCGGCAAAGGGGCGGCCTTTTGGCGTGCCGTAGGGGA
>ULRC01035461.1_pt1 | contig 14400 bp, 9 predicted proteins | sample 1955101 | NCBI WGS metagenome assembly ULRC01 (sample SAMEA4835672, study PRJEB28245) | human gut metagenome | biome: gut microbiome; material: fecal sample | place: Denmark | collected 2008 | reverse complement strand
CCTCCGGCACTTTGTGCCTGCGGAATGGAGGATAATATGGCAGGACCATCAGGAATACCGGGAATGCGCGGACCCGGAGGAGGCGGACGTGCCAATATGCGCGCCAAGGCTGAGAGACCGAAGAATATGAAGAATACTATACTCAGGCTTTTGGGATATATGTCGGAGACAAAGGCACAGCTCATTGTGGCACTTATTGCATCTATGTTGAGCACACTTTGCAATCTGGCAGCTTCTTACATGATAAGACCTATAATTAATACATACATACTTCCGGTTGATGGAAGCAGCGGTAATCCACAGGGACTTTTTATGTCGGTATGTGTTATGGCAGTTGTGTATGCAGGTTCATTCGTGGGGATGTATATACAGATGAGGCTTATGCTCAGTGTGTCACAGTCGGCATTGCGCAGGATGAGGCATGATCTTTTTACACATATGAAGGATATGCCGGTGCGTTTTTTTGATACTAACAGCAATGGTGACCTTATGAGCCGTTATACCAATGATATTGATGCTGTAGGAGAGATGATGAACAATACGATAGTCCAGTTCATTGCAGGAATTATGACACTCATAGGCACTCTTTCAATGATGATATATACGAATATATGGCTTGCACTTGTTACGTTTGTGATGACACCGGTCATGATTAAGGCAGGCGGATTCCTTATTAAGAGAAGCCGCAGATATTATGCGATGCAGCAGGAATCAATAGGACGCCTTAACGGCTATATCGAGGAGACGATAACGGGGCAGAAGGTAGTAAAGGTATTCAATCATGAGGAGAAGGCTATAGAAGAATTCAGGAAATATAATAATGACCTTAAGGATAAGCAGATAAATGCACAGTTCTTCGGCGGAATTATGGGACCGGTTGTAGGTAATCTCGGTCAGGTTAATTATTCGCTTACGGCAATGCTGGGAGGAATATTCTGTGTACTTAAGGGATTTGATGTGGGAGGTGTGACAATATTTGTCACATATGCGAGACAGTTTTCAAGACCGGTCAATGAACTGTCTTCACAGATGAATACGATATTTTCAGCACTTGCAGGTGCAGAGAGAGTCTTTGGTGTTATGGATACGGATACGGAAACGGTATCCGGAAGAACTGGGGAGATAATGCCGGTCCGCGGTGATATTGAGTTCAGGGATGTCACATTTGGGTATAATCCCGACAGGATTATTCTTAAAGATATCTCACTTAAGGCTTCTAAAGGGCAGAAGATAGCATTTGTCGGTTCTACCGGAGCGGGTAAGACAACGATTACCAATCTGCTTACAAGATTCTATGAGATTCAGAGCGGGCTTATAACGATAGACGGACATGATATAAGGACGATTGATAAGGATGAACTCAGGAAAAATATAGCTCTCGTACTCCAGGACACACATCTGTTCACAGGTACGGTTATGGAGAATATCAGATACGGAAGACCTGATGCCACGGATGATGAGGTAAGGCAGGCTGCGATGACAGCCAATGCTGATTACTTTATCAACCGTCTTGAAAACGGTTATGATACGATGCTTGAAAAGGACGGTTCCAACTTAAGCCAGGGGCAGAGACAGCTCCTCAATATAGCAAGGGCGGCACTGTCCAAGGCACCGATACTCATACTTGATGAAGCAACAAGCTCGGTAGATACAAGGACTGAAAGGCAGATTCAGGATGCGATGGACAGACTGATGGCTGAACGTACAACATTTGTTATTGCACACAGACTGTCGACAATCCGTAATTCTGATTCCATAATAGTACTTGAACATGGTAGTATAATAGAAAAAGGCACACATGAGCAGCTTCTTGCAAATCACAGCAGATATTATGAGCTGTATACAGGCAGGGCGGTTCTGGGATAAAGTGCCGTAAGCCTATAGCTATAGGCTATTGGTAATATTTTACAGGATTGGAGCTGAATTAAGATGAGTCCATATATAATAGCACTTAGAACGGCGTATATAGCATTCCCTTTTGTCGCACTTGCACTTACATTTCCGTACGTGCTCTATCAGTATCACAAGTACGGCAGCCTTATGGCATACAGGATTGTAGTTGTTTATACCTTCTGGTTTTACGTACTGTGTATGTGCTTCCTTGTGTCACTGCCGCTTCCGACATTTGAGGAGGTAAGCCGGATGACTGATAACATGGTGCGCCTTGTGCCATTCCAGTTTCTTACAGACATAAGACATGAGGCAGATATAGCAGTCGCGGGATGGGATCTGCAGACACTTAGTGCAGTGGTACATACACAGACATTTTTTGAGGTCGCTGCGAATATAGTAATGATGATTCCGTTCGGAATATATCTGCATTATTATTTCAGGCAGAGCTGGCCTAAGGTCATGGTGCTTGGTTTCTGCATGAGCCTTTTCTTTGAGGTATCACAGATTACGGCACTTTTTGGCATATACCCGAGACCATACAGGTACTTTGATGTGGATGACCTTATATGCAATACGGCGGGAGCGGTGGCAGGCTCATGGATTACGCCGCTGTGTACATTTTTCCTTCCGAAGAGGGAGAAGCTCGATGAGCTGTCATATGAGAGAGGCAGGAATGTAACCTTCTTAAGGAGACTTACAGGAATGATTGTGGATATGGGCGTGACGGCTGTTGCCTGCGTTGTGCTTTATTACCTTATTAAGAATTCGACGCATATAGTTGAGCCGGGATCGGACCTCTACACCAGATGTGTATTTCTGTTCAAAATATATATCATCTGGGTACTTGCATATTTTTGTGTTGTGCCTGCGGTAAGCGGAGGAATGACGGCCGGAAGACACATAGTCGGACTGAGGCTTGTTAATGATGACGGAAGCAGGGCTAATCCTTTGCGGATAATGATAAGGCAGATGATAGTGTACTATGTTGTAATGCCGGCACCGGGATATGCATTCCTGTCATATGTGATACTGTCATACTACCCTTCGGGCTGGCAGCGTATAGCATGTGTATGGGCGATATGTCTGTTCATGCTGATAATGCTTCTGTATATATGTGATATTTTTGTAAATACACTCGCAAGACATAACAAACTGTTTTATGACAGATTGTCAGGCACAAAGTATATTTCATTCAGGACACATGAGTAAAAATGTTGTCAAATAAGGAGAATAGTGTGCCATAATTTGATAATATATTGACAATAAGAACCGTAAAGTTAAAATGAACTTATAAAGATAATTACGGGGGAAAAGCATCTCAAGGCATTGCCCCCGGACGTTGCAGAAGCATCTGCGGAATTGGAGTGGGTATGATTTTTAACAGTGTAGGTTCGCAGCAATTCAGGCAGTATGGCAGGGTTATTACGGAATACGATCTGACAGATATTCTTGAGCGCATGGAGCAGACCCCGCTGCCTGAGGATGTGGTGTATGTGCGTAAGGACGCATATCTTGAGGAAAGCCCTCTTTACAGTGAGATGAAGAGCAGAATGTATGGGGAGAGCAATATCCAGTTCGGGTATTGCAATGGACATAACGATAAGCTTAATGCACTTGAGTATCACAGAAGCTCAGAGGTGAATATAGCAGTCACGGATATGATTCTTCTGCTTGGCAGACAGCAGGATATTACGGGTGAATTTACATATGATACGTCTAAGGTTGAAGCATTCCTTGTCCCGGCAGGCAAGGCGGTTGAGATATATGCGACAACACTGCACTATGCACCATGCGGAGTGGATGGTAACGGCTTTAAGTGCCTTGTTGTACTTCCGGACGGAACGAATGCAGAGCTTGGTGATAAGCATTGCAGCGGGGATGCATGCACGGAAGGTGAGGACAGGCTTCTTGCGGCAGCCAATAAGTGGCTTATAGCCCATGAGGATGCCGGAATAGACGGAGCATGGAACGGATTAAAGGGAAGCAATATATCAACAGGAGGATATCAGAGATGATTAACAACATGCCACAGTTAAAGATGGGAATTGTATCAGTAAGCAGAGACTGTTTTCCGATGACATTGTCAGCAACAAGAAGACAGAGAGTAGTTGAAGCATATAATGCAAAGTATGAGACACAGACAGGGAAGATATATGAGTGCCCTACATGTGTTGAGAATGAGACACATATGAGAACAGCGCTTGCACAGCTTAAGGAAGCCGGCTGTAATGCTCTTGTAGTATACCTCGGTAATTTCGGACCTGAGACACCTGAGACACTTCTTGCAAAGGAGTTCGGCGGCCCTGTAATGTTTGTTGCGGCGGCAGAGGAGACAGGTAGTAATCTTGTACAGGGCAGGGGAGATGCATACTGCGGTATGCTTAACGCAAGCTATAATCTTAAGCTTCGCAATATCCGCGCATATATTCCTGAATATCCGGTAGGAACTGCTGACGAATGTGCAGATATGATCGCAGAGTTTGCCCCTCTTGCGAGGGCAGTCATAGGTCTTAACAGCCTCAAGATTATATCATTCGGCCCAAGACCGCAGGATTTCATTGCATGTAATGCACCTATAAAGCAGCTTTACAATCTCGGAGTTGAGATAGAGGAGAACTCAGAGCTTGATCTGTTTGAAAGCTTCAAGAAGCATGAAGGGGATGAGAGAATCCCTGAGATAGTTAAGGAGATGGAGGCTGAGCTTGGTGAGGGCAATAAGAAGCCTCAGATACTTCCTAAGCTTGCACAGTATGAGCTTACGCTTCTTGACTGGGTGGAGGCACACAGGGGCTCACGCGATTATGTGGCAATAGCAGGCAAGTGCTGGCCTGCATTCCAGACACAGTTCGGCTTTGTGCCATGTTATGTTAATTCCAGGCTTACTGCGAAGGGTATTCCGGTATCATGTGAGGTTGATATATACGGTGCGCTCAGCGAATTCATCGGAACTGTTGTAAGCCGGGATACAGTAACACTTCTTGATATTAATAATTCGGTGCCTGAGGATCTGTATGATGAGGATATCAAGGGAAAATTCCCTTATGAGCTTAAGGATACATTTATGGGCTTCCACTGCGGCAACACGGCAGCAGGCAAGCTTTCTTTCTGTGAGATGAAATACCAGATGATTATGGCACGTTCTCTTCCTGAAGAATGTACGCAGGGAACTCTTGAGGGCGATATAGTTCCGGGCAATGTTACACTGTTCCGTCTCCAGAGTACGGCGGATGCACAGCTTCGTGCATATGTTGCACAGGGGGAGGTTCTTCCTGTGGCTACACGTTCATTCGGTGCAATCGGAATATTCGCTGTACCTCAGATGGGAAGGTTCTACAGACATGTGCTGATTGAGAAGAACTATCCTCATCATGCCGCAGTTGCATTCGGGCATTACGCAAAGACACTCTTCAACCTGTTCAGATATCTCGGAGTTGAGGATATAGGCTTTAATCAGCCGGCAGGAATGTTATATAAGACTGAGAATCCTTTCTAAATAGCATTTGAATATAACATATGGATTTCTAAATTTGACACTGACAGGAAAATGTCAGGTGTTATGAAATGGAGGCGGCTATGCGTTACATAGGTATAGATCTCGGAACATCAGCCGTAAAGCTTATATTAATGGGAGCTGACGGAACAATATATAAAACCGTGTCAAAAGAATACCCGATAAGTTTTCCAAGACCGGGATGGTCGGAGCAGAATCCGTGTGACTGGTATGAGCAGACAAAAGCAGGGATAAGAGAACTGACAGAGGGAACAGACACCACGGACATAGCAGGAATGAGCTTTGGCGGGCAGATGCACGGACTGGTTATTCTGGATAAGGATGATAATGTTATAAGACCGGCGATATTGTGGAATGACGGAAGAACTGATAAAGAATGTCAATACCTTAATAATGTGATTGGAAGGGATAAGCTCTCAGAATATACAGCCAATATTGCATTTGCGGGCTTTACGGCACCTAAGCTGCTGTGGCTTAAGACCAATGAGCCTGATAATTTTGCCAGAATAAGCAAAATAATGCTTCCTAAGGATTATCTTGCATACAGGCTTACGGGAGTGCACTGCACGGATTATTCTGATGCATCGGGAATGCTCCTTCTTGATGTTAAGAACAGATGCTGGTCAGGGCAGATGCTCTCAATATGCGGAATAAGCATGGAGCAGATGCCTGCTCTCTATGAGAGCTATGAAAAAGTTGGGACACTCAGGGAAGCGGTTGCGGAAGAATTAGGACTTGCCAGAGATACAATAGTGGCGGCAGGTGCCGGTGACAACGCAGCGGCAGCAATAGGAACAGGCACTACCGGCAGCGGAAGATGCAATATATCACTCGGAACGTCAGGAACGATATTTATATCAAGTGACAGATTCAGTGTGGATGATAATAATGCACTGCATTCATTTGCACATGCTGACGGAAGCTACCATCTGATGGGATGCATGCTCTCGGCGGCTTCCTGTAACAAATGGTGGATGGATGGTATAATTGGAACTAAGGATTATTCAAAAGAGCAGGAACCGATAACAGACGATATGCTGGGCAATAACCATGTGTATTTTCTTCCATATCTTATGGGAGAGCGTTCACCGCATAATGACCCTCATGCCAGAGGAACATTTACGGGACTTACAATGGATACGACAAGAGCTGATATGACACAGGCTGTGCTTGAAGGTGTAGCGTTTGCAATGCGTGATTCCTTTGAGGTAGCCGGGAAGCTGGGAATTAAGATTGACAGGACAACGATATGCGGAGGCGGTGCAAAGAGCCGCCTGTGGTGCAGAATAATTGCCAATGTACTTGGAATTGACGTTGACATGCCTGCGCTTGAGGGGGGTCCGTCACAGGGGGCAGCAATGCTTGCAATGGTGGCATGTAAGGAGTACGATAGTGTTAAGGCTGCCGTTGATGCAATCGTAAAGGTGTCAGGTACGATACACCCTGACAAAGAGATTGCTGCAAGGTACGACAGACGATATAATGAATTTGCAGGAATATATCCTGCGTTAAAGAATGTGTTTGCATCACTGGCATAATACGGGAATGGAGGTTATTATGAGATTTTTTATTGATACGGCTAATGTGGAGGATATTAAAAAGGCTAATGACATGGGAGTTATCTGCGGGGTTACAACTAACCCTTCGCTGATTGCCAAAGAAGGAAGAGATTTTAAGGAAGTAATATCTGAGATTGCTTCAATTGTTGATGGTCCTATAAGCGGTGAAGTTAAGGCAACTACAGTTGATGCAGAAGGAATGATTAAAGAGGGACGAGAGATTGCGGCAATCCATCCGAACATGGTAGTTAAGATTCCTATGACTGTTGAAGGTCTTAAGGCAACGAAAGTCCTTGCTTCAGAAGGAATAAAGGTTAACGTAACACTTATATTCTCAGCTAATCAGGCACTCCTTGCAGCAAGGGCAGGAGCAGCATATGTGTCACCATTTCTCGGAAGACTTGATGACATATCACAGCCGGGAATAGGACTTATTCAGGATATTACGGATATATTTGCCAACTATGACATAACAACAGAGATTATCTGTGCAAGTATCCGCAATCCGATACATATTACAGACTGTGCACTTGCAGGAGCTGATATAGCAACTGTTCCTTACAAGGTAATAGAACAGATGGTTCATCATCCTCTTACAGATGCAGGAATTGCCAAGTTCCAGGCTGATTACAAAGCAGTTTTCGGTGAATAAATAATCCGTAATTGTATGTACAATATGTGTAAAATCGGTTGATATTTATACCGGTTTTGTGGTAAAATGTCTAAAAATGGGAGAAGTGTATTCAGGGTTTAATTATCTTATTTGGGAGGAAAGTCTATGTTTGGTCATAAGAAGGAAAGAACAGAATCCAACAGCGACCTTAAGCTGCTTCTTGAGTCTATGGATAAGGTGATAGAAGGAAACTTCGATCCGATAGACACAAGTGCATTTACGGATGGAGCTGTTGGAGAAAAACTCAATAATGTGCTGGATGCATTCAGAAAGAGTAATAATAATTTTGTAATGCGTGCCAATGAAGCGATGCAGTCGATAGGTGATAATTCATACGTCAAGAACATGCTTGATCAGGTTGAGTCACAGACTGTAACGATTAACGAGATGCAGGAATCAAGCGGTAATCTTGAGAATTCGATCAATGATATCACTAACTCTATTGAACATATAAGGAGCAGTTCGCATAATGTACTTCAGGCGACCAATGACAGCGCTGAAGGCATGAGGGTAAGTGCCAAGGTAGTTAAGGATTCTACAGAAGAGATTAACAATATTAATCTTCAGATTCAGGATTTTCAGGAGAAGATTACCAAGATCAGCGAGATTATCGATATGGTTAAGAAGGTTGCAAGCCAGAGTAATCTTCTTGCACTTAATGCGTCAATTGAAGCTGCAAGAGCAGGTGAAGCAGGTAAGGGATTTGCGGTAGTTGCCGATCAGGTAAGAGAGCTTTCCAACAGTACATCAGCATCAGCGGATGATGTTGTCAAGTATGTGGGAGAATTGCAGACGAGCATTGCAGAGCTTGCAGCAAGCATGGATGCAACCACTAAGAAGCTTGAGGATGGTAATAAGAGAGTTGAAGATTCAATCGCTAATATCAATGCAATGGAATCGCAGATGAATGATGTAACAGATGAGGTTGACAGTATCTATCATGCAATAGATAAGCAGTCAGCATATACTAAGGATTTAAGTAAAGTTATCGATCAGATTACAGACAGTTATTCAGTACTTTCACAGGATTGTCATGATACAGGCGAGCATATCTATAAGATTGGAAGGTATATAGATACTCTCAGAAGTGACATGTTCAGGGGATTTTCAGATGTTACACTCCTTGACAGAATGAAGATATTCTCAATAGACCATTTCATTCTTACATGGAGAGTATACAACAATGCTGTCGGCTTTGAATCACTTAAGCTTACCCAGCTTAATAATGCTACAGGACCGAATGCATGTAAGTTCGGTAAGTGGGCACAGTCAGTTACCGATACGAAGATTACATCATCTTCACAGTTCAAGGATATGGTACAGTGCCATAATGATATACATAATAATGCAAGTGAATCGTGGAAGGCTAAGGATGCAGGTAATACAGAGCTTGCAATTGAGTACTTCAATGAAACACTTGAGGCATATAATAGGTTCGATGAATCAATCAAGAGAATGATGGATTTCATGATGGCTAATGGCGAGAAAGATATGACGCAGATTGTCGTATTTAGAAAATAATATCGATTAAAGATTGGAATTCCTGATAGTTCTGTTGTATACTCTATAACAGACTATCAGGAATTTTTGTATTTGTGCCTGAGTGCAGATGCGGCATGCCTGCATGACAGGCAGGAAAGAGTTGAATATGAACATTGAGGAAAGAAAGAAGATAACTATAATAGGACACAAGAATCCGGATACTGATTCCATATGCTCGGCGATTGCGTATGCCGGGCTCAAGAATGCAATTGCTGCCAATGCAGGCAATGTTATTACAGGTGGAGACAGCACAGATAATGATGATTCTGTAAGTGGTGAATGCTATGAGGCGAAGAGAGCCGGACACCTTAATGAAGAGACACAGTTTGTACTTGATTACTTTAAGGTCAAAAAACCTGAATATATAAAGGATGTGAGAACCCAGGTACAGGATGTAGAGATAAGAAGAGTCCCGGGCGTTGACCGTAACATCTCTCTTAAGCAGGCATGGAATATGATGCGCAAGGATAATCTGTATACACTGCCGATAACATCGGAGGATAAGCTTGAAGGCCTTATAACAATAGGTGATATTGCGGAATCGTACATGGATGTGTATGACAGTAATATTCTTGCGGCAGCTAAGACTTCATGCTCTAATATAGTTGATACACTTGACGGGGACCTGCTTGTAGGCAGCATGAATAATGTGTTTGATAAGGGAAAGGTTCTTATTGCGGCAGCAAGTCCGGATCTAATGGAGAATTACATAGAGCCGGGAGACATTGTTATACTCGGCAACAGATATGAGTCGCAGTTATCGGCGATAGAGATGGATGCAGGCTGTATAGTCGTATGTGAAGGGGCAGAGGTGGCGCTTACAATAAGCAAGCTTGCAGGAGAACATGACTGTATGATAATAACAACACCGCATGATACATACACGGCGGCACGTCTTATCAACCAGAGTATGCCGATAAGCTACTTTATGAGAACAACAGGACTCGTTACATTTAATACGAGAGATTTTATTGCTGATATCCAGGATGTTATGGCTAAGCTCAGATATCGTGATTTTGCGGTGCTTGACAGCAATACGGGCAATTATGTAGGTCTGATATCGCGCCGTACACTCATGAAAGCCAATAAGAAGAAGCTTATTCTTGTGGACCATAATGAGAAGAGCCAGGCGGTATATGGAATTGAGGATGCAGAGATTCTTGAGATTATCGACCATCACAGGCTTGGAACTATTGAGACCATGAATCCGGTATTTTTCAGGAATCAGCCGCTTGGCTGTACCGCGACAATTATATATCAGATGTATAATGAGCATGGTCTTAAGCCTGATGCAACAACGGCGGGGCTTTTATGTGCGGCAATTATATCAGATACGCTTATGTACCGTTCACCGACATGTACTGAGCCTGACCGGAAGGCGGCATCGGAGCTTGCGGCAATTGCCGGAATTGATATCGAGACATTTGCACATGCAATGTTTAAGGCAGGAAGCAACCTGATGTCAAAGACAACTAAGGAAATATGCTATCAGGATTTTAAAAAGTTTAAGATAGATGATGTAATGATTGGAATAGGTCAGATTAACTCAGTTAACGGAAGTGAGTTTGATGAACTTAAGGGAAGGGTAATATCCGAACTTCCGGAGGTGATGAAAGACAATAATCTTCAGATGGTATTCTTTATGCTGACTAATATAATGAAGGAATCATCTGAGATAGTATTTGCGGGCAGGAATGCGGGAGAACTGCTTAAGGATGCATTTAATGCGGAACCGGGAGAGACAAGTGTGATGCTTGACGGAATTGTATCACGCAAGAAGCAGTTTCTTCCTACTATAATAGAAGCTATGGAGGCACAGAATGTTTAAGAAACCAAGATCAACAGATGCATGCTGGTGCATGAGTGGAAAACCTTATTGTGAATGTCATATGGAGTTTGACAAGAAGCTGGAATTCTTCAGAAAGAGACATCATAAGGTACCGCCGAGAAACATAATCAAGAATGAGAAGCAGCTTGAAGGAATGCGTAAGAGCAGTGCAATCAATATTGCAGTGCTTGATTACGTGGCAGAGCATATTAAGGCGGGAATATCAACAGAAGAGATTAACCGTATGGTATATGAGAAGACTACACAGATGGGTGGTATTCCGGCTCCGCTTAATTATGAGGGATTCCCTAAGAGCGTATGTACATCAATTAATAATGAGGTGTGTCACGGAATACCTTCCAATGACATAATACTTGCAGACGGAGATATTATTAATGTTGACTGTTCAACAATTCTTGACGGATATTTTTCGGATTCATCAAGAATGTTCTGTATAGGTGATGTTGACCCTGAGATGAAGAAGCTTGTTGATGTTGCCAGGGAATGTGTGGAGCTTGGCCTTGAGCAGGTTAAGCCGTGGGGACATCTAGGTGATGTGGGTCAGGCGATAAATGACCACGCCAGGGCTAACGGCTATTCTGTAGTGCGTGAGGTAGGCGGACACGGAATCGGTCTTGAATTCCACGAGACTCCGTTTGTAAGCTATGTCACCAAAAAGGGAACAGACATGGTTATGGCACCGGGAATGGTGTTTACGATTGAACCGATGGTCAACATGGGTGACCCGGACATATTTATTGATGAAGATAACGGCTGGACAATATATACGGATGATGATATGCCATCAGCCCAGTGGGAGATTATGGTACGTGTTACTGAGGATGGACATGAGGTTATGTGCTGGTAGAATTATATAATTACGATTAAAGGCAGGATATATTAATCAATGGTATATGGCTGCTTTTAACTTTATGATTGGATTAGAAATAACTAACAAAATTTTGTCTTATATAACGCCAATTCCGCTAAATAAGCCGTATTACGGACATAATGATAAAATTTATCATTAATGGCGATTGTATTTGATAAACGAAAATCAGGGTGTTATACTCTCGTTTAAACAAAAAGCTTTTATAGGAGGATAAATCAATGAAGAACTGTTTAAAGGATGTAGACTGGAAGAAAGTTGGAACATTTGCAGGAGGAGTTCTTTTTGGTACAGCAGGTATCAGGATCCTTTCAAGCAAGGATGCAAAGAAGGTATACACAAACTGCACAGCAGCAGTACTTCGTGCCAAGAAGTGCGTTATGACTGTAGCCAACACAATTCAGGAAAATTGCGAAGATATCTATGCTGATGCAAAGGATATCAATGAGAAACGTGAAGCTGCAGCAGATGAGCTTTTCTTTGAAGATGCTTCAGCTGATGCAAAGGCTTCTGACAGTACTGTAACAGAATAGAGGTGTACAAACCATGAAGTTTTGCATAAAGAGTGAGTCAGTGGGCAGAATGCGTATACATGCCGTACAGAACCGTATGACGTATGAGCAGGCTGATATCCTTGAATATACACTGCAAAAGTTTGGGGGAGCTGCATCGGTCAAGGTATATGACAGGACATGTGATGCGGTAATATATTACACATGTTCAAGAAACCGTATGATTGAATTCTTAAGGGGGTTCTCATATGCAGGCGTTGATGTACCTGATACAGTGGTTGCCAATTCGGGCAGGGCAATGAATGCAGAGTATCAGGAACAGCTTGTTGGTAAGATTATGTACCATTATGCAAGAAAATGGCTTCTTCCTGCACCGTTGAGAGCATGCTATACGATAGCATCATCACTCAAATTCATAGCCGGGGGAATCAAGTGCCTCTGGAACCGCAAGATTGAGGTGCCTGTGCTTGATGCAACTGCAATCGGGGTATCTATCGTAAGAGGAGACTTTGATACGGCAGGCTCGGTCATGTTCCTCCTTGGAATAGGCGAACTGCTTGAGGAGTGGACTCATAAGAAGTCGGTCGGCAATCTTGCAAGAAGCATGTCACTCAATATCGGTAAGGTATGGCTTGCCAACAGCGGAACGGAAGTGCTTGCAGATGCGGATACGATTCAGCAGGGTGACAGGATAGTAATACATATGGGTAATGTCATCCCATTTGATTCTGTGGTAGTATCAGGTGACGGTATGGTTAATCAGGCCTCACTTACGGGTGAAGCAGTACCTGTCCACAGAAAAGAAGGAGACAGCGTATATGCCGGTACAGTGCTTGAGGAAGGCGAGCTGACAGTAAGAGTAACAACAGTAGGACGCGGAAGCCGTTATGAAAAGGTTGTTGCCATGATTGAGGAGTCTGAGAAGCTTAAGTCAGGACTTGAAGGTAAGGCTGAGCATCTCGCAGACAGGCTTGTACCCTGGACACTTGGCGGTACTGCACTTACATGGCTGCTTACACGTAATGTTACTAAGGCGCTTTCGGTGCTCATGGTAGATTTCTCATGCGCACTTAAGATGGCTATGCCTATATCGGTGCTGTATGCAATTCATGAGGCAGGAACGCATGACCTCACGGTTAAGGGCGGCAAGTACCTTGAAGCTGTAGCTGATGCGGACACAATAGTATTCGATAAGACGGGAACTCTTACCAAGGCAAAGCCTACGGTGGTTGATGTGGTTCCGTTTATAGATGAAACACCTGACAATCTTTTGAGATTAGCTGCATGTCTTGAGGAGCATTTCCCTCATTCGATGGCTAAGGCTGTAATTAATGCAGCTCAGGCAAAGGGACTTGAGCATGAGGAGATGCATACAAAGGTTGAGTACGTTGTTGCTCATGGAATATCTTCAAGTGTGGATGGCAAGAAGGTTGTAATCGGAAGCTATCATTTTGTATTTGAGGATGAGCAGTGCGTTGTTCCTGAAGGAAAGGAAGAGCTGTTTGCAAAGCTGCCTGAGGAATATTCACACCTGTATATGGCTATCGAGAATAAGCTGGCAGCAGTTATATGCATACAGGATCCTGTAAGAAGAGAGGCTGCTGATGTAATCGCGGCACTCCATAAGGCAGGCTTCAGCCATATAGTAATGATGACAGGTGACAGCGAGAGAACTGCCAGGGCAATAGCTGCCAAGGTAGGTGTGGATGAGTATTATGCAGAGGTTCTCCCTGAGGACAAGGCTAAGTTTGTCGAGGAGAGAAGAAAAGCAGGTCACAAGGTTATAATGATCGGTGACGGAATTAATGATTCACCGGCACTCTCAGCGGCAGATGCAGGAATCGCAATCAGTGACGGTGCTGAGATAGCAAGGGAGATAGCAGACATAACAGTCAGCGGCGATGACCTTGCACAGATAGTTACTCTGAGAAATATCTCATCAGCACTGATGAAGCGTATTCACTGGAACTACAAGAAGATTGTCGGAATTAAT
>ULRC01085231.1_pt1 | contig 14409 bp, 9 predicted proteins | sample 1955101 | NCBI WGS metagenome assembly ULRC01 (sample SAMEA4835672, study PRJEB28245) | human gut metagenome | biome: gut microbiome; material: fecal sample | place: Denmark | collected 2008 | reverse complement strand
GGCGGCCGCCTGCAATGCAAGTGCCAATGGCGGCGGGCAGGCCGTAACCCATGCTGGCAATGGCGCTGTTGTTGGCCATGCGGCTGCCTTTTTGGATGACATACGCCTGATTGCCCACCACGCAGCAGGCGCCGTTGGAAACTGCGGTCAGGCTGTTCTCCGGCAGGCGGGAGCTGAGGTAGCGCACAAAGGCGTACACATTGGCGGTGGTGCCGTTTTCTTCCCACTGGCGCGGTAGCACGGCGGGGTAATCTTTTTTCCATCGCTGGCAGGTTGCCAGCCAGTCCGCTGCCTGGCTGACAGGGGTCAGCGGCGCTGCGGCGGCATCCAGCTTTTGCAGAAAGTCCTTGGCATCCGCCCACACGGGGTGCTCCACATGCAGGGTGTGCTTTTTCATCTCGGCGCGGTCAATATCCACCATGATGACTTCCGCCGCGCGGGCCCAGGTTTTCCAGTTATAGCCCACCTGGCGGATGGAAATGCGGGTGCCCACAGCCAGAATCAGGTCTGCGTTCTGGATGGCCCAGTTGCCAGGGCGGTCGCCCATATTGCCGGCACGACCGCAGTAAAGCGGGTTTTCGTCCTCGATCAGGTCCACGGCGTTCCAGTAGGTCACAATGGGGATGTTCAGCTTTTCCGCCACGGCGCGGAACGCTGCGTACCCGCCGGAAAGCCGGATGCCGTATCCGGCGTGAAACACCGGGCGCTTGGCGTTGCGGATCTTTTCCAGCACCATCTGCACGGTGGCATCGTCCACCGGGGGCGGCAGCCGGGCATCGTCCTGCGCCGGGTCATAGCCGGGCAGGCTGTCGGTTTCAATGTAGCCGCCCTGATAGTTGACCGGGATATCGATCCACACCGGGCCGGGGCGGCCGGTGGTTGCCAGGTGCCAGGCTTTTTCCAGCACATAGCGGATCTGGTTCGGGTCTTCCAGCATGGTGGCGTATTTGGTCATGGGGGCAACAGATTTGGTGATATCGTATTCCTGGTCGCCCACCGCGCGCAGGGGCAGGCCATCGGTAAACTGCGCGGCATAGCGGGCCGTGGTATCGTACCGAACCTGGCCGGAGATCACAAACATAGGGATGGAATCCAGCCAGCCGCCCACCACACCGGTCAGGGCGTTGGTGCCGCCGGGGCCGGTGGTAACGCACAGGGCGGCAATTTTGTTATCAATACGGGCATATGCTTCCGCCGCAATGGCACTTGCCTGCTCATGATGGTTATAGGTAACATGCAGCGCCGGGTGGTGGCCCAGTGCATCATTCAGATGCATGGCGCCGCCGCCCACCACGCTAAACACATCCGTAACGCCGTGCGCCGCAAGAAAATCGGCCACATAATCGGCCAGACGCTGTTTCATTGGGGGTGTCCTCCTTTTATTTAATCCGTTCAAGCTGCGGCTGAACCATTACAAAATACAAAGTTCTGGAATCCTGCGGGGCATCGACCCGCTTGCCGCTGTAGCTAATATCGATTGTACTTTCACCAAAAGGAATATCCGCAGTATAGCGGATTTTCATGTTTTCCTGGCTGACCACAAAGGTCTGGCTACTGTCACCGAAGGTAATGGTAATGCTGGGGCGGTCAGAAATATCAAAGAAATAATCCCCCACTGTAAAGGTAAAGGTGTACCTTTCCGTATTCAGCTGCGGGTTTACCAGTTTGATCTCCGCACTTTTCTTGCACCAGTAAAACGGCAGCTCTTTGTTGGAGTTTTCAGGAGTATAATATTCTGTGTTATAAATGCCATCCCCCAGCTGCATGGTAATAGACGGCGCATTATACAGCACCCACACGCCATAGAAAACGGCAAGGGAAACTGCCAATGCCCCCAGTGAAGCGCCGAAAGTAACCAGCGTGCTGCGTGCAGCTTTTTTATCTAGTTTTGATTGTTCAGGCTTTTTGGTTTTCAGCGCTGCCAACACACAATTTACTGCCTGTACAACGCCCCAGATGATAGCTGTCAGTATTGCCAACTGTACAATGGTGTTGCGAATATAAGAGTTACGCTCTTCAAAGATTGGAAGCGGCAGATTAAATACCATCAAAACCGCAAAAGGCAATATATTTTGACGTGTCATCACCTTTTCCTGTGCAAGAAAATACGCCAGCGGAATCAGCGCCATGCAGTAAATATAGTTGCCCTGGCTTTGGTACATCATAGCCACGGTAATCAGCAGCAACGCCTGCCATTCCTGGCGGCAGAGCAGAGCACACACAACCAGTACCGCCGCCACAGCAAAGGCTGCTGCAAAAAAAGATACCGTTGCATTGCTGGTTCCGGCAATCAGGTCCACCAGATGCGCCCCATGTGCGAACATGCTGTTGATGCCATTGCCTGCCCAAGGTGTTTTACTTTTACTTCCAAAAGAGAACAAAATCTTCAGCCAAAGCTGCAAGCCGTACACGCCCTCCTGGAAGGCAAACACCGGGAGCACCAACGCTGCAATGCCATAAAACACCGTGCGGATTGCTGCTTTGAAATCCCGGTTTCTTAAAAGCATAACACCTAAGAATGCGGGATAAATTTTAAGTCCGGCTGCTACTGCCAGTGCAACCAATGCCAGTTCCCGCACCCATGCGCGCTTTGAACGGTGATACATGACGAAAAAAAGCGAAAGTCCCGCCGCCAGCAAAATAATATTGCCGCGGTCTACCGCATTAAGCACACCAAAGCTGAACAAGGCAAAAAACGTACTGGCCCTGGCCCACTGGGCATTTTGCATCACGTCACGGAGCAAAACCGCCAGCAAAAGAACCGCCAGCACCACAAAAAAGACGTATAGCAAAAAGCACGACTGTGTTGTGCGTAAATCAGTTTCTGTGCCGCGCATGGCAACTGACGCCTCAAAGTCATAGGTCCAGTTATCAGATACCGAAGCAGGCACCAGTAAAAACAGGGCATAAAAGAACAAATTTGCCAAGGGCGGATACAGTGTGTCAAACACCGCATACGGCTGGCGTCCACGAACATATTCAATGCTATGGAAAAAATCCATGCCGGCATCCAGTGTATCATGGTATAAAAAGTACGAAAGAAAATCACCATGGGTAACATACAGCGTTACCATAACCACAATGGCACACACTGCGCTGAGTACACAGTACAGCTTGGCCGTTTTTTTCCAGAACGGATTGCTCCCTCTTCCTTTTTTACCAAAAAGGCCTTTTCCCCGTTTCGTGTTATTCTCTTTCAGCACGCGCTGGCTGTTGCATTCATTCTGGCCATAATTCAGTTCCAGCTGCACCGATTTGTTATCTTCCGGCAACAGCTGATCTAATCCAGTGCTGATACCAGATTTATTCTCGTTATTTGTTGTCATGTTGTCCATACACAGCCTTGCCCTATTTCTGTTCCCGGTTATGTATCAGATATTCCCTGGTTTCCCATATTTTTTACCGATATATTTTGCAGTCTTATTTTCAACAATAAAGCACCGCCAACCAACCTCGTTGAGTCGGATGATGGTTAGGGATCCCGATACCGCACTTTTCCGTGCCGGATAAGCTCCACATCGTTGACGGGAAACATTTTGTCGTTTATCTTTCCTTAAATGTCCACAACTTGTTGATGATAAAATTCAGCGGAATCGTGACCAGCAAATTTACAATCGGCGCGATCGTTTTGCTTACGCTGAAGAACGTAACCTCTATCCAAAGCAAAACATTAGAAAGGATCGACGTGCCGCCGTAGCTGACATATGTTTTTCCAAGGCGTTTCAGTTTACTGCGCCAATCGTTTGCATTCCCGGTAAACACAAACTTATCGTTCCAAAAAAAGGCATTGGCAATGCTCAGAATTGTTCCCAGAACGCTTCCTACCATATACAGGTCCGGGCTGATCCACAAAAAGATATAATACACCGCCATCGATACCGCCGTGTTGCTTACGCCAACAAGGCCAAACTTGATAAACTGTGCAAGCAGCGCAACAAATTCCTCTTTGCTTTTTGCTCCCAACAGTGCCAACAATTTCTGCATGGATCCCGTTCCTTTATTATTCTTTATAAGCAATCAAAAAGCAAAGCCTGTATTGATAATTTACCGCAGTGCAGCAGCCATTTTTTCTTATCAGCACGGCTTTGCTTTTTCTTATTGATTCATCTTATCAGCGCATTTTATTGGTTCACCGCTTCAATAATGATCTTCGCCATATAGTCGATCATCTCATCGGTCATGCCGGGGTACACGCCGACCCAGAAGGTGTTGTTCATGATAAAGTCAGTGTTGGTCAGCTTCCCTGCCACGCGGTAGGCGTCGGTGCCGCGGATCTGGTCAAAGCAGGGGTGCTTGATCAGGTTGCCGCTGAACAACAGGCGGGTCTGGACATTGTGGTCCTCAATATAGCGGGTCACGGCGTTGCGGTCCAGGCCGGATTCCGGCTTGACCGAAATCAGGAAGCCGAACCAGGACGGGCGGCTGTTGGCGGCCGGTTCCGGCAGGATCAGCTTATCGGCGGCCGGTTCCAGGGCTGCGCGCAGGCGATCCCAGTTATGGCGGCGGCGCTCGATAAAGCTGGGGAACTTTTTCAGCTGTTCGCGGCCGATGGCGGCCTGCATATCGGTCACTTTCAGGTTATAGCCAAAGTGGCTGTAAACGTACTTGTGGTCATAGCCTGCGGGCAGTTCGCCATACTGACCGTCAAAGCGGTGGCCGCAGAAGTTATCATGGCCGGACGGGCAGATGCAGTCGCGGCCCCAGTCGCGGTAGCTCTTGATCAGGCGGTTCAGCAGCGGGCTGTTTGTATACACACAGCCGCCCTCGCCCATCGTCATGTGGTGCGGCGGGTAGAAGCTGGAGGTGCCGATATCGCCCCAGGTTCCGGTAAAGCGGGTTTCGCCGTTGATGGTGTACTGGGTGCCCAGGGCATCGCAGTTATCCTCCACCAGCCAGAGGTTATGGGCATCGCAGAAGGCTTTGACGGCGGACAGGTCAAACGGGTTGCCCAGGGTATGGGCGATCATGACTGCCTTGGTCTTGGGGGAAAGAGCGGCTTCCAGCTTGGTCACATCAATGTTGTACTGCGGCACGGTCACATCCACAAACACCGGCACAGCGCCATACTGCAGCGCCGGGGTGACAGTGGTGGGGAACCCACATGCCACAGTGATGACCTCATCGCCCTTTTTGATCTGGCGGTCGCCCAGTTCCGGGGCGGTGAGCGCCATAAAGGCAATCAGGTTGGCGGAGGAGCCGGAGTTGACCAGGTTGGCGAACTTTACGCCGATCCACTTGGCAAACTCTTTTTCAAATTCATCCGCAAAGCGGCCGGTGGTCAGCCAGAAATCCAGCGTTGCATCGGTCAGGGCGCACATTTCTTTTTCATCAAACACGCGGGATGCATAAGTAACGCGGTCGCCGGGCTTGAAATCCGCCTTTTTCTCCTTAAAGTCATGGTAATATTCTGCCACCAGCGCCTTGATCTGCTCGCGGGCTTCGGCCTCATTGCTCCAATTTGCCATCGTCTGCTCCCTTACTCACTCAAAAATTCCTTGATCTCTTTGTCCATCTCCGCCGGGATATTCCCGCCGGAAAGCCATACCTTGCTGAACGCAACGGTCTTTTGCATACATTCCGCCATATGCCAGCGCGGTTTCCAGCCGAAGGTGGATTTCAATTTGCTGCAATCCAGCTTCAAAAAGTTTGCTTCATGCGGGGCGTTTGCCTCAGCGCGGTTTTCCCATGCAGCACCATCGCCCCACGCCTGGCAGAACAGGTCTACCAGGGTGCCGGTCGTCACACAGTCGCAGTCATCCGGGCCGACATTATAATAGCCGGCGTACCGGTTATCCTCATACTGGCGCTGGGCGATCAGCAGGTACGCCGCCAGCGGTTCCAGCACATGCTGGTATGGGCGGGTGGAATACGGGTTGCGCACACCGATGCTCTCCCCTTTTGCCATCGCGCGCACACAGTCCGGGATGATGCGGTCATTGGCAAAATCGCCGCCGCCAATCACATTACCTGCGCGGGCAGTGGAGATGGCCACGCTGCCATCCGCAAAAAAGCTGTTTTTATAGCTGTGGGTCACCAGCTCCGAGCAGCTTTTGCTGTTGGAGTAGGGGTCGAAGCCGTCCAACGGTTCGTTTTCGCGGTAGCCCCAGCACCATTCATTATTCTGGTACACCTTATCCGTTGTTACGTTCAGCACAGAGCGCGGTGGAGTTTGGGCGGTACGCACGCATTCCAACAGGTTCACGGTGCCCATCACATTGGTTTCATAGGTATAGCGCGGGTCCTTGTAGCTGTCCCGCACAATGGGCTGAGCCGCCAGGTGCAGCACAATTTCCGGCCGAGCGGCATCAAAGGCCGCTTTCAGGCTGGCAAAATCGCGGATGTCGCCGATCACGCTGGTCATTTTGCCTTCCAGCCCTGCCAGAGAGAAGAGGTTGGGGGTTGTGGGCGGTTCCAGGCTGTAACCCGTTACCACCGCACCGACCCCCACCAGCATGCGGCAGAGCCAGCTGCCCTTAAAACCGGTATGCCCGGTTACAAACACGCGTTTGCCGCGGTAAAATTCCAAGTTCATTGTTGGTTCCACACTTCCCAGGGCGCACAGCCAGACGCCCACATTTTTTCCAGCATACTTTTTTCGCGCTCGGTATCCATGCACTGCCAGAATCCGCGGTGCACATAGCTCATCAGCTGGCCTTTGGCTGCCAGCTCGCGCAGCGGGGTCTGCTCAAAAATGGTATCATCACCGCTGATGGTATCAAACACTTCCGGTTCCAGCACCATATAGCCCGCATTGATGATAGCCCCATCGTTGACGCTTTTTTCACGGAACGCCTGAACCGCATTGTCCTGGCCGATATCCAGCACGCCTTTCTGCTGTTCCTGCACCACGGCGGTCAGGGTTGCCAGCTTGCCATGCTGCTTATGGAACTTGACCAGTTCGGCAATGTTCACATCGCAGACGCCATCACCATAGGTCATCATAAAGGTTTCGTTGCCGATATATTTCTGCACCCGCTTGATGCGGCCGCCCGTCATCGTGTTCAGGCCGGTATCCACCACCGTCACGCGCCACGGCTCGGCGTGCTGGTCATGCACGATCATCTCGTTGCCCTGGGTGAAGTCAAAGGTCACATCGCTGGTATGCAGGAAATAATCCGCAAACCACTCCTTGATCATATGCTGCTTGTACCCGGCGCAGATCACAAAATCATTGAAGCCATAGTAAGAATACTCTTTCATGATATGCCACAAAATAGGCATACCGCCGATTTCGATCATCGGTTTCGGCTTGAACTTGCTTTCTTCCGAAATGCGCGTGCCATAGCCGCCGGCAAGAATTACAACTTTCATATTTTTCACTCCCGTAAGCCTGCAGCGGAACCCTGCTTGCAGTCCCGCAAAAACTGTCCGTCCCACCAGCATTTCAACCGCCGGACAGTTTGGTACACACCCAGCCTATTTTTTATTACTATGATAGTATATCATTTTCACGTATTCAGTGCAACCGTTCCAGGAAACTTATCACACCTAGTAGGCTTGCTTTTTATTCCGCATTTTGCTCTTTGTTATCACATTTTAACGCCGCTTTTGTTGCCGCTGTGCAAACAATATTCTTTACGTTTTTTCGTGCGTATTTTGCCCCCGCGGGGCGGCCCACTTTACATTAGTAGGCAAAACAGGTATAATAGTTTAGTTAATCTGTGATATTGCGCCATTTTGCCATATTGCGGGTGCAGGCGGTCTTATTTTATCCTTGCTGCCTGTGGATTTTTTGCGGCACGCCGTGCGTTGTGCGGTACCGCTCCTATTAGGTCTGGAGGTTGCGCTCATGGGGCTGCAAAGCCTGCAATACTGTGCATTTTTGGTGGTTGTGGCTGCCGTTTACCTGCATTTGCCGGTGCGCATGCAGCCGGTGTTTCTGCTGGGAGCTTCGTGGGTGTTTTATGCACTGGCCATGCCGGCCATGCTGCCGGTCACCATTGCACTGGCGGTGTTCACCTACCTGTGCGGCCGCGGCCTTGCCTGGCGGGGCGGCGCACACAAAACCGCTTTTTTGCGCCTTGGCGTGATCGGTATGCTGGGCATTCTGGCCTTTTTTAAGTATAACGGCCTGTTGGGCGGGGTGCTGCACGGCTGGCGCGCGGTGGCCATGCCGCTGGGCATCAGCTTTACCAGTTTTGCCGCAATTGCCTACCTGATCGACGCCACCCGCGGCGACTGCGAGGTGGAAACCAGCTTTATCCGGCTGGCGCTGTTCCTCAACTTTTTTGCCACCGTCACCCAGGGGCCCATCTGCCGCGCCGGTGCGCTGCTGCCGCAGTTGAGCGCCGAGCACCGCTTTGATGCCGCCCGCACGGTGCGCGCTTTGCGGCTATATGCGCTGGGGCTGTTCAAATACATTGCCGTGGCGGATGTGCTGAACATGGTGGTGGATACGGTTTTCCCCCACTATGCGGATTACAGCGCCCCCATGCTGATTTTGACCGCGGTGATGTACACTTTTTATCTGTATTTCAGCTTTTCCGGCTATTCCGAGATTTCCCGTGCCACCGGCCTTGTGCTGGGGCTGGACCTTCCGGAAAACTTTAAGACTCCGTTTTACGCCACCAACTTTTCCGGCTTCTGGAGCCGCTGGCACATCTCGTTTTCTTCCTGGCTGCAGGATTATCTCTTTATGCCGCTGGCCTGGGCAGATCTTGGTCGCTTTGGCCGCCTGCCCACCGAGCTGTGCGTGTTCTGCGTGTTCTTTGCTTCCGGCTTCTGGCACGGCAGCACCGCGCCATTCATCATCTGGGGTCTGCTGCAGGCGGTTTACCGCGTGGGCGAAGAGCTGCTGCACCGCCGCTTTGGCAAACCCAAAAAGCGCGGCACCCCGGCCCATGTGCTGTGGGGCAAGCGGGTTGTGGTGTTTGTTTTGTGGACCATCAGCATGGTGTTCTTCCGCGTGGGGTCCGGCAACCTTTCCGGCATGGCCGAAAACCTGGGCGTTGGCGATGCTTTCGTCTACCTGGGCCGCTGCCTGATGAACAGCTGGTCCCCCGCCCGCTTTGCCGGGGAGCTGTACAGCACAGCGTATACCGGCTTTTACGCCAATACCATTATGGTAGCGGCTTATTGGGCGTTCGCTGCGCTGGCGCTGGCGCTTGGCATCTGGCTGGATCACCGGCGCAATTTTGCCTGCAAAAACAAACCGGCTGAGGTTGCCCTGGCAAGCGCCAAGCACCGCAATGCGCTGTATGTTGTTTTGATCGTTTTTATCCTGGTGGGGTACATCATGCAGAGCGGCGGCTTTAACGCCAACGCGTTCGGCCCCTATGCAGGGTTTTAATCTTATGGAAAAAAGGAGATTTCCGGCGTGAAGCATATCATCAAAAAATTGGCGCTGCTGTTCGTGCCGGTTTATCTGTGGTTTGCCTTTTTTGTGGCGTTTGAGCCAAACAATTATTTTGGCATCAAAAAAACAGCCTCTTCCAGCCAGCCGGTGGCCCGTGTGCGCGCCTATGAGCAGAGCCCCGGCACCAACCTGATCATCGGGGACAGCCGCCTGGCCCACTTTGATATGGACCTTGTGGATTCCTTGACCGGGCAAAGCTGGCAGAACCTGGCCTTTGGCGGTGCTTCCCTGAAGGAATGTGTGGACCTTGCCAACTATGTGCTGGATTCCGGCAACCAGGTGAACCGCATTCTGTTTGAGCTTTCGTTCTACACCTTAAACAGCAGCTATAACACCGACCGTTTTTCGGCGCTGGAAGCTACCCTGCGCAACCCGCTGGCCTACTGTCTGAACCTGGAATACAACGTGAACGCCCTGACCGTGTTTATGGACACCGTAAAGGGCACGCCGGACACCATTGAATCCGGCGACTGGACCGCGGCGGATTACCTGGATGATGCCGGGAACACGATTTCGCTGCACAAAAAGCTGTATGAGTACCCGGCGCTGATCACCACCCGCTGCCAGAACTGGACACTGAACGAAACCGAGCTGGCGGAGTTTTTGGCTATGGCCCAGCGCTGCGCAGACCGCGGCGTGGAGCTGACCATTGTGCTGCCCCCCATGGCCGCCAATGTGCGCACCGAGGTATGCGATGCCTTTGGCATTACCGCCGTGATGCAGGACGAAGTTCTGCCGCTGTTGGAAAAGCAGAATTTTACCGTGCTGAATTACGAATGGGGCACCAGCTGCATTACCGATGATGACACCCAGTTTTTTGACGGGTTCCACCTGGACGAAAAATACGGCCTGCCGGACTGGACAGCCGAACTGTTTGATGATATGCAGCGCTGATGCTGCCCCACCCCAAAAAGGAGGTCCCCTGTGGCACTGGACTTTTTGATTTTGTACGAACACACCGTTCGGGAATATGAGAGCGATCTTTTGCTCAAATTGGAGCTGGAGCGCCGCGGCTACACCGTGCGCATCCGCCAGCTGCTGGATGCCAAAGATCTGCGCCTGTTTGGCAAAGACAAGCCGGAAGTTCTGGTTGCCAGCTGCATGTATGACAACGAAGCCATCAACAGCCATGTGTACAACAACATTGGCAAATGCAACAAGATCGTCAACCTGCACTGGGAGCAGATGCTCTCCGACACGCAGGAGGAGGGCGATTGGTTCAACATGAACGGCAACGCCAAGCGCTGCGTGCAGACTTGCTGGGGCCAGCGCACTGCCCAGCGGTTACAGGCCCATGGCATGGATGCCAAGAACACCCCCGTGACCGGCGCTGTGATGATGGACTTTCTGCGGCCGGAGTTCAAGGGCTACTTTAAGGATAAGGAAACCCTGTGCAAGGAATTCGGCCTTGACCCCGCCAAACAGCTGCACCTGTACATTTCCAGCTTTGGCTATGCCAGCATGACCGACCAGGAAGTGGCCGAGCTTTCCAAAATGGCGGGAACGGATTTTTCCGGCTTTGCCCGCACCAACCGCGTTTCGATGGAAAAAACGCTGGCCTGGTTTGACCGCTACCTGGGTGACCACCCGGAGGTGGAACTGGTATACCGCCGCCACCCCAGCGAATGGAAATGCAAAGCCCTGGACGAGCTGGCCGCCAAACGCCCCAACTTCCATGTAATTTTTGCGGATTCCGTCAAGCAGTGGATTGTGGCGGCGGATTCCATCTCCATCTGGATGAGCACCGCTGTGGCCGAAGTATACATGGCGGGCAAAAGCTGCCATATCCTGCGCCCGGTGCCCATCGAGCACGAGTATGACCCCGTCATCTACAAGGATGCTCACTATGTGACTAGCTACCCGGAGTTTGCCGCTGCCATGGCGCAGCCGAACCCGCCGTTCCCCATTGCACGGGATGTGATTGAGGGCTATTTTGACCCCTCCCCTGCCCCGGCCTACAAGCGGATGGCCGACCTGCTGGAGGAAGTGTACAAAAATTCCCCGCGGGATGAACCGATGGGGCCCGGCTTTACGCCGCACTTCAACCTGCTCAAGTTCTGCGCACTGGCGGGGGTACACATGCTGTACCGCCACAAGTGGGAACCCAAACGGGTGTTTGCCTTCTGCCCGCCGCTGGCCAACTTTGCCCAGCGCATTTACGGTTATGTGGACAAAGCCTATATCCCGCCGGAGGAGATCCAGCGCATGGAAGCGCGCATCCGGCCATATGTAAAATAAAGTTGTTTTTCCGGCGCGCTGCGGTGCGCCCGCTGCAAATGGGAGCCTGCCATGTCTGAACCGAAAAAAACTGAAAGCTTTGCCGGAAATGTGATGAAATACTCCATTGCCACCTACCTTGGCTTTGGCATTTCCGGCGCAGCGCTTATCATCAAGGGCGTCCTGCCCGCCGAAAGCTACGCCGTTCCTGCTTCCTTCATGGCATACACCATGTCGCTGATGAACGTGGGCATGCTTGGGCTGGACCAAAGCCTGCTGCGCTTTTACCACGAACCGCCTGCCGGTTCCACCGGGCGCAGCATGTTTGCCGCGTGTACCCGGCTTTCGGTGCTGGTCATGCTGCTGGTGGGCGGCATCGGCAGCATCTTTTTCGCCAAGCCGCTGGCGGCGGCCTTTGGCCTTGGGGCCAACGGTGCCGGGCTGGTGCCGTTTTTGTTCCTGAACGCTGCTCTGTACATGCTGGTGCGTTACCTCAACGTGCTGCTCCGGCTGGAAAACAATGTGCGCGCCTACACCACCGAAACGCTGTGGATGCAGGCCTGCCTGAACCTGATCTACCTGCTGCCCGGCTTTATTACCCAGGACGCCCGCGCTTTTGTGCTGGGTGCGGTGTGCAGCTTTGCGGGGGTCGCAGTGTTCTATTGGCGGCGGGCTTCTAAAGGTCAAACGAAAGAGGCCCCTGTGCGCGGCCTGCGCCCCTATGCCCACATTTACCGGGCGGCACTGCCTTACGGCATTGTGTTGGCACCTGCGGCCATCCTGATCCCGCTGTACCGCGCCATCTGCCTTTCTTTTTTAGGCAATTACGCCCCCGCGGCGGAGCAGGGTTCGTTTGATTTCGCCTACACCCTGGCCCAGCTTGTCACCACCATTCAGGCCGGTTTTTCCACCTACTGGGGCCCCTATGTCTACGCGCATTACCGCACCGAGCAGGAGCGCATTGGCCGCATCCATGATCTGCTGAACCTGCTGATCTTCGGCTTTTTCTGTCTGCTGGTCATGTTTGAGGATATCATCTTCATCATCTTCCCGGCCAAATCGGCCTGCCTGCCCTACTTTCCGCTGATGATGCTGGCTGTGGTGTTCTCCATCCTGTGCGAAGGCACGGTGTACGGCAACACCATTGCCCGCAAGCCGTTCCAGGATACGATTGGAACCGCCGTGGGCGTTGCGGCCAACATTGCCGTGTGCGCCGTGCTGGTGCCGCGTTTTGGCGTAATGGGTGCCGCGGTCGGCCTGGTAGCGGCCAATGCAACGATGTTTTTGTACCGCACTGTGACCGGGCAGTATTACTATCGCACCATCCCCAGCTTCAGCCGGACGATCTGCGGCTTTTTGCTGGCGGTGGGTGTGGCCGTGATCGGCGTGGTGTTCGCCCACATTTTTATCATCAAGTTTGTTTTAACTGCAGCAATCCTGTTTATTTACTGTAACATTTACCGTGCCCAGCTGTACAAGCTGTGGCAGATCTTTATGGGCTTTGTGCGGCGGTATCTGCTGCACAGCCAAGCATAACTACTGCAAAGGAAAGGTTGTATATCAAGATGAAGCATTGCGGCACACAAGAGTTGACCACCGAGCGGCTGGTCCTGCGTCGTATGACAACCGACGACTGCGAAATGATGTTTGGCAACTGGGCCAATGACCCGGAAGTGACCCGCTACCTGCGCTGGGAGCCCCACCGTGACTGGGTGGTAACGATGGCATATCTGAACGAGATTGTCAAACAATATGACCGCCCGGATTTTTATGATTGGGGCATCTGCGATAAAGTGACCGGTGTGCTGATGGGCAGCATCAGCATTGCCCCCGCCGAATCCTGTGAGCGTGAAAAGCCCTATGCCTGGAAAAACGTGAAAACCGAGCTGCTGGGCGGCATGTATGAGATCGGTTACACCTTGGGCAAAAAGTGGTGGAACCAGGGCTATGCCACCGAAGCCGCCGCTGCCGTGCGCGATTACTGGTTTGGCATGGTAGGTGCGCCCTGGCTGGCCGGGTTCCACGCCAGCCAGAATGTGGCAAGCAGCCGCGTGTTGGCCAAGACCGGCTTCCATTATGACCACGATACCGTTCTGCACCGCTTTGACGGCACCGAGGTGCCCTGCCTGGCCTGGTACCTGCTGAACCCCGGCAGCCAGAAATCCGATGAACCGGCAGCCGCTGCCCCCGCTGTACAGGCAGAACCAACGGAACCAGCGGAGAATGCCGAGACAACCGTCTGACATTCACTCCCCTGCCCCATACTTTTGCTGACCTGGCCGAATACGGCCAGAAAGGACCCCTATGGATGAAATGAAGGACCCCATCACCCTGGACTTTACCGCTACCCAGGCCCCGGCAGAGGACGCCCCTGTTGGGCAGAAGGCTCTGGACAGCGAGCGCCCGCCGGTGCGCGTTGTGCTGCTGGCGCTGGACCAGGGCAAGTTTGACTCCCAGCGCAGCCTGGATGAGCTTGCCGCCCTGGCAGAAGCCAACGGCATGCAGGCCGTTGCTACCGTGTGCCAGAAGCGCAGCACCCCCGAAGCCGCCACCCTTCTGGGGGAGGGCAAAGTAGAGGAAGCGCGCCTGGTATGCCTGAATACCGATGCCGAGGCCGCCATCTTTGACGGCGAGCTGACCGGCAGCCAGATCCGCAACCTGAGCGCGGCTTTGCAGGTGGAAGTGCTGGACCGCACGATGCTGATTTTGGAAATCTTCCGTGCGCGCGCCACCACCAACGAGGGCAAGCTGCAAACTGAGCTGGCCACCCTGAAATACCGCATGCCGCGCCTGCAGGGCCTTGGCGAGGCGCTGAGCCGCCAGGGCGGCGGTGGCGG
>ULRC01053205.1_pt1 | contig 14457 bp, 9 predicted proteins | sample 1955101 | NCBI WGS metagenome assembly ULRC01 (sample SAMEA4835672, study PRJEB28245) | human gut metagenome | biome: gut microbiome; material: fecal sample | place: Denmark | collected 2008 | reverse complement strand
ACCGCATTCCCGCCCTTCTGCGTCCACGCCCTGGTCGTTCAGGGTCTTCGACACGCCCGCCAGATCTTTCAGCACGGCAGTCGCTTCTTTCAGCCCTTTCATGATGCCGGGGTCGGTGCTGTTCTCTCTGCGGGCCGCGCGCTGGCGGGCATTCAAATCTTTCACCTCCTGCGCCAGCATGGTGCTCAGGGTGTCGGTAGCTTTCCGGAGACTTTCCTGTCCCTTGGCCGCAGTCTGCTTTTCCTGCCCCATCCTGTGTTCTCACTTCCTTTCGTTCTGTCGCTGGCAAAAGGATACCACGCTTTTCTCCGCCGCAGGAGTACATACTTTTTTCCCTCAAATTTGTATTTTACTGTATATTTTATCCTATAAGTAATATTTCAAAGCAACAAAAATCCCCTGCCTGTGTTCTTTTTCACAGACAGGGGATCTTTCACTCAATTTTCTGCGCAAAGTCTCCGGGAGACTCTCTGCGTATTTTTACAGGGTTTCCACCCGGTCAAACAGCTCCTTTGCGGCCTCCACAGCCTCCTTGCTGCCGAAGACCACCCTCACGCCCTTCTCCATCTGGGCCGACAGGTCCGCCGCCTCGGCCTTGAGGGCGGCAGCATCCACACTGCACAGGCTCTTGCGCTCGGCGGCAGTCATCTCGTCGGTGATGCCGCAGAAATATTTGCAGTCGGTAGACGCAGCCTCTTCCCGGGGCTTGCGCGGGGTTTCCAGCTTTGCTGCCGCACCCACGATGAACTCGTTCATGTCCTTCTCGGTGTAGTCGCGGCCTGCCAGTTCTGCCGGCCCCTTTGCGAAAGTCTCATAGCTTTCTTTCAGGTGCGGGTCGCGGTAGGTGTAGAGATATTCGGTGTCGTCGTTCTGGGTCACCATGCCGGTGCCATACGCGCCGCCCACCTCGCGGATGTTGTGCCACAGATACTCGTAGCTCATCACCCGGGCCAGCACCTTCCGCTCCAACCGCCGCTCCATGGGCCAGACCAGCACATCGTAGTTCACGCCGCCGTCGATGATGAAGGCCTCGTTCACCGGAGCTGTCAGCTCCTCAGTGTAGGGCTTTGCCTCGCCGCGCTTTTCTGCCGCGAAGGCACTGCCCGGCAGAAGCTTTTTCAGGGTATCCAGCGCCGCGTCGCTGCCGTGGAGGCTGATGGTCAGGGCGTTCTTTTTCAGCACGCTCTTCCACAGCTCTTCCATCTTTTTGCCCAGAGCGGTCCAGTCGGCCTTTTCCAGCAGCTCACAGATATAGTGGTAGTAGCTCACGCCGTTGCAGCGCTCACTCAGTGCGGATTCCACCGAGAAATGTGCCGCCGCCCGCATGGCGGCGAAGGCGTTGCCCTCCCGCAGGAACTTCTGCTCCATGAGCAGCTTCTGCTGGCTTGCCACCCGCTCCATCGCAGCTTCGGCCTGCGGGCCGCTGAACTTTGTCTCATACAGCCACTCACTGCCCAGCTCCACAGCCTTTTCGAGGCTGCGTTCCAGCATACTCATCCCCACGATGAGCTTTGCGTGGCAGGGCCTGCCTTCCTGCCGTCCCGTCCAGCAGTCCATCCACGCACCACTGCTTCCCAGCCAGGTGTTCCGCAGAGTGTTCAGTTCCTGGGCCGTGTGCTTTTCGGTGTCCAGCTCATCCATGACATCCGTGAGCAGATGCAGGCAGGACATGTCTTCCGGTGCCATGCCGCCCAGATCATAGTAAAGGTACAGGTAGGTATTGCCTGCCGAGGGGTGGTGCAGCAGTTCTGCACCCGCCAGCAGCTCCTTGCTGCCCGGTGTCTGCTTTTTGCCCTCGCCGAGGTCGGCGGCTGTCAGCGGATGGTCCAGCACCAGCTTGCCGTCGGTGCGGGCGGCGCGCCCCTCTTCCTCTTTTTTGGGCAGGGTCGGCACCTGGATGATCTCCACCGGCGCAGGCGCGAACAGCTCCCGCAGCAGTTCATTGAACCAGCCCTGTTCCAGCTTCTCCCGCAGGGAAGCGAACAGAGCGTCCGTGTGGAGCAGCAGGGCCGGGTCGCCGGTGTGGAGCCATCCGGTAGATGCATTAATGGCGTCCAGCACGCCGTCCGGGATGCTGCCCGGCCGCTCAAGGGAAGCGAACTCGGTGGAGTTGAGGCTTGCCATCAGCAGCTCCTCGGGGATGCCCTTCTCGAGGATGCCGTCCACGGCCTTGCGCACGGCGGCGGCAAATTTGCCCGCCGACTCTTCCGTCGCGCCCCGGAGCACAAGCTCCAAGGTCGGCTGCAGCGTGCTGTCATCGAAGCCCACGTCGATGTCCGCGCCCAGTTTTTCTTCCAGCAGGGCGGCTTTCAGAGGCGCCTGGTTCGTCCCCAGCAGGGCGTCCAGCAGGATCTCCACGCCCAGCTGGCGCTCCCGGTCGCTGAATGCACCGGTGTACCACGCCAGCGCACACTGAGCCTCGTCCGGCTCCGGCTTCTCGGTATAGTACGGGATATTCCGCTTCGCACCGACCTGCTCGTCCTGCACTGTCAGGCGGGGGCGGCTGGCGCTCTTGGGCATACGGCTCAGATACTGCTCGTCGAGGAAGGCCAGCTTCTCGGCCATGTCCATCTTGCCGTAGAGGGTGATGCAGCAGTTGTCGGCGCTGTAGTGGCGGCGGTAGATCCGCACATACTTCTCATAGGTCAGCGCCGGAATGGACGCCGGGTCGCCGCCGGAGACGAAGCCGTAAGCCGTATCCGGAAACATTGCCCGGCTCAGCGCGTTCTGCATCTGTGCGTCCGGCGTCGCCAGCGCCCCCTGCATCTCGTTATAGACGACGCCGCTCACCGTGCCGTCTTCGTCCCGGTGCCAGCCCTCCTGCTCGAACACGCCCTTGTCCACCATGGCCAGCGGGCAGAACACCGCGTTGAGATAGACGTCCATCAGGTTCTTGAAGTCCGTCTCGTTGGGGGTAGCGAAGGGATACACCGTCTTATCCGGGAAGGTCATGGCGTTCAGGAAGGACGCCATGCTGCTCTTGAGCAGCTGCAAAAACGGCGACTTCACCGGGTACTTCTCGCTGCCTGCCAGCACCGAGTGCTCGAGGATGTGGAACACGCCGGTGTCGTCGGAAGGGAAGGTGCCGAAGCCGATGCCGAAGGCCTTGTTGTCGTCGTCGTTTTCCACCAGCAGGACAGCCGCCCCGCTGACGTCATGGGTCAGCACGGTCAGCGTTCCGTGCTGTTCGGGGCAGTCCTCGCGCTTGACGAGGGTGTAGCCGGGATATTGTTTCATGGTCTTGCTCCTTTGTATTTTCTGGATTTTGATTCTATTGTATCATCCTACCCGCCAAAACACAATGAATGGTTTGTGAATCATAACTCGCTGGTAAACAAAAAACTCTGCCCTGTCCGAAGACAAAGCAGAGGTCAAAACGATTTACACTGTCTCACCCTGACGGAACGACACTCTGAACAGCACGAATCCCACGATGAACAGCACGATGAGGGAGCCGACACCCACATTGGCGCTGCCGGTGAGCTGGCTTCCCACACTGACGATCATGGTGCCAAGGAAGGACGCGCCCTTGCCGCAGATGTCGAAGAGGCCAAAGTATTCGCCCGACTTTTCCGGCGGGGTGATCTTTGCAAAGTGGGAGCGGCTGAGCGCCTGCACGCCGCCCTGGAACATGCCCACGATGACGGCCAGCACCCAGAACTGCCACTGCTGGGTCAGGAAAAACGCAAACACTGCGATGCCCGCGTAGGCCGCGATGCACACCGGGATGAGTTTTGCCGAGGGGTACTTGTTCGACAACCGCCCAAAGATGAGGGCCGACGGGAACGCCACGATCTGGGTCACAAGAAGTGCCAGCAAAAGGCCGGTGGTGTCCAAACCCAGCGCCGTGCCGTAGGCCGTCGCCATGTCGATAATGGTGTACACGCCGTCGATGTAGCAGAAGAACGCCAGCAAAAACCAGAACACCTGTTTATCCTCCGGCAGATGCCGCAGGGTATGGCCGATGCGGGCAAAACTCTGCCGGACAGCGTGCTTTTCCACCTCCACATAGTGGAGCTGTTTATAACTTTTCAGCAGCGGCAGGGTCGTGAGCAGCCACCACGCCGCCGTCAGCAGGAGTGCCAGGTTCAGCGCCGTCATCTGGCTGATGCCGATGCTCCCCGCCCCCAGCACAAGACCGAGGCAGACCACGAAGGGTACACAGCTGCCGATGTATCCCCACGCATAGCCCCGGCTGGACACTTCGTCCATCCGCTCGGGAGTGGTCACGTCGCTGAGCATCGAGTCGTAGAACACCAGGCTGCCCGAAAAGCCCACCTTCGCGATGACGAAGATGACCAGAAACGGCAGCCACGCCGCTGCCGCGCCCATGGCGCAGCAGCCCACGATGCCCACGAAAACGCAGAGTATGAAGATAGGCTTCTTGAAGCCCTTCGTATCAGCCACTGTCCCCAAAATGGGGCTCAAAACAGCCGTGATGACGGTCACAGCCGAGCTGGCATAGCCCCAGTAAGCCAGATACTCCACCGAGCTCAGGCCCCCGGCTTCCGCCAGCGCATTGAAGAAAATGGGGATAAGGGTGGCCACCATCAGCACAAAGGCCGAGTTGCCCACGTCGTACAGGATCCAGTTCCGCTCCAAGCTCGTCAGGCGGAATTTACCGCTTTTTTCCATCCGGTGCTCCTCTCAGTTCTCCCCAAACGTATGCTGATACTCCGCCCCAAGCGGCTTGTTCTCTGCATACTCTTCGATGAGCCTTACCGCCAGCGGCACAGCCGTTTTATACAGCTCTTCGAGCTTCTGGCTGCCCTGGACGCATTTGGGGTTCGGCTGCGGGTTTGCCACAAGGCCGTGCATGAACTCATACTTGCCCGCGACGCGCATCCCGGTCAGCACCACCCAGCGCTTGACGGGGTTCGCCGCCTGCAAAAGATGATGCACCGTTATCATCCCCTTCATCGCCGCCAGCGTCTCGTCCACCGTGACGCCTTCGTAGAAGGGCGCGATGACCTCGGCCCGCTCCCGGCTGGGTTTGATGTGGCTGGCCGTGAAGAACTTTATGGGGTCGAGGCCGTCTTCCCGCATCAGAGCGTTGTCAAACTCCGTCTCGATCTCGCAGTGTCCCACACCGCTCTCCCGGACATAGGCTTCCACATAAGGGTGACAGGTGCTGTCCAGCGCGAAGTGGCAGACAAAGCCCAGCGCATAAGCCAGTGCGGCGCTTTTATCCGTTGCATTTTCCACCACGGTGCGGGCACGGGTGAAAAACACCTCGCCCTTCTGCTCGTGCATGGTGTTGCCCAGACGGTTCACCGGGTTCGACTGCAGGGCCTTGTAATAAAACATCAGGTCCGGCCCGTGGAGACCTATGTCGTAAAGCTCCCGGTGCTGTTCCAGCGTCGCGCGCAGACTGTCCGGCAGCAGGGCCAGAACATCCGCACCAAAGCGGCGGTGTGCGTAGGTAGAAGGCATGATACCGCCCCTTTTCGTTTATTTTTCGTAGCCCTGCGGCAGCTCGTTCTTCAGGCCGCGCTCCATCAGGGACTTGACAGCCTCTGCCGCACTCATGCCCTTGTTAACGATGGCGTTGACGGTCTGGACGATGGGCATTTCCACCTGATACCGCTCGGCCAGCTCCAGCGCAGCGGGCAGGGCGTTCATGCCCTCGACCACCATGCCGACTTCCTTGACGGCATTTTCCGGGGTCTCGCCCTTGCCGATGAGGATACCGGCACGGTTGTTGCGGCTGTGCATACTGGTGGCGGTCACGATGAGGTCGCCGATGCCGGCCAGACCTGCGAAAGTGTGGACATTGCAGCCCATCGCCACGCCCAGACGGGCGATCTCGGCGATGCCGCGGGTGATGAGGGCAGCGCGGGCATTATCGCCGTAGCCGAGGCCGGTGGAGATGCCGACGCCCAGCGCGATGACGTTCTTCATGGCACCGCTCAGCTCTACACCCTTGATGTCCTCGTTGGTGTAGACGCGCATGACATTGTTGGTGAAGACCTCCTGCACATAGGCAGCAGCCTCCATATCCTTGCTGGCCGACACGATGGTGGTGGGCAGGTCGATGGCCACTTCCTCGGCGTGGGTGGGGCCGGACAGGGCCACAAGACGCACGCCCTTCGGGCCGCCTTCCTTGCCCAGCTCATCGGCCAGGATTTCGGTCATGGTGTACAGGGTGTCGGGCTCGATGCCCTTTGCCACGTCCACGATGATCTGGCCGTCGGCCACATAGGGCCGGGCCTTTGCCGCCGTGGAGCGGACGAACACCGACGGCACTGCGAACAGCAGGATGTCCTTGTCTTTGCAGACTTCCTCGATGCTCTTGGTGAACCGCAGCTCGTCGGGGATCTTCATCTGCGGCAGATTGGGGTGCTTGCGGGTAGTGGAAAGGCTGTCGATCTCCTTCTCGATGGCCGACCACACCAGCACATCATTCCCGCTCACAGTCAGCATCCGTGCAAGGGCCATGCCCCAGGTGCCAGCGCCCAGAATACCAATACGTTTCATCACGTTTGTCCTCCGTATCCGCCGCGCTCCCGTCTGGCGGGGCGTGCGGCCTGTTTGTACCTTTACAGGTCTATACAGTTCTATTGTACCCGAAAGCTTCTGCCGCGTCAACTGCTCTGCCGTTCTGCACAAAGTCAGCACCTGTTTTTCGTCCATTTCGTCTATACCATGCAATTTTTCGAAACCATTTGCGTTCATTTCCAAATCATGTTATAGTATTCTGGTAGGTTTTGTAGGATTTTCATTTTTTCCTCTTGACTTTGACCCTGCTTTAAGGTATATAATGTGTCTACCTACTTGCCCTGTCTGTTTATTCAAATTTTGAAAAAGGAGTATCCATGCTGGAAACACTCTTATCCAACCGCACCGTCAGCGTGCTCTGGGAGGCTCTTCCCCGCATCCTCTCGGCGGGCCTCACCATGACCATCCCCCTCACCCTCGTCTCGTTCACCTTGGCGATGGTGCTGGCGGTGGCTGTGGCGCTGGTGCAGTACGCCAAAGTGCCGGTGCTGAGCCAGCTGGCCCGGTTCTACATCTGGGTCATCCGCGGCACGCCGCTGCTGGTGCAGCTTTTCATCATCTTTTACGGCCTGCCCAGCGTGGGCATCATGCTGGACGCTTTCCCGGCGGCAGTCATCGCCTTCGCCTTCAACGAGGGTGCATACTGCGCTGAGACCATGCGCGGCGCACTCGAGAGCGTGCCGCAGGGCCAGCTGGAAGCCGGCTACTGCGTCGGCATGAGCTGGTGGCAGATCATGCGCCGTATCGTGCTGCCGCAGGCCCTGCGCACCGCCGTGCCTGCCCTCTCCAACTCCCTCATCGGCATGATAAAGGACACCTCTCTGGCCTCCAACATCACGGTAGCGGAGCTGTTCATGGCTGGCCAGCGCGTCGCCGCCCGCACCTACATCTTCCTGCCCATCTACTGTGAGGTGGCCGTGGTGTATCTGCTGTTCTGTACCGTCATCACCAAGCTGCAAGGGCTGCTGGAGCGCCAGCTCAACGCCCACGGCTTCCAGTAAGAAAGGAGTGTGGCTGTTATGGCAATGTTAGAGATACGCGGCGTCCACAAATCCTTCCATACTTACGCAAAGCCCGGCGTCCATCCCGGCATCTTTGGCCGCGCCCCCAAGCCGACCAGCAGTCTGGACGTACTGCGCGGCGTCGATTTGACGGTGGAAAAGGGCGACGTCGTGGCCATCCTTGGCCCTTCCGGCTCAGGCAAGACCACCCTGCTGCGATGTCTCAACTTCCTCGAGACGGCGGACGCAGGCAAGCTCACCTTCGACGGCGAGACCTTCGACCTCGCCCACGCCGATCGCGCCAGCATCGCGCGGCTGCGCCGCAAGACGGCTTTCGTCTTCCAGAACTACAACCTCTTCCGCAACAAAACGGCCCTGCAGAACGTCACCGAGGGCCTCATCGTCGCCCGGAGGACGCCCAAAGCGGAGGCCGATGCCGTCGGCATGAAGATGCTGGAAAAGGTCGGCCTTGCTGACCGGGCCGACTACTACCCCCGTCAGCTGTCGGGCGGTCAGCAGCAGCGCGTGGCCATCGCCCGTGCTCTTGCCTCCGGCCCGGAGATCATCTATTTCGACGAACCCACCAGCGCCCTCGACCCGGAATTGACCGGCGAGGTGCTGGCCGTCATGCGGCAGCTGGCACAGGAGGGCATGACCATGCTGGTCGTCACCCATGAGATGGGCTTTGCCCGCAACGTCTCGTCCCGTACCGTCTTCATGGAAAACGGCGTCGTGGTCGAGGAAGCCCCCTCGCAGGAGTTCTTCGCCCATCCCAAAGAGGCAAGGACCCGTGAGTTCCTTCAGAAAATTTCCCATACTGAATAAGAAAGGATCATCACCTATGAAACGCAGAACCTTTATTTCTCTCATGAGCGTCATGGCCGCTGCCGGTGTTCTCTCGCTGGCTGGCTGCTCTTCCAACACTTCTGCCTCCACTGCTTCCAGTACCGCTGCTTCTGCTTCCGCTGCTGCCGCCAACAAGCTGGAGACCATCCAGTCCAACGGCAAGCTGGTCATCGCGCTGGAAGGCGCATGGCAGCCCTGGAGCTTCCACGATGAGAGCGACACCCTCGTGGGCTACGACGTCGAAGTCTCCCGTGCCATTGCCGAGAAGCTGGGCGTCGAGCCCGAGTACGTCGAGAGCGACTGGGACAGCCTGTTTGCCGGTCTGGACGCTGGTCGCTACGATCTCGTCTGCAACGGCGTCGAAGTCACCGAAGAGCGCGCCAAGACCTACGACTTCACCACTCCCTACGGCTACATCCACACCGCCCTCGCCGTCCGCAAGGATAACGACGACATCAAGAGCTTCGAGGACCTTGCCGGCAAGACCACGGCCAACAGCCTCGCTTCCACCTACATGGAGCTGGCCGAGAGCTACGGCGCGACCGTGCAGGGCATCGACACGCTGGAAGAGACCATCCAGCTGCTGACCGCTGGCCGCATCGACGCCACCCTGAACGCCAACGTCTCCTTCTACGACTACCTGAACGTCCATCCGGACGCCGACTTCAAGCTGGTCGCCCAGACCGAAGATGCTTCTCACGTTGCGATCCCTATCGTCAAGAGCGAAGACTCTTCCTTCCTCGACGCCCTCAACAGCGCCATCGACGAGCTGCGCGCTGACGGCACCCTCAAGGAGCTGGGCGAGAAATATTTCGGTCAGGATATTTCTTCCGAGAATTAACTTTTTGTTTAGCTGCTGTCTGAGCATCGGAGGTGCATCATAGTCTATCCCGTAGGCGAAACCGCAAAACTTCTGGGAGTCGTCAAAAATATCCGGGAAGAAGATGTTCCCGAGCGCTTCCGTGCCGAACTGCGCGGTGTTCCGGAAAGCAAATAAGAATATTGACGAAGGGGGCAGGTGTCATGCAGCACCTGCCCCCTTTTTGTTATAAATATCTTCCGGTAATACTCTCCGGGTTTCCCTGGATCTCCTCCGGCGTGCCTGTTGCCACGACGCGGCCGCCGCTCTCGCCGCCGCCCGGCCCCATGTCGATGACATAGTCCGCGTTGCGGATGACATCAAGGTCGTGCTCAATGACAACGACCGTTGCGCCGTTGTCCAGCAGGGCTTGGAACACCCGCAGAAGCACCTGCACGTCCAGCGGGTGGAGGCCGATGCTGGGCTCATCGAAAACGAACACCGAGTCGGTCTGGGTGCGGCCGATCTCGCTGGCCAGCTTGAGGCGCTGGGCCTCGCCGCCGGAGAGGCTGGGCGTTTCCTCGCCCAGTGTCAGGTAGCCCAGACCCAGCTGCTGCAATGTCTGCAGGCGCTGGCTCACTGTCTTCATCCCGCCGCAGAACTCAAGGGCGGAGTTGACGTCCATATCCATCAGCTGCGGCAAAGAGGCTGTCTGCTCCGCCTCGTTGGTCAGCTTCACGCCGTAAGCCGCCCGCGCGTAGCGGGAACCCCGGCAGTCGGGGCAGACGATGTTCACATCCGGCAGGAACTGCACGTCCAGGCTCACCTCACCGGTGCCGTCGCAGCCGGGGCAGCGCAGACTGCCAGTATTGTAGGAAAAATCGCTGGCCTTGAAGCCCTTTTGCCTGGCGTCCGGAGATTTGGCATAGAGCTTCCGCAGCTCGTCGTGGACGCCCGCGTAGGTCGCCACGGTAGAGCGCACATTGATGCCGATGGGCGTCGCGTCGATGAGCTTGACGTGCGCGATGCCCTCGGCGCGAATCTCCCGGATATGTGCCGGGAGGGCGCTGCCGTTTATCTTTGCTTCCAGCGCCGGCACGAGGCTTTCCAGCACCATCGTCGTTTTGCCGGAGCCGGACACGCCCGTTACCACGGTGAGCCGCCCCTTGGGAATGTCCAGCTCCAAAGGCTTGACCGTGTGGATGCTGCCGGTGGAGAGATGGATAGCCTCCTCTGCGAACATCTCCCCTGTCCCGGCACACCGGCGCAGCTTTGTCTCAGCTTTTCCGGAGAGGAACGGCCCGATCTGGGACTCCGGCTTTGCCTCCAAATCAGCTATTGTCCCTTCGGCAATGACATGTCCACCCTTAGCTCCCGCTTCCGGCCCCATCTCGATCACCCAGTCGGCCTCTTTCAGGATCTGGGTGTCGTGGTCCACCAGAATGACCGAGTTGCCGTCGGCCACGAGGTCGTGCATCACGCCGGTCAGGCCCACGATGTTCGACGGATGCAGGCCGATGGACGGCTCATCCAGCACATAGAGCACGCCGGTGGTGCGGTTGCGGACGGCCCGGGCCAGCTGCATCCGCTGGCGCTCACCGGTGGAAAGGGTCGAGGCCGAGCGGTCAAGCGTCAGATAGCCCAGACCTAAGTCCATCAGCCGCTTGGCGGTACTTTCGAATGCCTCGCAGATGCTCTCCGCCATCGGGCGCATCTCTTCCGGCAGGCTGCCCGGCACGCCCTTCACCCACTCCACGAGGGCTTCCAGCGTCATCTGGCAGGCTTCGTCCAGCGAGATGCCTCGCAGCTTCGGCGCACGCGCCGCCGCTGAGAGCCGTGAGCCGTGACACTCGGGGCAGACATCTTCCCGCAGGAACTTTTCCACCCGCTTCATGCCCTTGTCATCCTTGACCTTTGCAAGAGCATTTTCTACGGTGTAGACGGCATTGTAATAGGTAAAGTCCAGCTCGCCGGCCTGATTCGAGTTCTTTGCGTGGTAGAAGATATGCTTTTTCTCTGCCGGACCGTGGTAGACGATGTCCTTTTCCTGTTCGGTCAGGTCGCGGAACGGCACATCCGTCCTCACGCCCATCTCCCGGCAGACGTCTGTCATCAGCGACCACATCAGGCTGTTCCACGGGGCCACTGCGCCGCCGTCGATGGTCAGCGAGTCGTCCGGCACCAGCGACGCCATGTCCACCGTCCGGACGCTGCCTGTGCCGCCGCACTTCTGGCAGGCACCTTGAGAGTTGAAAGCCAGCTCCTCCGCCGACGGCGCATAGAAATGCGCACCGCACTCCGGGCAGACCAGCTCCTTGCCCGCCGCAACAGCCAGCGTCGGCGGGATGTAATGCCCGTTCGGGCAGCGGTGGCTTGCGAGGCGGGAGTACATGAGCCGCAGGCTGTTCAAAAGCTCCGTGCCGGTGCCGAAGGTGCTGCGGATGCCCGGCACGCCCGGCCGCTGGTGCAGCGCCAGCGCCGCCGGGACATACAGCACCTCTTCCACCGAGGCTTTCGAAGCCTGGGTCATCCGGCGGCGGGTGTAGGTGGACAGCGCCTCCAGATACCGGCGGGAGCCTTCGGCATACAGCACCCCCAGCGCCAGCGAGGATTTACCCGACCCCGACACGCCTGCAATGCCCACGATCTTGTTCAGCGGGATGTCCACGTCGATGTTTTTCAGGTTGTGTACCTTTGCCCCGCGCACGAGCATTTTGTCTATCATTTTGGTTTCCCTTCCCTTTGGCTTTTTTTCGCCAGATGAATTCCATGTTCTCTGTTTTAGTATAGCGTATCCTGGTGTGCATTTCCACAATGGTCACCAATAAAATGCTATTTGCACCGGCAGACACAGAAGAGTATACTATAATCAGTAAGGATCTCAAGTTCCTGTACACATGTATCTGACGAGATAAAAGGAGAACGAACATGGCAGTATTTCCAAAAGAATTTGTATGGGGCGCTGCGACTGCAGCCTATCAAATCGAGGGCGGTGCCGTCGAGGATGGAAAAGGCCGGAGCATCTGGGATGTTTTCTCCCACACACCGGGCCGCACCTATCGGGGCGAGACCGGTGATACCGCCTGCGACAGCTATCACCGCTGGCGGGAAGACATCGAACTGCTGAAGTCGATGCACCTGAAAGCCTATCGCTTCTCTGTGGCGTGGACGCGCATCGCCCCCACCGGCGGCACGGACTGGAACGAAAAAGGCTTTGCCTATTACGATGGTCTTGTGAATACTTTGCTGGAAGCGGGCATCGAGCCGTATATTACGCTGTATCACTGGGATTTGCCGCAGGCGCTGGAAGAAAAGGGCGGCTGGCAGAATGAGGACACCGCCCGGGCGTTTGCAGTCTACACGGCAAAAATGGCAGAACATTTCAAAGGCAGGGTCCACCGGTGGTTCACCTTCAATGAGCCTGCCTGTATCGTGAAAATGGGCTATGGGACAGGTGAGCATGCGCCGGGGCTGAAACTCCCGCTGGAAGGGCAGTTCACCTGCTGGCAGAATATCATCTATGCGCACTGCCTTGCCGCGCAGGAGCTCCGCCATACGGACGCCGAAAACAGAGTGGGCTTCGTCTCCACAGGCCGCATCTGCTACCCCGCATCTGAGGCAAAAGCAGATGTGGACGCCGCCCGGGCTCTGACCTTTGCCTGCCCGGACGAGGACTGGGCCTTCACCCACACGATGTCGCTCGACCCTCTGTGCCTTGGCCGCTGGCCCGGACCGGACCTCTGTGGGCCGCAGCTTTCCGCCTGCATCGGTGCTGTGCCGCAATACATCAACGACGCCCTGTCTCTGGGCAGACCGGATATGCTCGGGCTGAACATCTACAATGCCGCACCTGTACAGATGGGAACGAATGGCCCCTGTTATGTGGAGCGCCCTGCGGGATACGCTCACACAGCCATGAACTGGCCGGTAGAGCCGGAAAGCCTGAACTGGGGTCCCCGTTACATCCAGGAGCGGTATGGACTGCCCATGTTCATCGCGGAAAACGGCTTATCCTGCACCGACAAAATCTATCGGGACGGCAAGGTGCATGACGTGGAGCGAATCGATTTTCTGGCGCGCTATCTGGAAAAACTCTCCGAGGGCATTCAGGCCGGTGCCGACGTGCGAGGGTACTTCCATTGGAGCCTGTTGGACAACTACGAGTGGCACAGCGGATACAGAGAGCGTTTTGGTCTGGTGTACGTCGATTACGCTTCCGGGCGGCGCATCCCGAAAGACAGTGCCTTCTGGTATGGCGAAGTTGCGGCGACCAACGGCGGGTCCATCTGACCGGTAAAATAAAAGGCCGGCAGTTTCTCCAATACAGAACGAATATTGCAGCCATATCCAAGATACGTCTTACCCATCCTGCAAATTCTTTTATAATAGCACCGCTGCCTGAAAGCGCTGCAACAAATTCCCATATCAAAAGGGAAGCTTTCCGGTATGGGACAACGACAAATCATTTTATTGGGATACGAAAGAGACGTCCTCCGCCTGCTTCGGCGCTGCCGGATGGCCCGACTCCGCTTTTGTCAACATCTGCTGGAACTTCCGGGCCGCCGTGTTCAGCGGGCGGTGATGGTCGTAGACGAGGCAGATAGAACGGGATGGAATGATTTCCTGCAGATGCAGCTCGACAAGCTCGCCGCGGGCCAGAAGCTCTTTCGTCATCGGTTCCGGCACGAAGGCAAGGCCCAGCTCACTTTTCACCAGCGTGAGCATCTGGTCGGTGGTGGCGGCCTCGGTGTCGGGCCGGAGCACGGCGTCGTGGTCGAGGAAGAACTGCCGGTAGAAGCTCCGGGTCATGCTCTCATCGCTGAGAGAGATGAGCGGATAGCAGCTCAGTTCCTTCAGCGTCAGGCGCTGGCTGGCCAGTGCAGTGAAGGTCTTTCCACCCACCAGCACTTCACAAAACGGTTTCAGTTCCACCATCTTCAGGCCCTGTTCTACTTCCGCCGGGGTGGAGATGATGGCAAAATCCACTTCTCCGTTCTTCACAGCCTGCACCGCCTGGGGCGTAGAGTGGTTCGAGATGCGCAGCCGGATGCCGGGATACTCGGTGTGGAACGTCCGCAGCTTCTCGGCCAGATAGATGTTCAGCGCCGTCTCCGTCGCGCTGATGCTGATGGAGCCATGCTCGAGGGTGGCGCTGGCGCTCAGCTCTTCCTCCGCGTCCTGTATCTGCACCGCTGCCGAGGCGATGCGGGAGTAGAGCATCTCGCCCTCCGGCGTCAGGGTGACGCCCCGGTTGGAGCGGGTAAAGAGCACACAGTTCAGCTGGCTTTCCAGCCGGTTCATCGAGTGGGTGAT
>ULRC01047443.1_pt1 | contig 14580 bp, 8 predicted proteins | sample 1955101 | NCBI WGS metagenome assembly ULRC01 (sample SAMEA4835672, study PRJEB28245) | human gut metagenome | biome: gut microbiome; material: fecal sample | place: Denmark | collected 2008 | reverse complement strand
TTCTCTTTTGCGAAAGAGAATGGCCCCTTTGACTCGCTCCCACACGGTGTGGGGAACAACGATGCAGCGCTGTCGCGCTGCGATAAAAACCCCGCTGCGCAGGAGGCGCAAAAAAAGGCAGCCTTTCGGCTGCCGATTTTTTCAGTCCACCGTGCGCATGAAGGACGTCGATCCCTTCTGGAATCTCACGTCCAGCTTTACGCGGTCCGCGCGCATATAGCTCGTGGTGTATTCATAGGTATGCCCGTTCTCGGTCGTGGTGCGGCGCTGATGGAAAAACGCCGCCGAGCCGGGCGCGCAGTGCAGAAGCTGCGCCTCGTGCGGCGCGAGCACGACGGCCTCATACGTGTCCGACGCGGAAAACGGGATGACGCCGACGTGGTAGAGGAGACTGTAGAAGCTGTGCGTTTCCAAAAGCTCGCGCGTCAGGTTCGGGTAGATGTACTCTGGGTAGTACGACGTCTCTAAAATGAGCGGCTCGCCGTCGACATTTCGTACGCGCGTGAAGCGATAGACCTTCACGCCCGGCTCAAGGCCCATGAGCGTCACGATCTTGGGAGAAGGCGTGATGACCGCGAAGTCGACCAGCGTGGACGACGGCGTTTTGCCCAGCTGGGAAATTTCCGTCGTGAACGAATACTGCACGCCCTTGCGGCGCGTGTTCGGGTCGGTGACGAACGTGCCCTTGCCGCGCTTGCGCACGACAAAGCCCTCTTCTTCGAGCGCGCCGATGGCCTGACGGACCGTGTTGCGGCTGATGTCGTAAACGCGGCAGAGCTCGGCCTCGCTCGGCAGCAGGTCGCCGACCTTGAGCGCGCCGGAGGTGATGCTGCGCTTGATGATGCCCATGAGTTGGGAGTAGAGCGGGATCTCGCTGTCAAGCGACAGCGGATTTTTGAGAATCGGATTGTGTTCCATGATGGGAACCTCCCGAGAAATACGTTTTGGAATATTCCTATCATACCACATATCTTTGAGATGTTCCAGTACCTTTTTGCAATTTCTCCCTCATTTTGCGCGAAAAGACAGGGAAAAAGGCGGCCTTCGGGCCGCCTTTTTGAAATTTGACCGCTTCAGTCCAGAATTTCCTGCGCACCGGTCTTGATGCTGATGCGCACGGCGTGCGTCACGAGCGGGTCGCTTGACTTCTCGTGGTTGATGTCGTAAACGGCGGTAGTGTAGACATAGCCGTCGCGGATGGAGAGGTCGGCAGGGGCGTAACTGATGCTGTCGTTATTTTCCGTGACACTGCCGTAGAAGTAGTCCACATCGCCGATGGCCGTCCAAGTCTTGCCGGTGTCGTACGAAATGGACAGGTTGTTCTGCGCGGGCGGGAACTGGAGCGTCTTGACAATATTGCCGTGGTTATCAAAGGCGATGGATTCGTAACCGTCGATCTTTACGTACAGTTTGCCGTCATAATTGTAGAGCTCCGTAACATACGTTCCCATCGTCGCGCCGCCGATATGATAGTTAAGCGCCACTCTGCTGCCTCTGATCGAAAGTGTCGCGCGCACGGGTGAGTCGGTCAGAGAGTCGATCGGCAGGGTGCAGATGGTTTCAACTGCGCTGCCTTCGCGCCAGCGGCAGAGCTTGCCGCCGGAAATGTACCAGAGATAGTCATCATTGTCGACATAGCTGTCGGCACTTTTGGTGATGGAAGCACGGCTGACAGTATTTGCCGCAACGGCGGTGCTGGCCTGCGTGCCGCTGTCAGCGGCGGTTTTCTCATACCATTCGCAAAACGCATCCCAAGCGGCGGTTTCCGCACCGGTATTCGTGATTTCATAGCTGTAATAGATACCTTCTTCTTGACCGTCTCCCCAATCATAGAAAGAGAGCACATTTTTGTAGTTGCCGAATAGAATGAATGTCCATCTGCCGCAGCTGACCATGAACTCCTCGTTGCCCGGATGATAGAGATCGCCCGCTTCTTTCCAGGAATACTGGCGGAACTGTTCAGCCATCGTCGTGCGGTAGTCGATATTCGTATTGTCGTGCTCCTCGGCCTCAGTGCCTGACGGTCTGCTCAGGTCGTGATATCGTAAAGCGTGGCTGAAAACCCTCATATCGCCCAGCGCGTCGAGCGCGGCGTCCAGCGCGTCGAAGCCTGTGGAAGCGGCGGCTGTGTCGGATGCGTTAACCTGCGTGAGCCGCACTGTGGCGTCGATCGTAAAGTGCTTGACCATCGCCTGCAAGATCACGGCCTCCTCCTCAACGGCGCGGTCGCGGTTCCAGCCCCACTCGTTTTCCGCAGTGCTGCCGTCAAAGCTCCAGTGGATCTCTACTTCATAGCAGGTATTGTCCGGTGCGTCGAAGAGCGTGACGACCGTGTTGCTCATGCCCTCATTTGTCACGAAGCGCCAGCCGGTGTCGGTTTTCTCGGCCTTCGCGCCGGTGCTCTCCCATTCCGCCTTTGCGTCGTTGATGCCGCGCTCGAGCTTCTTGACACTGAAATACGAGCCGGTGTCATAGCGCGAGTACCAGTAGTCCGTGCCGGGGCTGCACGCCCAGCCGGTGATGGGAACATAGTAGTAGCAGAAGTTGTAGGTGCTGTCGGAGACCAGACGGCCCTCGACGCTGTTGCCGTGGCCGTAGCCGTCCTCGACCAGACCGTCGACCAGATCGGGAATGTACATTTTCGGCAGATCAAGCCCCGCATAGTCAATGTAAAAGTCGTGCAGGTAATACTTGAGCTCCTGTCCATAGCTGCATCCGTTGTACCACAACCCGTCGTTGCTCATCGAGGTGCCGATGACCTGATAGCCGATCGTATCGCCGCTGGTGTAGTGCAGGACGGTGAGATAGTGCGTCCAGTTCTCGTTGAGATATCCGTCATCCGTCAGCTCCTGCCCGCCGACAATGTTGATCTGCGCGCCCGCCTCGTTCGTGGGCTTCATCTCGTACTGGAAGTACCACAGCTCCAGCACCGTGCCGTCGGGGGAGAGGTTGCCGAGCGAATCGCCCTGCTCCAGCCGCGTCACGCGCACATCGGCGACCGTGTCTTCAATCGAACGGGACGCATATTCATTGTTTTCCGACACGGAATAGGTCATCGTGCCTTTTTTGAGCTCCGCCACGCGCTCGGCGGCATAGTCGTCCATCGAGGCGTAGATCGGATTGACCTGTTCGTTCAAGCGGAAAACCGAACAAAAGAGTTCGCTGCCGTCTTCTTCGTAATCGCCGGCAAGGCCGAGGTAGACCGAGCCGTCCTTTTGCTTCAGAAGATAGACCTGATTCGGTTGACCGTCACTTGCCTCTTCGCAATGGCCGCTCCAAGCGGACTTGTTGTTCTGTATGAGATCGTCGACCGGCGAAGCTTTGGTGCTGCCGAAGAGCGCGTAGAAGGACTGCTTTTCCAGCGTGTATTCCTCCATCGGGCCGTAAATGGATGTGGAGCCCCAGGCGTCGCACAGCGTCACATACTTTTCTCCGGCAGTATTTGTCGTGGTGCGGAAGGAGGGGTAAGTGCCGTCCGTAAAGCCGTCCGTAAAGGCGGGCGCTTCATATAAGAGTATGTCGACCGTATAGCTCTTGTCGGCAAACGGGTCATCATTTTTCTGCGTCTGTGCGCGCTCGCCCCAGCCGACGGCGCAGCCCGCCGTCAGCGTCAGCGCCAGCACGAGGGCGACAACGCCGAGGCCGCGCTTTTTCTGCGCGCCTAGCACGTTCGTGATGCGCCGCTTCAGGCGCTCGACCGTGCCGCCGAAGCACGTCGTCGCGGGCAGCGCCCGCACGCTGGACTGCACGGCGGCGAGCAGTGTCCGGCTGTAAGCCGCGCGCTCGGGGAGTTCGAGCCCGTCGGTCGCCGCGCTGTCGCAGGCGAGCTCGATGTCTTCGTCCGCCTGACGCAGCATCAGATACACCACGGGGTTGAACCAGTGCATCGCGTTGGCCGCGAGCAGCACGAGCTTTAAGAGCATGTCGCGCCGCTTCAAATGGCACAGCTCATGGCGCAGGATGTAGCGCAGCTCCTGCACGTCGTAGTGCTCGTGGGGAAGAGCAGCCGCGGGCGAAGAAGACCTGTCACCGCGGGGGTGGAGATGGCCTCGCAGACGATCATCTCCGGCGCGCTCACGCCTAAGTCGCGCGCCGTGTCAGAGAGCATCGCGGCGTAGTCCGCGCGGGCGACGTCTCTCTTCCAGCGGCGCACCGTGCGGCGGAAGAGGGCGTAGGAGACACCCTGATACAGCAGGAAGGCCGCCGCGCCCGCGAGATAGCCGTAAAACAAGATCGTCGTCACGGGGATGTAGCGCGTCGTCTTCTGCTCGGGATTCGTCACGGGGCGCTGGATGATCGTGTCGCGCACCGCGGCGGGGGACTGGCCGCTTTTTTCGGCCATGTCGCCGAAGAGATTGTCGGTTGATTGGATGGTCGTCTTATCCGTGCCGACAAAGAGGGTGTAGTCTTTCGGCGGCGCGGCCTGCACCGGCGCGTTTTTCACCGAAAAATCGATGGGCAGCAGCAAAAATGCCGCCAGCGCCAGCCACAGCCAGCAGCGCGTTTTCGCGCGGTAGCGCTCGCGCCAGAGGGGTTTGAGTACCAGCATCGCCAGAATGGCGAGGGAACCTAACAGGGAAGTTTTCAACAGATTCAGCAGAAATGTTTCCATGGTGCGTCCTCCTTATATTTCCGTTTAACGGCTCATATCGTCCAAAAACTGCCGCAGCTCGTCGATCTCGCTCTGTTCGAGCGGCTTTTCGGCGTTCAGCGCCGCGACGAAGCTGCCGAGCGACCCTCCGTAGAGCCGCTTCAGGACGCTGCGGCTCTCAAATTCGAGGTATCTGTCCTTTGAGACGAGCGGCGTGTACAAATTGTTCCGCCCCTCGCGGCGGCTCGAGAGGAATCCTTTTTCGCACAGGCGAGTAAGGTAGGTGTTGACGGTGTTGACGCTCCAGCCGTGGCTCGCGAGCGCGCCGTCGAGATCGCCGCGGCTGACCTCGCCGCCGACCTCCCAGATGGCCTGCATCACGGCAAGCTCCGCGTCGGGCAGTCTCTTCTTATCGTCCATGGGTTGACCTCCTTGCATGACTTACTACATTTGTCGTTGATAACTATATACTACATATGTAGTAGTTTGTCAAGCGCCTTTTATGTCCTTTTTTGTTTTGCAGCGAAAATTGCAGAAAACAGGGGAAAGACATGACGGCAAATCGTCAAAATGAAAGATGCTGTTCAATTATTTGAATAAGTTCTTGCAAATCTTTCTGAAAATCGCTTGCTTTTGTGCAAAGCGCAAGGTATAATGAAGAAACCGTATGAAATCATTTGGCAATTCAATAAATAATAATTTGAGAGGAGATCTTTATCATGGCAAAGTTCAAAGTTTACTACACCATCGAGCTCAACGAGGTGGCCACGCACATCTTCGAGTCCAACGACTTTGAAGTGAAGCTGTGCAGCCATAACGACGAGGAGACCTACGTCAAGGAGCTCGCCGAGTTCCAGCCCGACGCCATCATGTGCCGCACCGAGCCCATCACCGCCAAGATGATGGACACCTGCAAGAACCTCAAGGTCATCGGCAAGCAGGGCGCCGGCCTCGATAACATCGACATGGACCACGCCCACGCCAAGGACATCACCGTTGTCTACGCGCCTGCCGGCAACGCCAACGCTGTCGCCGAGCACGCCGTCATGCTGATGCTCATGTGCGCCAAGCGTTTCACCTATGTCGACCGTCAGTTCCGCGGCGGCAACTTCCTTGTCCGTATGGGCATGGAGCACACCTATGAGCTCGGCGGCAAGACCCTCGGTATGATCGGCTGCGGCCGTATCTCCCAGCTCGCCATGCAGAAGTGCAAGTACGGCTTCGGCATGAACGTCATCGGCTACGATCCGTACCTCACGCAGGACAAGATCGGCGATCTGTGCGAGCTGAAGGCCACCGCAAAGGAGGTCTGGGAGCAGGCCGACTTCGTGTCCGTGCATCTGCCCGTCGTTCCCTCCACCGAGCACTCCATCGGCCGTGAGCAGTTCAGCTGGATGAAGCCCACCGCTTCCTTCATCAACTGCGCGCGCGGCGCTCTGATCAAGGAGAACGAGCTTGTCGAGTGCCTGAAGGACGGCACGCTGTTCCAGGCCGGTCTCGACGTGTTCGAGCATGAGCCCATCCAGGAGTCCAGCCGCGAGCTGTTCAACCTCGACAACGTTATCATGACCCCGCACATGGCCGCCACCACCGAGCAGAGCGTTCTCAACTGCTGCACCAGCGTTGCCAACGACATCGTCGCCGTCTGCAACGGCCAGGAGCCCAAGGTCAAGGCCCAGAAGCCCAAGTTCTAAGTTATTTCTGTTTCGTAGAAACTACTTATTAAAAGGGACGCCTCGAAAGAGGCGTCCCTTTTTTGCGCCCTTGGGCGCGGAGAGATATGCCGCCTGCGGGCGGCAGAGTCAAAGGGGCCATTCTCTTTCGTAAAAGAGAATGGCCCCTTTGGAACCCCAAGAGAAAGACTTAGATTGGCAGTCTCAGGTTTGCGCAAGTCTTTTGCCTCCGGAATGTGAATGCCTGCGCGCGGCGTTGCCGCGTTAGAGCTGCAAGACGATTTGCCTCTGCTTCTATTATCCGCTGTTGCGCAGCCGTTGGCGGCTCTGCTGCCTTACGGATGCGGCACACCCCTTGCGGGTGCCGCTCTGCTGATCTTGTAGAAGTGCAGACTAATTTCCGTCTACCGCGGCACTCCTCAATGCGGCGAGCGCCAGCAATGCCGCATTCCGCACGCAGTCTGCCGCCGAAGTAGCGTCACTCGCGCCTCACGACAGTAAGGCGCGGTTGCAAGACGTCACGAATCGCAGAAGATTCATGGCGAAGCCATGTACACCGCACCCGATTGCGCAGCGCGTGCAGCTCTTCAAGTGCCAATCTTGCAATGGCGGGGTCAAGGGGCAGGGCCCCTTGCGTTCTCTTGGGGGTTTAAGGGGGATATTCTCTCACGTGAGAGAATATCCCCCTTATTTCGTGCAGCGCCTGCGGCGCTGCTATCTCCGCGGCCCGCTGAGCCGCAAGCCTTTGTTCCCTTGCAGGGGATAAAACAAAAAGAAGACCTCTTTCGAGGTCTCCTTTTATTTTCAGGGGTTAGAGGTGCTTTAGCACTTCTCGAAGATGGTGGCAACGCCCTGGCCGCCGCCGATGCAGAGGGTGGCAAGACCCTTCTTGGCGTCGTCGCGCTTGAGCATTTCGTGCAGCAGGGTGACGATGATACGAGCGCCGGAAGCGCCGACGGGGTGGCCGATGGAGATCGCGCCGCCGTTGACGTTGACCTTGCTCATGTCGAAGCCGAGCTCACGGGCAACAGCGATGGACTGGGCCGCGAAGGCTTCGTTGGCCTCGACGAGGTCGATGTCGTTGATGGTCAGGCCGGCCTTCTGCATGGCCTGACGGGAAGCGGGCACGGGGCCGACGCCCATGATCTTCGGGTCGACGCCGCCCTGGCCCCAGCTGACGAGCTTGGCCATGGGCTTGAGGTTGTACTTCTTCACAGCCTCGCCGGAAGCGAGGACGATGGCGGCAGCGCCGTCGTTGATGCCGGAGGCGTTGCCGGCGGTAACGCGCTGGACGTGCTTCTTGGTATCGGCTTCGTGGATGCCGGTGGGCTCGAAGGTGTGGACGATCTCGTCCTCAACGCCCTCGGGGCCGACGGGGAACGCGCCGCGCAGCTTGGCAAGACCCTCGACGGTGGAACCGGCGCGGGGGAACTCATCCTTCTTGAACTCGACGATCTCCTTCTTGACCTTCACGGGGACGGGAACGATCTCATCGTCAAAACGGCCGGCCTTCTGCGCGGCCTCGGTCTTCTGCTGGGAGGCAGCGCCGAAGGCGTCGAGCTCTTCGCGGGTGATGCCCCAAACATCGCAGATGTTCTCGGCGGTGGTGCCCATGTGGTAGTTGTTGAACGCATCCCACAGGCCGTCCTTGATCATGGTGTCGACAAGCTTCTTGTCACCCATGCGGGCGCCCCAGCGGGCGTCGGGAGCGGCATAAGGAGCGGCGCTCATGTTCTCGGTGCCGCCGCAGACGACGATATCGGCGTCGCCGGCGAGGATGGCGCGGCCAGCCTCAATGACGGACTTCATGCCGGAGCCGCAGACCATACCGACGGTATAGGCGGGGACGGAATAGGGGAGACCGGCGCCCACGCCGACCTGACGGGCGACGTTCTGACCGAGACCGGCGGTCAGGATGCAGCCGAACATCAGCTCATCGACATTCTCGGGAGCGACATTCGCGCGCTTGAGGGCTTCCTTCACGACGATGGAGCCGAGCTGAGCGGCGGGGGTGTTCTTCAGGGAACCGCCGAAGGAACCGACAGCGGTACGGCAGCAGTTGACGACGTACAATTCTTTCATTTGACTTCTCCTTTAAAATTTGTAAATCCGGAATGAGATCCGATTTTCTTCGGCTTTGATTATACACACAGAAAAATGAAAAATCAACTGCAAAGTTGCGAAAAATGTAGGCAATTTTGATTTTTTTCTTTCATTTCGTTAACTATTTAACAAGAATGAAGAATATCTTGCACCACGGGGTCGTTTTGCACCCAAAGGCGCAGGGGAAGCAGCGCCTGCGGCGCTGCACGGGGTAAAGGGGGATACTCTCTTTCACAAAAGAGAGTATCCCCCTTTTGATCTCCCGAGAGAAAGGTTTACATTGCAAGCGGGCAGCTCGAAGAGCTGCAATGCTTGCCGATTGCACTGCCCATAGCGCGGCGTTGCCGCGTTGGCATTGATATACGATTTGGTTTGCTTCTACTACCCGCTGCCGCTCTGCCCATCTTGTAGAAGTACAGCCTAATTCCCGTCTACCGCCAGTCCCTACAATGCGGCGAGCGCAGCAATGCCGCATTCGGTATGCAGTCTGCCGTCGTGCTAACGTCACTCGCGCCTCACAACAGTAAGGCGCGGTTGCGACTGGTAACGAGACGCAGAGATTCATGGCGAAGCCATGTACACCGCACCCGATTGCGCAGCGCGTGCAGCTCTTCAAGCTGCAAACCCGCAATGTGAATTTTCTCTTGGGGGATGTAAAGGGGGGGATATTCTCTTTTTGAAAAGAGAATATCCCCCCCTTTGGCCTCGCTCCCCGCGCAGCGGAGAGATAGCGCGCAGCGCCTCGCGCTGCAACAATCAACCCATTTGCGCGGCGACGATCGCCTCATACAGCGCCTGCGGGTCGAGCTTATCATAGTCCGCGCTCGTCGCCATCGTGGCGGCGTCGACCTGCTCGGCGATGAAGTTCGTGAAGTACTCCTCGCGCACCTCGTCTGCGGCGGCGGACTTGTCAAGCGGCAGGCGGAGCAGGATGTGATAGCCGAAGCTGGATTCGACGACCTCGCTCACCTCGCCCTCGGACAGGGCGTAGGCGGCGTCTTCAAACTCCTGTACCATCGAGCCGGTCGTGAAGGTGTAGCCCGTGGGATAGGTCTCGCGGCCGGGGTCCTCGCTGTACTGATCGGCCAGCTCCTGGAAGAGTGCGGTCAGCTCGTCGATGTCGCCCTCGCAGGCGTCGAGTTTCTGCTTGATCTCTTCGGCGAGCGCCTTCTTTTCAGCCTTCTGCTCATCGGTGAGCGCCTCGCCGGTCGTTAAATCCTTCGTGGAAAGGAGAATGTGGTCGGCGGTGATATAGTTCTGGTCGGCGGCGTAGACGGCGAGGTCCTCGTCCGAGGCGTAGAGCGCGCTGCCCTCGGTGTTGTAGAGCTGGTAGAGATTCTGATACAGGTAGTTCGAACGGGCGACGCGGTCATAGGTCTCGCGGCGCATGCCGAGCTTGGCGATCTCTTCTTCAAAGGCCTCTTCGCTGCCGTACTGGTCAATGTAGCTCTGGTCGCTGTCCGCCATCGCGGATTCCTGCCCCTCGGTGAGCGTCACGCCATACTTGTTCGCCAGGTTTTCAAGCACCAGATGCTGCTTGACGGACGAATAGACGTTGGACTTGATGTAGTCGGTGATGTTCGTGCCGTCGGAAAGGGTGTAGTCCCAGTCGAGCGACGAGCCGGTGTAATACTGCATGTAGCTGTCGAGATACGACACGTCGTAGCCGATCCAGTATGCGACAAGGTCGGCGCTCGCGCCGTTGCCGTTCAGGCTTGCGACGATCGCGTCGGGCGCGACGCCGGTCGCTTCGTAGCAGAGACCCTCCTGCATCGTGCCGGAGGTGAAGCCGTTCGAGGGCGAGAGCGACACGACGGCAAAGGTGAGCGCCGCGGTGATGGCCGCCGCGCCAAGGAACGAAAGCAATCTCTTCTTGATCATAATGTTACCTCTTTTTCGTTTTCTTCCTTATTCACACGCAGGTCTCCGACCAGCGTCAAGGCTGTATCCAATGCGTCCTCGTTTGGCGTAAGACGCAGCAGGAGCTTCGGCTCCGTCCCCGTGGCGGAGAGCGTGAGCCGGTGGCGGTTCTTCGGCAGCGAGCAGAGGGCCATCACGGCCTCCACGGGGACTGCCTCGGACGCGGCAAAGGTGAAGGTGATCTCGCTGCCGCGCTGTGAGATATCGCTCACACCGATCTGCACGGCCTCCGCGCGCAAAAGCGCGACGTCCATGAGCTTGAGGACCGGCTGGGGCGGCTCGCCGTAGCGGTCGATGAGCTCGTCGAGCAGCTCCTGCGACTGCTCGGCGGTGCGCAGCGCCGCGATGCGGCGGTAGATATCCATGCGCTGCTCGCCCGAGGGAATGTAGCTCTCCGGCAGGTTGGCCGAGACTGTGAGGTCTGCCGAGCATTCGGTGCGCTGCGGCACTTTTTCGCCGCGCTGCTCGAGCACGGCCTCTTCCAAGAGCTGCAAGTACATATCGTAGCCGACGCTCATCATGTAGCCCGACTGCTCAGGGCCGAGCAAATTGCCCGCGCCGCGAATTTCAAGGTCGCGCATCGCGATGCGGAAGCCCGAGCCGAACTCCGCGTATTCGCGGATGGCCGTCAGGCGCTTGGCCGCAACCTCGGTGAGGATCTTGCCCGCGCGGTAGGTCATATAGGCATACGCCCGGCGCGCGCTGCGGCCGATGCGCCCGCGGATCTGGTGCAGCTGGGCGAGGCCGAGGCGGTCGGCGTCCTCGATGATGAGGGTGTTGACATTCGGAATGTCGATGCCCGTCTCGATGATCGTCGTGCAGACGAGCACCTGAATTTCTCCGTCCGAGAGCTGCTGCATCACGGACGACAGGCCCTTTTCGTCCATCTTGCCGTGCGCGACGCCGATAGCGACGTCGTCGCCGAGGAGCTTTTTGAGCTGGGCGGCGCAGCGGTCGATGGTCTCGACGCGGTTGTGCATGTAGTAGACCTGCCCGCCGCGCGCGAGCTCGCGCCGGATAGCGTCGGCGATGACGCTCCAGTTATGCTCGAGCACATATGTCTGCACCGGCTGGCGGTCGACGGGCGGGACCTCGATGGTCGACATGTCGCGGATGCCCGAGAGCGCCATGTTGAGCGTTCTGGGGATGGGCGTTGCCGAGAGCGTCAGCGTGTCGACCTGACGCGAGAGCTCCTTGAGCTTTTCCTTGTGCGTTACGCCGAAGCGCTGCTCCTCGTCGATGATGAGAAGGCCAAGGTCCTTGAAGTGCAAACTCTTTTGCAGCAGCGAGTGCGTGCCAATGAGTAAGTCGATCTTTCCCGCGGCGGCATCCTGCAAAATTTGCTTCTTCTGCGCCGGCGTTTTGAAGCGCGAGAGCACTTCGATGCGCACGGGGAACGAGCGGAAGCGGTTCAGCGCCGTCGCGTAGTGCTGCTGGGCGAGCACGGTGGTCGGCACTAAGATGGCCGCCTGCTTGCCGTCGAGCACGCACTTCATCACGGCGCGCAGCGCGACCTCAGTCTTACCGTAGCCGACGTCACCGCAGAGCAGGCGGTCCATCGGCGTACTGCGCTCCATGTCGGCCTTGATCTCGGCGATGGCGCGGAGCTGATCGTCGGTCTCTTCGTAGTCGAAGGCCTCTTCAAATTCCTTCTGCCACGGGGAGTCGGGCGAAAAGGCGAAGCCCGGGCGGCGTTGGCGCTCGGCATAGAGCGCGATGAGCCCTTTGGCGAGGTCCTTTGCCGCGGCGCGCGCCTTCGTTTTCGCGCGCGACCAGTCCGTGCCGCCGAGCTTACTGAGCTTCGTGCGTATTTGGCCGTCCTCGTCCTCGCCATGGCCGCCGATGTATTTCGACACCATGTCGAGCTGCGTCGCGGGGACGTATAAGCTGTCGTTGCCCGCATAGCAGATCTTGATATAGTCCTTGTCCACGCCGTCGACGCGCATGCGCTCGATGCCCGCAAAGCGGCCGATGCCGTGGTGGACATGCACGACGAGATCGCCGGGGGAGAGGTCTTCATAGGACCGCAGCGCGGCGCGGGCCGACGTCTCCTTCTTCGGCCGCGCCTTCGCGCGCTTGCCGGAGAGGGGAGCGGTCAGCTGGCCCTCGGTCAGGATGACGAGCTTTAATTGTGGATATTCGCTGCCCGCGCTCAGCGCGCCGAGGCCGATGACGGTCTTGTGCGGGGCGGGGAGGCGGTCGTTTTTCAAGTTGAGCTGCGCGCGGATGTTCCGCTCTTCCAAAAGGCGCCGGAAGTTTTTCGCGCGCGTTTCGTTGCCGCAGAGAACGAGCACGCCGCAGCCTGCGCCAAGATACCGCTCCATGTCGCCCGCGGCGGTCTCCAGACTGCCGCCGTACGACGGCAGCGATCGCGCGTTCATGCTGAGGATGGCCCTCGGCGGCAGCAGATTGCGCGACGTGGGGAGCGAATCGAGCAGCAGCACGGGGAACGCGCCCATGCGGTGGCTCAATGCCTCCTGACTCAGCGCGAGCGCGGCAAATTCGCCGCACAAAATGCTCTCTTCGATCAGGGGCTTCACGTCCTCGGAGAGCTCCCAGTGGTAGTTCTTGCTGCGTTCCAAAACGCGCATGCCGTCGCTGACGGCGATCAGCGTGTCGGGAGAGAGATAGTCGAGCGCGCAGACTTCGTCGGGGTAGCACGCGGCGAGATACCGGTCCATGCCGCCGAGCGGCAGGTCATTACGAAGCCTCTCGATGTCGCTGCGCAGCGTTTGGACGATGGGGCTGTCCTCGGCCTTTTTCGCGATCTTCTGCGCGGCGCGCCCAAGGCGCTCGAGCATTTTTTCGCGTCCGCCGTCCGAGAGGGCGGGCAGCACCTCTGCCGCGGGCAGGACGGTCAGGGATTTGACGTTCTGCGTGCGGCGCTGGGTCGTCACGTCGAATTCGCCCATCGCGTCGACCTCGTCGTCGAAAAACTCGACGCGCACGGGCGCGCTCAGCGGCGACCAGACGTCGAGAATGCCGCCGCGCAGCGCGAACTGGCCGACGCCCTCGACCGTTTCCGCGCGCGTGTAGCCGCTTTCGACAAGCTTTTTCGAGAGCGCGTTCAGGTCAAAGCGGTCGCCGAGCGCGATTTCCGTCACGGCGCCGCGCAGCGTGTCGGGCGGGAGCGTTCGCTGCATCAGGCCGTCGACCGTCGCGACCAGGATCGGCGCTTTTCCGGCGGCAAGGCTGCACAGCGAGCCGATGCGCTGCTGCTCCCAGCCGTGGGAGGCGAACACGCGGTCGCGCAGCTGCCATTCGCGCGCGAACAGCAGGCTCACGTCCTCGCCGAGCAGCTCGTGCAGGTCGCCCGCCATGCGATTTGCCTCGTTTTCATCCGCGCAGACGATCAAAAGCGGGCGCTGTGTCTTGTGCCGCACGGCAGCGGTGAGCTGTGCGCGGTGCACACCCGAAAGGCCCGACACGGCGATGGGCGATGTGCCCGCGTCGAGCGAGAGCAGCAGCTCGCGCACCTCGGGAAGAGCGGCGAGCGCTTCATTGAGCTTGTTCATCCCCTGCGCCATACCGTATCCCTCCTCCCGCAGCGCGCAAAAGGGCAGATCCGCCGCAGCCGCGGCGGGTCATGCCCGTGGTCGTCAGTCATTTTATTATATAAGCTTTTGGCAAAAAGTCTATGTCGATTTTTTAAATTTTGGCGGCAAAAAAGCGTTCAGCCGTTGTAGCGGTTCTGCGCGGCGCTCACGCCGTCGGTGATGATGCACTCCGCTGCGCCGAGCGCGCGGTCGAGCACACCGTCGATGACCTTGCGCTCATTGGCCGTGAACGGGCCGATGACCCAGTCGACAATGTCGTGCTCCGGCGCGCCGACGCCGACCTTGACGCGCGGGAAAGCGTCGGTGCCGAGGTGCGCGATGATGTTCTTGAGGCCGTTGTGTCCGCCCGCGCTGCCGCTGCCGCGCACGCGGAGCTTGCCGAGCGGGAGCGAAATATCGTCGGAGATGACGATGACGTGGTCAGCGGGAATTTTATAGAACCGCGCCGCCTCGCCCACAGCCTCGCCGGAGAGGTTCATGTAGGTCTGCGGCATCATCAAAAGCACATTCGCCCCGCCAAATTCGATGACTTCCGTCAGCGCGCGGAAGCGCAGGCGGTTGCAGCGCAGATCGCGCTTGTCGATCAGGCGCTCCGCGGCCATGAAGCCGATGTTGTGGCGGGTGTTTTCGTATTGCTTGCCGTAGTTGCCCAAACAGACGAGCAGCCATTCCGGCGGGCCGGATTTTTTGAAAATCATTAGGTGTTCCTCACTTTCCCCGTAAGGGGGAGTTTCTT
>ULRC01067394.1_pt1 | contig 14941 bp, 11 predicted proteins | sample 1955101 | NCBI WGS metagenome assembly ULRC01 (sample SAMEA4835672, study PRJEB28245) | human gut metagenome | biome: gut microbiome; material: fecal sample | place: Denmark | collected 2008 | reverse complement strand
TCCCGCCCGCTGCTGACCCACCGCCGCTGTGCCCGCCATACACGCGCGGGCCGGGCATGCCCGGCCCCTACTGTGCAACGAAGAATAAATGAGGTAATAGAATCATGGACGAAAAAACCACCCCGAAAAAGACACGCCGCGTGGGGACGCTGGCGTTTGCACTGGTGCTGATTCTGGCCGGTGTGCTGCTGATGGTTTATCAGCTTGTGCCGCGATTCAATTTATTGCAAATCGTAAAATTCTCTCCAATTATCCTCGTCGTGCTGGGTATTGAAATGCTCGTGTACAGCGCCAAGCCCGATGTGCTGGTCAAGTTTGACTGGCTGGCCATGCTGGGTACGGCGTTCACCCTTTGCGTTGTCGGCGCGGCGGCGCTGCTGCCCCTGGCTGTCAGTGAGTGGGGCCCTGCCCGCAGCAGCGCCATAAGCCGCATCGAGACGGAAAAGGTGGACGCCCTGTACAGTGCCCTGACCGCCGACCCGGAGCTGAAAGCCAAAACGGGCTACTGCGGTGTCAACGTCTGGTTCAACCACGGCGCGGGCGGCAGCTACACGCTGCAAAGCGGCGACGACTGCGTGCTGAACGCCACCCTGACCGGCCCCTACGCCGACGCCGAGTCCTTTGCCGCCGACTGCATAGGCATTATGCAGCTGGCCGCGGACAAGGACCTGGGCTTTACGAGCTACCACTTCTCCAGCGATGAGGACACCGACGACGGCATCAGCTACTACCTGGACTGCGTCGCCTCCTACCCGGCGGGGCTGACCGCTGCCCAGGTGGCCCAGCGCGTGACGGAAAGCTACCACTATGACGGCTCCAGCTTCTCCAGCGAGGCCGACCGTGACGAGTACATCAAGACCCGGCTGCGCGATGATATCGCCGAGGAATACGCCAACGCCCACGACGATGTCTACCCCGACGACGACTATGTAGACGCCGAGGTCGAGCGGCGGTTCAACGAGCAATTTGGCATAGCCACCCCGGAGAGCGCGGCAGAATGATAGAAAAAAAGCAGGCATCCACGGTAAAACGTGGGTACCTGCTTTTTATCATAGAGTTGTAGGGGCCGGGCATGCCCGGCCCGCGGCATAAGGGCAGCTGAGCGGTTATGGCAAGGTGGAGGGCCGGACATGTCCGGCCCCTACGGTGCGATATTGGGAAAGGGAAAAGCCTTTGTATCACACGCTCTCCCCCAAAATAAGCTCAAACGGCACAATCTCATGCGCCGCAGGGGCGTTATGCTCGATGCTGGCAAGCAAAATCTGCGCGGCACGCTGGGAGAGCAGCGCGGTGTTCTGGCGGATGGTCGTCAGCCGCGGCACGGTGAACCGCCCCAGCGAAATACCGTCGTACCCGGCCACGCCGATATCCTGCGGCACCCGCAGGCCGTGATCCTGGAAGGCGCGCACGGCCCCCAGCGCCATCAGATCCGACATGGCAAACACGGCGTCCAGATCGGGGCAGTGGGCCAGCAGGTACTCCGCCGCCGCGTAGCTCTCCTCCAAGGAAAAGCGGGCGTAACCGTACTGCTTGTCAAAATCAAAGGGCAGGCCAAGCTGCTGCATGGCCTCCAGACAGCCGTCCAGACGCTGTTGGCTCGGGCGTCTGCAATCGGGCCGGTCGCCAATGATGCCGATGCGGCGGCGGCCCTGCTTGTACATATGCTCAATCATGACCTTTGCGGCGGCGCGGTCGTCCACGCTGACGCTGGACAGGTTCGGGATGCCCAGGCTCGCCGCATTGTTCGTCAGCAGCACGCAGGGGATGCCCAGCCCGGCCAGCTCCGGCGTGAAGCAGTGCGGGTGCGAGCCGATGAAAAAGATGCCGTAGGGCTTGCGCTCGGTGCAGAGCATCTGGGCGTAGGCCATCTCGTCGCCGGTCTCGTTGATGTAGTAGACCGTGGGCGTGTAGCCGCATTTTTCAACATATGCCTGCAATTTGTCCAGCAAATCCGCAAACAGGGCGTTCTGGGTGCCCTTTACCACCAGGGCAAGGCCATCGTAGGCCTGCTGCTTCAGGTGCTTGGCGTTGGCATTGGGCTGGTAGCCGTACTGCGCCACCACAGCAAGGATCTTCTCCCGTGCCTCGGGGCGGACGCTGGGGTTATGGTTCAACACGCGGGAGACGGTCCCCACCGCGTAGCCCGACTCGCGGGCGATATCCTTAATGGTCAAAAGGGTCTGCCTTCTTTCCTCAATCCACCACTTCCACGTCCAGCCCGAACTCCTGCGGGCGGAAGCGGGGGCAGACGTTTTCGGCGGTGCAGATGACCGACGCCGCCAACCGGCTGCCAATTTCGCAGGAATCCGCCAGGCCCTTGCCGTAGGTCAGGCCAATGACCGTGCCCGCAAAGAACGCGTCGCCCGCGCCGGTCGTGTCGATGACATCCACCTTCTTGGCGGGCACAATGCCGCACTCGCCGTTGGCGCGGGCGTAGACAGCGCCCTGGCCGCCCATCGTCACCACCATGCAGGGGATGCGGGCGCTGCGCACATTGTCGGCCAGCACGCGGCACATGGCGGCGGGGGCAAGGTGGTCGTAATCGTCGGAGAAAAGCATCCCCGCCTCCTGCTGGTTGCAGACAAAACAGTCGATCTGCTGTAAAAAGTCGCGGCGCTCCATCGCAATGCTCATGTTGGAAATGACCGCATACACCCGCTTGCCGTACTTCTTGGCCGAGCGCAGCACCTGCTTGACCGTCTCTTTTTCCAGATCCAGCTCAAGGGCGACGCTGTCGCAGTCGGCAAAGATGCCCTCCTCGTTCTCGGCCAGCAGGGCGGTCAGCGGGCGGGTGTCGGGCCGCTTCGAGATGGCGGCGGTCACGTCGCCGTCATTGTCAAACACGGCCAGCCAGGTGCCCATGCCGTCATGCACGCGGCGGATGAACCGGGTGTTGACCTTGTGTTTGTCCAGTTTGTCAATGACGTCCTGGCCGGAGCCGGTGTCGTCCACCAGGCTGACGAAGGTGGGGCGCAGCTCCACATTGGCGATATCCTCGGCCACGTTGCGGCTGACGCCGCCGTGGACCTGCTCGACCCGGCCGGCGTTGCGCCCGCCCGGGATATAGGTGGAAAGGGGATACCCCTTGATGTCAACAAAAACTGCGCCGATTACTACGATTCCCATGGTGTGTTTCCTTTCCGTTTGCTATAAAACCAGTGTACCGTATTACGGCAAAAATTGCAAGAATTTTACAATAAACGGCACGCAGAGGCCGGACATATCCGGCCCCTGCAAATGCGGCATAAAAAATGTAGGCAGCCACGAACAGCTGCCTACATTTTTTATGAACGGTGTCTGTTTTTCTTATATGCCGTTACTGCCAGGCCCGCGCCGCTGCAAAGCAGCAGGGCGGCCCACAAAATGGGGCTGCTGGTATCGCCGGTGGCGGGGATGGTGGATACCGGCTGCACGGTGGGGGCGGCCGTGGGCTGCACCGTGGGCTGTGCGGTCCGGCGGGGCTGCTCCGCAGCCTGCGGCGCGGTGGTGGGCTGCGCCGTGGGGGATGCGGTCGGGGTTGCCGTCACGGTGGCAGCCTTGGTGATTTCCGTTTTTGCCGCAGCATCGGAGAAATACTTCTTGCAGCCGTCGCAGTACCAATACTCAATGTTGCCTTCTTCGGCAGCGGTGGCGGCCTTTGCGTCAATGTGTTTCAGGTCGGTGTGGTTGTTCGGTTCAGGGCTGCCATAGCTTTCTTTGCAAATATCACAGACAGCCTTAGCCTTGCAGGTCGCTTTGCCGCCGGAGTGCGCCGCCTTATTAAATACCACGCCGCAGGTGCAGACCTGCCAGTGCTCGGTGTCGTTGTGTTCCCACTTGTCGCTCTGATGGTTGTGAGTATCGCCCTGTCCCTTGAACACCGGCAGGGTCTTGCCAGCTGCGGCCAGATATTTGCATTCGTCTGCCCACGGGTCAGCATTGTTGTCGCGTTCGCCAGTCTTGAGCAGTGCCAGCACTGTGCCGTCGGCAAATTCCGTTGCAGTTTTGGAAATTGATACTTTGTCGCCGTTGCCAGCCCTGGTTACCGAACCCTCCAGATAGTAGCAGTTGTAGATTTTGTCAATGAGAGGATTGCCAATGATCGCACCGACACTTGCTGTTCCGGTGACCGTACCGGCGTTATAGCAGTTGCGGATCGTTCCAGACGTGTTGATGCATTGTCCGATGATCCCGCCGACGCTGTTACCGGTGGTAGTGGTGATGCTGCCGACATTATAGCAGTCACGGACGATCAGGGTCCCCTCTTCGGTCGCAAATCCGATAATTCCGCCGGTGGTACCACCTTGTACTGCACACTGGTTGGCGCAGTTCTCGAAGGTGCCGCCATTAGCGGCGCCCGCAATGCCGCCGGTATGTTCGCTGCCTTTCACAGAACCCGACACCGTCAGATTCCGGATGGTGCCGCCGTATACATAGCCGAACAGGCCGACATAATGCGCGCTGCTGTCGATGGACAGATTTTTGATGGTATGGCCCTTGCCGTCAAATGTGCCGGAGTAGGGAGGCGTCCCCGCATAAAAGGCACCACCAATGCCGATTGGCGTCCATGCTTCGCCGCTCAAATCAATGTCTTTCGTCAATTCGGCGCAGATTTTGGTGTCTTCTATATTATTTGCTGCATTTTTTGCATTATTCACCTTATCCCGGAACCATTTCAGCCCCGCGGCGGTGTTGATTTGATAGGGATCTGTCTCCGTGCCGCTGCCGGTGATGTGATCGGGGGTGCCGTTAAATGTGCCGCCGTTGATGATACCGCTGCCGGAAACTGTGCTGTTAAAAACACCGCCGGTGATGGTTCCGTTGTTGATGACCTCGCCGTTGAATGTGCCGCTTTCGATGGTGCTGCCGGGGGTAACGGTCACTTTGCCATTGAACACAGTCCCGCCGGAGCCTGTAATGGTACAGGGACCGTCGCTTTTATCTTTATCTCCCAGCACGACGTCGCCGTTAACCGAGCCACCGTTGGCGTAAAGTTGCCCATAGACATTAGGATCCCACGAAGAGCCGGTGATGTATAGTCCGCTTCCGTTTGCCGCAGTACAGCTGGCAATGCTCGCACTGTCCGCCAAGGTGATTTCCCTCACATTAGCGGCGCTCACGCCGCCGCCATAGGCTTCGCCGGAGTTGGCGGAATTTGTTGCCGTGCAATTTTGAATCACGGCGCTGCCCGACAGGGTGAGCGTCGTATTGTTTGCGAGATGGACGCCCCCGCCCTTGGAAGGGGAGGAAGGGGTGGAGATTGCCTGACAGCGTTCGATTTTTGCCTTCCCAGACATCACAAAGCTACTGCTGCTGTTGACATATACGCCTCCGCCGTAGGCGTATTCGGAGATTGCCTGACAGCCTTCGATTATTGCCGCACCAGACATTTCAAAGCTGCCGTCGACCCATACGCCTCCGCCGAATTTAAATGACGTGCCTTCGGCGGTGCAGCTGCGAATGACCGCCTGACCTGACATTTGGAACTTGCCGAAAGCACAAACACCGCCGCCGGACTCCGCGGAGCAGCCGATGATGCTGCCGCCGGACATAGAGAACTGACCCTGTTTGCTGTCTTGCTTCGGATAAATACATACACCGCCGCCGTACTCCGCGGAGCAGCCGATAATATTGCCGCCGGTCATGGTCAACTGCCCGTCGGGTGCGATATACACACCGCCGCCACAATTTACTGTGCTGTAGAGCTGAAACGGATAGCCCGTGCCGCCGGTGATGACGCCGCCGGTGACGATCTCTGTGCCGCTTGCCTCGTTCAGCACCCACAGGCCGTTGGTGCCGGGCATGAACTTGTGCTCGGCGGCGGTGTTGCTGTCGGTCAGCGTCAGATTGCCGCTGCTCTCCACCTTGATAACACTGCCGCTGCCGGTCATTTGCAGCACCTTGCCGTTCAAGTCCAGCGTCACGGCGCGGTTGACGGTCAGGGAACTGCCGATGTCAATGTTCGCCGCCAGCTTGACGGTGCCGACAGTAGAATCGGCAATCGCATTAGTCAGCTCAGACTCGCTGTTGACCTCTTTTAGCGTATCGTTCCCGCCAATTAACGTCGTCAAGGCTGTCTCCGGCTGGGGGTCGGACACTTCTTTCTCCGGCTGGGGGTCGGACACTTCTCCCTCCGGCTGGGGGTCGGACACTTCTCCCTCCGGCTGGGCTGCCGCAGCGTCTGCGGGCCGGGCGCACTGTGCACAGTTCTCCGGCAAAGCGCCCTCCGCGCCGCAAACGGGGCAATCCGTATTCATGTTTTCCGCCGTGCAGGCTGTTTCACAACTGCACTCGGGCGGGGTTTCCGTGCTTTCCTCCGCAAAGGCCGCCAGGGGCACAAGGCAGAGCACCATGCACAGGGCAAACAGGATGCTTACAAGCTGCTTTTTCATCATGTCTCCTTCTTCGCGCTGTTGGGCAGCAGTGCCCAAGGTATTTATAAAAATTATAGGGGTTAAAATCGCAAATTGTCAAGCCTTTTTTGAAAAAACATTGCGCAGTATCGAAAAAGCCAAAATGCAGCCGAACACGCGGACTATCTGCGAAAGAAATGCTTGCATGGAGAGATAAAACAAAAGTATGGCAGCAAGTATCCTGTTTTTTTGCAGCACGCGCTGCGCACAAGTTTTTGGGGGCTGAAATGCGCCTGCTGCGACCCGGCATGGGTACGCAGTATCAGGAAATGGAAAGCATACCGGCAAAGGACATGATACCGAACCAGAGCAGGAACGCGGCAAACATAAAGAAGCACATCCCACCCAAAACAGGCTTTCGCGGCTTGTTTTCGGTAATACGGTCGGGCCGAGTGGGATCGTAATATCCGACCACCTGCCGTCCCAGTTCCCGCTTGCCGGAAACGGTCTGACGGCTTGCGTACCGGTAGGTTTTGCCGTTCACGGTGTACTCATAGGTTGGAAGATAGACTGTCTCCCGGCGCAGCTGTTCGCTGCCGTCCTCCTGCTGCTCCCACCGTTCATTGACCGATTCCTCGATCCATACCACCTTCATCATCGTGGTGCCTGTGTACCGCCGCACAGTATCCTCGTATTCCTTCTGTGCGCCTTTCCGCTGGCGTACCCCGAGCCATGCCACCGACACAGCCCCGAGAATGAAACCGATTCCCGCTGTGATATTCCGCGTAGATTCTATGGGACACGCCACAAACGCTATCGCAAGAACGATACTGATAATGAGGATTCGATTCTTTTTCATACGGCCTCCTTCACACCTCTGCCGGTGCCTTTCCTGTCACAATGCGGGCGGCTGGTTTTGCACCGCATCCACAAAGAGAAGGGTCAGACCGATATACAGGATGCAGGCCAACGCCAGCAGCACACAGATACTGATACCGAGAATGCGCACGGTTTTGTTTCGGCACAGATATTTACGGCACAGCACGATGCCGATAACCGCCGATGCCAACAGCACCACAGCAAGCCAAAGCGGCATATTGCCCACCTCCTTTACGCGCCGCGGAACACATCGATCATATTCGTAAACCACGTCAGCTCATGGGTAAAGCGCTGGCGCAGCTGTGCCGGATCCTCACGGCCCTTGCCGAGGTCAAAAAAGCCGTGCCCGCTGTGAACCGCAAGATACAGTCTGCCGTCACGGTTGAGGTTTATGGCAAGCTTACCGAAGGAGGAATCCGCCAGCGCCAGAATTTTCTCTGCGCAGTCGGGCGTCAGAATGTGCAGGGCTGCGACTTCATCATCGCTGCTTACATTAAAACGCTTATCGAAGGTCTCGTTTCCTGTCCGGATGGTTTTGCTGCCGAACAGCTTATCCATCCGTTCTCTTGGCCAGATGGTCAGCCAGGTCGGAAATTCCCGGTTCAGTTCGCACAGCATCCACTGCCCGGTATAGACCTCACGCTCGTTTTTCTCCCACTGACCGGTTTCCTCGCGCTGAAACTCGTTCACCTCCGTCAGCCTGACGGTACACAATTCGGTGGTCAGCCCCTGATAGGTTCCGCGGATATACCCGCTGCCGCTGCAATAGGTATGGCCGGGCAGGGGAATGTTTGTATCCTTCGCATCCAATATGTGCGGGGTGGGATCCATCTGTATGTTGTCAAAGACTGTGCTTACAATATCCGGTGCCAGGGCATCGAAGGTCTGGCGGCCGGCCTGCTCCCTGGATTTTCCCTTTGCCGTCTGCCCCAGCGCAAGGATCACAACGCCCGCAATGATCAGTACAAGATTGCCGCCCTGCACAATACCCGCAAAGACGATTACGCCGCCCAGCAGGGAAAGGAGCATTCCGCCCCATTTTCCGCCTTTACTCTTGCGGAGCTGCTGCGAAAGCTGTTCATCTGTCAGTTTTTTATTCTTCTCTTCCATATTCGTCTCCTATTCCGCCTTGCCGGTTACTCTCCACCGGGAAAAGCATATCGCCGTTCACGCTGTTGATGAGATCGCCGCTGACGCTGCGATCCAGCTGCAGAGTATCGCCGCTGCCGTCAAAGTGCAGCGTCACGCCGTTTTCGTCCGCCCACAGTGTGCCGTACTCAATGACATCTTCCTGATCATTTACAAATTCCCATGTCGCATCCTCATAGATGCGCAGCCAAAGATTTTCGTCCGGGTACTCCCAAAGCCCTGCATAATCGCTTGGACTGCCCTCGTCAGCCGGAATCGCGGACAGATCCTCCCGATAGACATAGCGCTCCTCCGGATCCCAGATCCAGACAAGATCCGTTGCATCCCCGTTTTCGTGAAGAAAGCTCACCCATACATCGCTCTCGCCGTCGCCGTCCAGATCGTCAAAGGAGATGCTGTGAAATGCCTGCTCCGCATCGGGGATGTCCATGGGGAAAGCAACGCTGTCGAACAGCACCTGCTCCGGGATGTCCCGGTAGAAGGCTGCGCTGCTCTCGCTCACTGAGACCAGAACATCCACACTGTCGCCGTCATGGGTGATGGTTCCGCTGTCGACCACCATACCGGTTGTGCGCCAATCATCCCCCGCCACATCATCGGAATTGCCGCAGGCGGCAAGGCACAGGCACAGCACCAGCACCTGCGCAAAGAATGCGGTGTTCTTCCACCGGTTTTTCATGATACGCCTCCTTCCGGTCACTCCATCAGGTAATAAAGTGACATTGCGCGGCACCGGCAGCGCACGTTCAGAGCCTGTATCTTACTCATCAAAGTAGTCGCCCCAACCTTCGTCATCGTAAGAGTAATCGTCCCAGCCCTCACCGGGGTCAGACCACGGATCGTAGTCGTCGTAGTACTCATCCGAGTAATCCCAGCCGGCATCGTTGGATTCCATGTATTCGCCAGAATCGTCGTCAATATAGCCGTCCGAGCCGTAGGAGATGAACTCGTTTTCATAGCCGTTCCAGTACCACACGTCGCCGTCTTCATCATACCAGTAGTATGGCGTGCCGTAGTCGCCGGTATCGCCGGAATAGGTTGCCTGAGTGGGTACGGGCTTGGGCGCGGTGCTCCATCCGGCGGTGTAGGAGATGGTTTCGAGCATGTTGTTGCAAATCTCAAAGTAGTTGTGGATTCGACCCTCGAGCGCGATGGTCGTTGCGACAAGCGCGTAGCCGGTCGGACCGTAGTAGCGAACCTCCATACAGCCGCGCACAGGCTGAGACGGACCGTCGGAGAAGATGGATCCGTCGAGCCACATATAACCGGTCAGACTGTAGTAGTCGCCGTTATCCTTGAAATCCGAGCCGAAGGATTGGATGAGCTTGTCGCCGTACATACCCTTCATAAAGTCGTCGAGCATCTTGACCATGTAGGGCTTCGCGCTGGCAGCGCCCTTTTCCATATAGGAATCATAGCCGGAGATAGGCTGGAAGGCAATCACAATATTGGAATAGTAGTCATCCGTTCCGTCTTCCATGACTGCGTTGAAGCTCAGCGAATTGTCAACATTCGGGTGTTCGTGTGCTTCCATCTGGATTGGATACTTGATGGATACATTGGTAAAGCTACCGGGAAAGCAGGCGGTCTGGTTCAGCTCGTCATCCGGTGTCGGCAGGAGCATAATGTACTCAGAGGCGGTAAGTGTGTTGCCGTTGGCATCGCTCAGGTCGCCGTTAGCGGTCTGCCAGAGGGAAACAAGCTCTGTGTCGTCCTCCATGCAGAGCATGATGCAGTCATCTTCAGACACGACATAGCCGGGGCCGACTTGCTCGCCGTAGAGGTTGACGGCAATCCACTCATAGTTGTCGTTGATGACGAAATAGAACGGCGCGTTTTCAAGCTTCCAGCAGCCGGAGAAGCCTGACATACCGCCAGTCTGCCCAAGCTCTTCGGCCGTGTAGCCTATCGGGGCGTTCTCGCCATCGCCGGCGTACAGATTGTCATATTCCTCCGATGTGCAGACCACGATGCTGTCGTCGCCGTCCGGAGACAGGAATACAACATAGTCGCCATCGTGGATTGTAAAATCCACTTCGTCAACATCGTTGTCGTACAGGACGTAGCTTTCTTCGTTGTAGACAAGAATGTTGAAGTCCGGAAGCTCAGACGGCTTGTAGGAACCAAGGCTGACTTCCATCATTTCTCCGCTCTGGAAGATACCGTCGACAAGCTCCGTGTCCCATTCATCGCTGGTCGAGGGCGTGATGCTGATAGATGTGATGCCGTGACCGCTGTGGTTTGCAAGCGTTATGTTGACCGGCTCTTCTTTTTCTCCGCAGCCGGTCAGAAGCAGCGCACTCAGCACGCAGCCGAGCGCAGCTGCCAGCATTTTTTGGATACAGTTCATGTCTTTCCTCCTTAAATTTCTCTATTTTGCGTTGCTTTTTTCATTCGTATGCCTGCTCTGCCATGGTCAAAATTTCGTCATGGCTTAGCTCCACATCGCCAAAGCGGACAAAGATGCCGTTGGTCACAGCGCTGTTCCACACCCGCGCATCAGCAAGCGGGCGAAACCGAATCTTATCCAGATGCGGCTTCATATCCAGCAAAAGCCGACTTCCGGACACAAAATCGACCTGCAAAATATAATCAGGCAGCGGCGTGACAGCTGTGAGATACCTTCGGTTCAAGTGTAGGCCCTCCCTTCCGCAAAAATAAAGATCCACCGTACCTACATTGTACGGTGGATCGGGTGGGATAACCATTAACTAAAGGCTAGGGTAATACCGCATAATTCTAAGTGCCGATACGGCGAGCGAGGTGCGGCAGCTGCTAAGCCAAAAGCGCAGATAATACTAGATGTCTTATCGAGCATTTTGGCAACGCAGATGCCGTGCCGCAGCCGCCGGAGCGGTGCTTAAGCCGTCAGGCGGGAATTGTGCGGTGTTGCCCTAGGGCTTTTGCCCAAGCAGCTCGGCAAGCTGCTTTCGCTTGGTTCGGGTATCGCCGTCAATATGGAGTTTTGAATAGATCTGGTTCGCGTACTGCTTGACGCTTCCCTCGGAGAGATAGAGCTTTTCGGCAATCTCGCGGTTGCTGAGCCGCTGCACCATCAGTTCTACGATTTCAAATTCCCGCGCTGTCAGCACATCAAATGCTGCCGGGCGCACGCTTGCGGCGTTTCGTACCTTTGCCGCTTCGCCAAGGTCAGTGATCTTCGCAATCAAGCCGTTTTTCATCTCGCGCGCAAGAATGGGCTGCAGGCAGTCGTAGTTCTCCACGAACGGCATCACAAAGCCGTCCGATTCCGCGTCGGCAAGCGCTTTCCGCAGCCATACACGGGCCTCCTCGGTCTTGCCCAATTTCTCGTAGGCCGCTGCCGTCTGGATGCGGATATGCAGCGCCACCAGCGCGTAGTGCATCGCCCCGCATACCGCCAGCAGTTCCGCGCTGCGTCCCACCACCTTGGCATAGGCGCCTTGGGCAAGATACACCTGATTTTCGATCATTTCCATCATGGGCTTGCCCGGCGCAAGCATATTGACGGCGGAGAGCCTGTGCTGCGAAAAAATCTCCGGGATCTCTTCTGCTTCCCCCCGCAGCGCATGATAATAGGCACTGGTGGCACACCAGATGTTGATCCACGATGCATCGTGATATTGCAGCAGCTCTGCGTATCTTTCCGCAAAAGTATAGCGCTGCTCCACATCGGTGTGCAGAGAAAGCCGCCGTGACAGGAAATCACAGCATAGCGCCATGTTGATTTGCCCGTTGTCCCTGACCTGTGCGTAAGCGCGCTCCAACTCGATGTGCGCATCGGTAAAATGTCCCTGGCAGAACAGCGCCTCTGCACGCATAATGGTTTCCGCGCCCTGACCGTGGTTGTTCGTGACTTTATAGTAATGGGGCATACACTCATCCATCTCGGCCAGCTCGCCCTCAAGTTCTCCCGGTGCGCGGTAGAACATCATCAGGACGGACGGTGAGCCAAAGGTCCAGCCGCCGCCGGATTGGATGCTGATGGCCGGGCGGGACATCTGCCTGCTGGCACTGCGGTGCAGGCGGCTCATGGCGCTGATGTCATTATAGCAGAGAAAACTCAGGATAAGGTCGCACTCACCCAGCAGGTTGCCGCGCTCCTCCGCCGACAATTCCGGGTGTTCCGCAATGGCTGTCAGCAGCAGTTCTTTCAGCTCCAGCATCTTCGGGATCTGCCGCCATGTGAACATCCGCCGCATCAGAACCAGAATGGCAAAGGGATTGGCTTTCAATGTCTCGGCGGGGCATTTGTTCAATGCGTCCAGCACATCCTCCGGCTTCAGCGAGGCCAACAGAATGCCTGCATCACCGCGAATGACCCGCAGCAGCGCGTGGTAGTCCTCACTTTTTCGGTAGGCGGCAATAGCGTGAAGATACTGCCGTTGGTTTTCATACCACAGCCCGAAACGCTCCCAATAGAGCTTTTGTGTTTCCGCCTTCATCTCGTGAAAGCTCCGTTCGGCACATTCCTTCATCATGTGATGAAAGCGATAGGTCACGCCATCCGGCAAACGCGTGACAAAGGCGTTCTGCTCGGTCAGCATGGCAAGGATCTGCGCTGCATCCGCATCCCCTGTGATACACTGTGCCATTTCGACAGTAAACTCATCGGCAAGGCCCATTACCGCCAAAAACTCCCGCTGCTTTTCCGGCAGCGGATCGATCATAGCGGCGGTAAAAGTGGTGTAGATATCGGAGTTTCGGCTGGGCAGCACGCCGCGCTCGGAGAGGGTGCGCAGGTTCAGATATACGGCAGAGAACCAGCCCTCGCTGGAATAGAGAAGGCTTTCCACCTGCGCATCGGAAAGTTTTGTCCCGCAGCGGTGGGCATAAACCGCAAGCTCCGTATGGTTGAGGCGCAGCTGTTCCATGCCGATTTGATATACCTTGCCCCCCAGCCGCACCGCCTCCGCGGCGGGCAAAAAGCGGTCACGGCTTGCAACGATTATATGCACATTGGCAGGCAGCCGATTTGCCAGCATACAAAGGAACAGGGGGGCACGCTTGTCCGTCAGCAGATGAAAATCGTCAATGAAGATGTAACAGGGGGATTCGCCCGCCAGCATATGGCAGAGATCGTCCACCAGCAGCCCGCCGCCTGCCGCGTCCGTTGGGCAGGGATACTCCCGCAGGAAGGTGAACCCTGCGCGGGCAAACGCCTCCTGCACGCTCTTCCAGAAAATCGCAAGGTTGTCGGAATACACGCTGATACGGATGATATGCAGCGTCTCTGCTTTGGCGTGCTCGCCGAGATACCAGTTCACCGCTGTGGTTTTTCCATAGCCCATGGGCGCGACCACTGCCGTCATGGCGCAGCGGGAAATAGGCCGCAGGCTCTCTTGCAGCCGCTCAGATATGTAAATGGTGTTCAGATTCCATTTTGGCTTTGGCATAATGCACACCTCCAACGAATTGGTTTTTGCATCCCCGGCGGATTTTGGATGCGGTGTATGGCTGCCTTTATGGAGAGGACTTCTCATTATTTCCATTTTACATCATCTTGTTCTGCACGGCAAGATGATGTTTTTACATTCTTTTGCTATAGGTTATTCACCCCTTGATTTATGAGTCGAGGGGGATTCTGTTTGGCAGATAAAAGCAGACCCCCTCCGCACACCGCTGTTGCCGGCGGTATGGGAGGGGGTCTGCTATTTAGGGAACTATGAGAGAATTACTTTTTGCGCTTTTTGCCCACGATCAGCAGGGCAACCGCGCCGCCGCTGATAGCCAGAATAGCGATCAGCAGCGCCAGCGGGAATGTGTCCGACGTCTGCGGAATATGCGTCATCGGGGCAGGTGTTGCGGTAGCAACGGGCTTCGGGGCTGCGGTAGGTGCGGGGGTAGCTGTGGGTGCCGGGGCAGCAGAAGGCTCCTGGCTGGGGGTGACTGTGGGGGTGGGCGCAGGCGTGGCCTTCGGCGTGTAGGTATTTGTAAAGGTCATGCTTGCGGGCACTTCCGTAAGCGCTGCCTTCATCTTGCCGGTGCCATCGTCCTGCACCTCAACTGTAAAGGTGTAGGTCTGGTCATCATAGCTTACGCCTTCGGCGTCGCCCTTAACCTCCGATACCGTGTAGGTGTAGGCGGTGGGGGCGGCGTCGCTGTTGTTGGAGTCAGGATCCTTATAGGTCAGCGCAAATGTCACCTTGCCGCTGGCATCGTTGGTAGCGGTCAGGCCATTGTGCGCTGCGTCCTCCGGGCAAGACAGCTTAAAGGTAAATTCGCCTGCGTTCAGAGCACGGCCGGTCAGGTTCTTTTGCAGGGTAATGGTTACTGCGTCGGAATCCGCTGCGGCATAGCTGTTGCGGAAAGTCGGCGTTACGCCATCCCCCAGCGGGGTGGTCTTGTTGGCTTCGTAATAGGTGACGCTCTCGATGTCCAGTTTGCCGTTGCCTTCCTTATCATGCAATTTCACGCACACAGTATAAACCGTGGGGTCATAGGTAATGCCGTCTTTGGCCTCGTTGACCTCGCTGATGGTATACCAATGCGTCAGCAGGGCTTGCATTTCCTCGGTCGGCGCGATTTCCTCGCTGTTGTTGTCAACGGGGGTCAGCGCAAGCAAAGCGGGCTGGCGATGTACATCGGGCTGCTCGGTCGCG
>ULRC01088562.1_pt1 | contig 15138 bp, 10 predicted proteins | sample 1955101 | NCBI WGS metagenome assembly ULRC01 (sample SAMEA4835672, study PRJEB28245) | human gut metagenome | biome: gut microbiome; material: fecal sample | place: Denmark | collected 2008 | reverse complement strand
GAGCCGCTGGCGGCCCTGCGGCAAAGTCTGAAAAATGCCGCAGGCCCCGACTTTGCGGCGGCGGTGTACCGCTATGCGGAAGCCGCCGGCGCCCTGCAAAACCTGACCAAAAACAGCCCTCTGCCGCAGCGGGAAGCGGTGGACCGCCAGTGGAACAGCCTGGTGGATGTGCTGGACCTCATGACCGACTTTTACCCGGAAAGGGCACTGAACGCCCGGGAGTGGAGCGAGCTGTTCCGGCTGGCCCTTTCCCGCATCGATCTGGGCGAGGTGCCAAATACCGTGGATCATGTCATCCTGGCGGAAAGCGACCGGGTGCGGCTGCAAAGCCCCCGGGCCGTCTTTGTCCTTGGCGTCAATGAGGGCATTTTCCCGGCCAATGGGGCCACGGCAGGGCTTTTTTCCACCCGAGAGCGGGAGGAGCTGAATGCCCGCGGCGCGGAGCTGCCGGTGCTGGGCACCGAAAGCACTCTGCGGGAGCAGTTTGTGCTGTATTCCGCTCTTTCGGCCGCGGCGGAGCGGCTGACCATCACCTATGCCCGGCAGAATATCGCCGGGGATGCCCAGCTGGCCCCGGCGGGCTATCTGCTGCGGGTGCTGCGGCCCCTGCGGGTCAGCCCCATCAGGACCGAAGCCTTCCCGGCGGAATTCTGGGTGGTGAATGAGGCCACCGCCAAAAGCCGATACGCGGCGGCTCTGGGCCGGGATGCCGCGGAGGAGGCCCTGCTGGCCGCCCTGCTGGAGCGGCTGGGAGAGGGGGACTATCCGGCTGCGATGAGACGGGTGGCCATGGATGCCCCGGCCGGGGATATCACCCCGGAAAACGCCCGGCAGCTGCTGGGCCGGGAGCTGAAGCTGGCCCCCACCGCCATCGACCGGTACTACCAGTGCCCTTACCAGTTTTTCTGTGATAAAATGCTGCGGCTGCGCCCCCGGCAAAGGGTGGAATTTTCCCCCTTCGAGTCGGGCTCGGCCATCCACTATGTTTTCCAGCAGATGGTAAACCAGTACGGCAGCCGGGGCCTGTGTGAGCTGACCGACGAGGAGATGGATGGGGAGATCCGCCGCTTCCTCCGGGAGTACATCGACCGGATGGTGCCCGACCCCACCACCGTCACCGCCCGGTTCCGCTACCAGTTTGACCGCCTGCGGCTGATGCTGGGGGTCATTGTGCGGCACCTGGCTGATGAGTTTTCCCAAAGCGAATTTACCGCCGCCGCTACCGAGGTTTCGGTGGGCGAGGGGGGAGAGGTGGCCTCCCCGCGGCTGAGCGCCGGGGACGGCACCCCCATTTCCCTGCGCGGCTCCATTGACCGGGTGGACCTTTACCACGGCCCGGAGGGAGACTACCTGCGGGTCATCGATTACAAATCCGGCACCAAGGAATTCAAGTTTGAGGAAGTGCCCTATGGACTCAATATGCAGATGCTCATCTACCTGTACGCCGCCTGCGGCGATGAGAACCACCGCTTTGGCAGCCCGCAGCCGGCGGGGGTGCTGTACCTGCCCAGCCGCCTGGAGGCGCTGGAGGTCACCATGGATACCACCAGCGAAAGCCTGGCGGCCGAGGTGAATGAATCCCTGCGGATGAAGGGAATGCTGCTGGAGGATGAGGACATCCTGCGGGCCATGGAGCAGCAGCTGGCCGGGGTGTATATCCCCGCCAAGATAAAGCAGAACGGCGAGTTTTACCGGGGCTCCCGGGTTTACAGCCGAGAGGTCTTTGCCAAGCTGCGGGAGACCGTTTATGGCAACATAGAGCAAATGGGCACCGACCTGCTGGCCGGTAAGGTGGCCCCCTGCCCGGCACGGGGCGGCAGCAGCGAGCCCTGCAGCTACTGCCCCTATGCGGGGCTGTGCAATAATACCGAGCCGGAGGCTCCCCACCGGGAGCTGGGCGGAAAGGAGGAGACCGAATGAGCGCGCGCGAATGGACCCCGGCCCAAAAACAGGCCATCACCACCCGGGGCGGAGATCTTCTGATCTCGGCGGCGGCGGGCAGCGGCAAGACCGCTGTGCTGACCGAACGGGTGCTGACCCTCATCACCGACCCGGAGCGCCCGGTGGATATCGACCGGCTGCTTATTGTGACCTTCTCCAATGCCGCGGCGGAGGAAATGCGGCAGAGAATCGCGGCCCGGCTGTACGAGCGAATGGAGCAGGAGCCGGAAAACGCCGTGCTGCGGCGGCAGAGCCTCCTGCTGGGCAACGCCGAGATCTGCACCATCCATGCCTTTTGCTACCGGCTCATCCGGGAGAATTTCCAGGCGCTGGGGCTGCCCGGCGATATGGCCCTGGGCCGGGATGGGGAGGACGAGCTTTTGCAGGCGGCGGTGCTGGAGCAGCTGCTGGATGAGGAGTACGAAAAGGCCGAGTCGGCCTTCATGCGGCTCATCGAGCTGTTTTCCGGCAGCCGGAATGACCGCAGGGTCATGGCCTCGCTGCTGCTTCTATACCGCTTTCTGCGCAATCATCCCTTCTACCGGGACTGGGCCGCGGAGTACATCACCGCCGATACCGAAACACCGCTGGATGAGACCATCTGGAGCGGGCTGCTGCGGCAGCGGGCCGCGGAGGCCCTGCAATATGCCGACGACCTGCTGCGGGACTGCATGGATCTGCTGGGGCAGAGCAACGACGAGATGCTGTGGGAAGTGGTGACGCCGGTGATCATGCAGGACCGGGAGATGCTGGCCCGGCTGATGACCGCGGTGACGCAGGAGGAATGGGACATTGCCATGACCCGGATGCTGGAGGCGAGCTTTCCGCAGTTCCCGCGGAAAAAGTGGACCGACGCCGAGACCAAGGATACGGTGCTGCGGCTGCGCCGCCGGGCCGCCGAGGCCGTGACGGAGCTCAAGACGAAGGTCTTCCTGATGGGGGAGACGCAGTACCGGGAGGACCAGCAGAAGCTGGCCCCGCTGATGGAGCGTCTGTGCGCGCTGATTTTGGAATTCGACAGCCGGTACGCCGCTGCCAAGCTGGAACGGCGAAAGCTGGACTTTGGCGACCTGGAGCACGACGCCCTGGCCCTGCTGGCGCGGCCGGACGGCACCCCGACCGCCCTTGCCGCGGAGCTGGGCAGCCGGTATGCCGAGATTATGCTGGATGAGTACCAGGATACCAACGCCCTGCAGGAGAGGATCTTTGCCGCGCTGACGGCGGGGGGCTGCCACCGCTTCATGGTGGGGGATGTCAAACAGAGCATTTACGGCTTCCGGGAGGCCTGCCCGGAGAACTTCCTGGAGAAGCGGGAAAGCTATGCCCCGGCGGAGGAAGGGTCCTTCCCGGCAAAGATCGCCCTAAACGCCAACTTCCGCACCCGGCGGGAGATCACCGGCTTTACCAACCGGCTGTTCAGCCGCATTATGACCCAAAGAACGGCGGGAATGGACTACCTGCCGGAGGATGAGCTGGTTTCCTCCCTGCCGTATGACTATACCATCGGGCGGCCGGTGACGGCGCTGGTCATCAACCCGCCTGTGGGGACCCCGGTGGCCGACTGCCGCAAAATGGAGGCCGAGCAGGCGGCGGAGGAGATCGGGATACTGCTGAAGGCGGGCTTTACCGTGGAGGAAAACGGGGGCCGACGGCCGGTTCGGCCAGGGGATATCTGCATCTTGATGCGGAGCGCCAAAAACCGGGAGCAGTACTACATAGACGCTCTGCGGGAAAGGGGCATCGGCGCCCGGAGCGCCAAAAACGAAAACCTGCTGGAGGTAAGAGAGGTAAAAACGGTGGTGAGCTACCTGGCCGTGCTGGCCAACCCCATGCTGGACCTGGAGCTGGCCGAGGTGCTGGCAAGCCCGATGTATGGCTTTACCGGGGACGATCTGGCGACCCTGAGAGCGGCCGGCCGGCGGGAGCGACTGTACCAGAACCTGCTGAGCAAAACGGCGGAGAGCGGCAAATTCGCGGCTTTCCTGCAGGACTATGACCTGCTGCGGGCCAAAATGCAGGAGCTGCCCGCTGCTGAGCTGATCCGGGAGATATGCGAGGTGACCGGCTACCGGGAAAAGTGCCGGGTGCTGCCGGAGGGCGAGACCGCGGTGGCCAACCTGCGGCTGCTGCAGGCCCATGCGGCCGAGCACGAAAAGGACGGCCGGGGCGAGAGTGACTTTGCGGAATACCTGCGGCGGCTGGCCCAGCGGGGCTGTGTGCTGCCCAGCGCGGCGGCGGCCGGCGGCGACGCTGTGACCGTGACGACCATTCACCGCAGCAAGGGACTGGAATACCCGGTGGTGTTCCTGGCCGGGTGCAATGAGCGATTCCGCAAGGCGGAGGAGAGCAGCGACATCGCCATGGACCGGGAGCTGGGCTTTGCCTGCAAGCTGCGGGATAACTACACCATGCTGCAGCATAAGACCCTGCCGCTGGCGGCCATGCAGCTGCAGAACCGCAAGACCCGGCTGCAGGAGGAGATGCGCATCCTGTATGTGGGGCTGACGAGAGCAAGGGAAAAGCTGTACCTGATGGCTACGGGGACCAAGATCACCGAAGGGCTGGAGGAGCTGGGGATGATAGCCGCGGAAAGCGGGGAATACCGGGCCGCCGCTGCGGGGAGCAGCTGGGACTGGCTGCGGGGCACCGTGATGCAGGAGCAGGGCCTGGAGCTGAGGATCATACGGCCGGAGGAGCTGCCGCCGCCGGAGAGTGAAGAAATGGAACAGGCGCAGGAGGCCATCCCCGTGGAGGGGGAGGCCCTGCAGCGGCTGGAGGAGAAGCTGAGGTTCAGCTACCCCTACCCGGCCGATACCGTGACCCCCAGAAGGATGGCGGTGAGTGAGCTGGCCGAACGGGCCGCAAGGGAGCATTATCTGCTGAAGCGCAGGCCCAAGTGCCTGACCCGGCAGGAGGCGACCGCGGCCGAGCGGGGCAATGCCGCCCACCGGGCGATGCAATTTGCCGACCTGACGGCGCTGAAAAAGGACCCGAAGGCCGAGGTAGAGCGGCTGGGGGGCGGGGGCTACCTGTATCGGGAGGATGGGGCACTCATCGACACCAGGGTGCTGGAAAAGCTGATGAGCTCCCCCCTGGGCGAGCGGATGAGAAAAGCCGACCGGGTGGAGCGGGAAATGCGGTTTTTGCAGGAATTCACCCCGGAGGAGCTGGCGGCCATAGACCCGGCGCTGCGGGTGCCAGGGACGACGCTCATCATGGGGGCGGTGGATGCCGTGCTGGTAGAAGGGGACCATGCCGTGCTGCTGGACTATAAGACCGACCGGGTGGCGGCTCCGCAGGAGCTGACCGGGCGGTATGCCCTGCAGCTGAAGCTGTACGCGGCCATGGTGCGGCGGCAGTTTGGTCTGCCGGTGACCGAGGCGGTGCTGTATTCGTTCTGCCTGGGGCAGGCGGTGAAAGTGGAGCTGTGAGGCCCTTTCTGAGGAGAAAAGGCGGGAAAAGAATTTTGGCCAAGTTGGCGGTCGCCTGGCGGCGAAAGCCTCCCTTGTGCAAAGGGAGGTGGCACGGCGCAGCCGTGACGGAGGGATTGTCGGTAGATACTATGACTTAGTTTTATCTCTCTTTTCCTACGGAGCCAGTTTGTAGTCGCCTGGCGGCGGGGCGGGGCCTTGTGCAAAGGCATAAACTGTACGCCTACCCGGCGGGGGGCTACTTTTCTGTGAGGAAAAGTAGGCAAAAGAACTTTATTTAGGGCGAGTTTGCAGTCGCCTAACGGCGGGGCGGAGTCACCGGAGGGTGACTTAGCGACGCCGACAGGCGAGATGATACTTTGGCATGATTTGTGCCATCAATCCCTCCGGTTCGCTCCGCTCACCACCTCCCTTTACACAAGGGAGGCTATGGTGCGGTGCCCTCCCCTTACACAGGGAAGCCTGCGGGGCGGGGCGGTGCCGGCAGGCGGAAAAAACGAGGGAAATAGTGAAAATTCCCCCTTGACAGGGAGAGGGGGATTTGGTATGATAGTCAAGTAAAGAAAGCAGAACGAGATCGTTCTCACCTGCCGCACAGTGGTTGTAGGCACGGTCAATAGAGGCAAGGCCTGCAAATGCGGGAGACTTGCGTTCTTTTGGCATGGACGATCAAAGTGATGAGTCCGTGCTTTTTATTTACAGGAAAACCCGAGAGCTACAACCCATTTCAGTCAGGAGGTGCTTTGCAATCGCAAACAAGGAACTGCAGATCAATGAAGAGATCCGCGACAAGGAAGTAAGAGTGATCGGTGCTGAAGGCGAGCAGCTGGGGATCATGTCCTCCCGCGATGCCTACAACATGGCGCAGGAAAAGAACCTGGATCTCGTAAAGATAGCGCCGCAGGCCCAGCCGCCGGTATGCCGCATTATGGATTACGGCAAATACCGCTTTGAGCAGGCCAAGCGCGAAAAGGAATCCCGGAAGAACCAGAAGACCATAGAGGTGAAGGAGACCCGGCTTTCCCTGAACATTGATACCCACGATTTTGATACCAAGGTGAACCAGACCAAGAAGTTCCTTTCTTCCGGCAACCGCGTCAAGGTGTCCATCCGCTTCCGCGGCCGTGAGATGGCGCATTCCCAGCTGGGGTACGGTATCATGCAGCGCTTTGCAGAGGCCTGTGCCGATGTAGGCAATGTGGAAAAGCCCGCCAAGCTGGAGGGCCGCAGTATGATCATGTTTATGAACGCGAAGCCTGCCCCCACCAATAAGCAGCAATAACAAATTTAGGAGGAAAATAAAATGCCCAAGCTGAAAACCCACACCGGTGCAAAAAAGCGCTTTAAGCTGACCAAAAACGGTAAGGTCAAGAGAGCCAAAGCCTACAAGTCTCATATCCTGAACAAGAAATCCACCAAGCGCAAGAGAAACCTGCGCAAGGGCACCTATGCCGATAAGACCAATGTCGGCGCACTGAAGCTGCTGATGCCCAACACCTGATCCCTTAACAACAACATTTACAGATGATATGATACGGAGGTAAAAAGATATGGCTCGTATTAAAAGAGCGATGATGACCCGCAAGAGAAGAAAAAAGACCCTGAAGATGGCGAAGGGCTATTTTGGCGCGAAGAGCAAGCGCTTTAAGATGGCGAAACAGGCCGTAATGAAATCCGGCAACTATGCTTACATTGGCCGTAAGCAGAAGAAGCGTGATTTCCGCCGCCTGTGGATCACCCGTATTTCCGCCGCCTGCAAGCTGAACGGCATGAACTATTCCCAGTTCATGAACGGCCTGAAGAAGGCTGGCATCAACCTGAACCGCAAGATGCTCTCCGAGCTGGCGATCAACGATGCTGCCGCCTTTACCGCCCTGACCGAGAAGGCCAAGGCTGCCCTGTAAAAAGCATAACGCTCCGCCCGATTTTGGTAAGACAGGATCGGGCGGGCCTTTTTTGTCATAAAATGAAGTCATCAAAAATTTGCTTGCATTTGGGGCTGACTTAGGGTATAAAGAAAAAAGAGCATCTCCAAAAGGAGGAAAAGGATGGAACGGCTGACCTCGCGCGAGAACGCGCTGATAAAGGAATACCGAAAACTGTGCGGCAGCCGGAAGCGGCGGGAGGAGACCGGGTGCTTTGTGCTGGAGGGCGCCCGGCTGGTGCTGGATGCGGCTGAGAGCGGCATCCCGCTGCGGACGCTGCTGGTAAGCGATGACGGCGCCCGCTACCCGGAGGCCGAAAAGCTGGCGGGAATGGCGCGGCGGTGCTTTTCCATCCCCAATGAGCTGGCGGCGTATATCTCCGAGACCGAGCACCCGCAGGGCATTTTTGCGGTGGGGGAGATGCCGAAGGCCGAGCCGCTGACGATGCGGGCGGGCAGCTATCTGCTGCTGGACGAGCTGCAGGATCCCGGCAACCTGGGGACCATTCTGCGGACGGCGGAGGCGATGGGTGTGACCGCGGTGGTGCTTTCGGTCCACTGTCCCGATCTTTTTTCGCCGAAGGTGATCCGCAGTACGATGGGCAGCGGATGGCGGCAGAAAGCCGTGCGGGTGGATGACCTGGCCGGGAGCATTGCCGCATGGCAAAAGCAGGGCCTGCGCTGCTATGCGGCTACCCTAAGCCCCGAAGCGCTGCCGCTGCAAAGGCTGCCGGCGGGGGAATGCCGGGGGATCGTCATCGGCAATGAGGGCAACGGTGTGAGCCGGGAAGTGATAGATGCCTGTAATGGCGAGGTATATATCCCGATGAGGGGGGCGGCGGAATCGCTGAACGCGGCGGCCGCGGCAGCGCTGTGCATGTGGGAGCTGAGCGGCCGGGGGTACCTGCCCGGATAAGCAGGAGGCAGGCGGCGCGGCGGAATGGGCGAGGAGTGCCCGCAGCGAAGCGGAGGGTCGCTCCGAGACAAAATGGAGCCGTGCCGCCGGAATAGGCGGCCTGGAACGAAGGATAAAAAGAAAGGAGGGGGAGCGAGATGGCAGTTTCGGACTGGATGCGGTTCCAGTTGGCGTATGGCTTTGGAACGGTGCGGGCCGCCAAGGCTCTGGAAAAGTGGCACTCGCCTACCCTTTTATTCCACACCGAGGACTGGCGGCTGCAGCAGCATGGCATGGGCGAGGAGGAACTGCGCCGGGTGCGGGAGGCCAAGGACGCCGACCTGGGGAAGGTCCTGGGCTTTTGTGAGAGGAACGGGGTAAAGATACTGACCCCGGATGACGACCTGTACCCGCAGCGGCTGCGGAACATATACAGCCCGCCGGCGGTGCTGTATGTGGCCGGCAGCTGGATGGATCTGAATGATATCTTAACAATAGCGGTGGTGGGCACCCGCCACTGTACCGAATACGGCAGCCGGGTGGCGAGGGAGATCTCCGCGGACCTGGCGGCCAGGGGTGTGGTGACGGTGAGCGGTTTGGCTGTGGGGATCGATTCCTGCTGCCATGACGCTACAGTGGAGGCCGGCGGCCGTACCATAGCGGTGCAGGGCTGCGGCATCGATGTGACCTACCCGGCGGCCAACCGGGAGCTGAAAAAGAAGATACTGCGAAGCGGCGGCGCGGTGATAACGGAATTCCCGCCCGGCGCTGAGCCGAATTCCTATCATTTTCCCATCCGCAACCGCATTATAGCGGGGCTGTGCCACGGTACGCTGGTGGTGGAGGGAGAACGCCGCAGCGGGTCGCTGATCACGGCGGGGTTTGCCCTGACCGAGGGCCGGGATGTTTTTGCGGTGCCCGGCAATGTGGATAGCCCCATGAGCGCCGCGCCCAACTGGCTGATCCGGGAGGGGGCCATCATGGTGCGGGAAGCAGGGGATATTCTGGAGGAATACGATCTGCGGGACTATGATGCTGCGGGGCCGGGAGAGGAAGCGGAGGCTGAGCAGCTTACCTTGTGCGAAAAGCAGCCCAGCAAGGCTAAGAAGAAGGAAAAGCCCGCCCCGGCCAAGGCCTATCCCCTGCGGAGCGACGACGGGATGCTGGAGACGCTGAACGGCAGCCAGCGTACGGTGCTGGAGGCCCTAAGTAGCGAGCCGATGACCGCCGACGAGGTGGTGGCGGCAACCGGACTTTCGGTACCGGAGACACTTTCGGCCTTGACGCAGCTTGAGATCTTTGGTATCATCAGAATCCATGCGGGACATCGCTTCAGCCGGTGAACCGCCGAGAGAAAACGAAATTTTAAGAATATACGGGTGATAAGATTTGTCCAAATTAGTGATCGTGGAATCCCCGGCCAAGGCGCATACCATCCAGAAGTACCTTGGCCCCGACTATGAAGTGATGGCCTCGATGGGCCATGTGCGCGACCTGCCGGCTTCCCGGCTGAGCGTGGATGTGAAGAATGACTTTGCCCCAAACTATGAGAATATAAAGGGCAAGGGCGAGCTGATAAAAAAGCTGCGCGCCGAGGCCAAAAAGAGCGACTATGTGTACCTGGCGACCGACCCCGATCGTGAGGGAGAGGCCATCAGCTGGCACCTGGCGCAGCTTTTGAAGCTGGATGAAACGGAGCCGAACCGGGTGACCTTCAATGAGATCACCAAGTCCGGCATTAAATACGGCATGGAGCACCCCCGGTGCATCGACCAGCAGCTGGTGGATGCCCAGCAGGCCCGCCGGGTGCTGGACCGCATCGTGGGCTACGAGATCAGCCCTTTCCTGTGGAAGAAGATCCGCAAGGGACTTTCCGCCGGACGGGTGCAATCGGTGGCGGTGCGGCTGGTGGTGGACCGGGAGGATGAGATCCGGGCCTTTAAGCCGGAGGAATACTGGACCCTGGAGGCCCTGCTGCAGAAGCAGGGCGTAAAAGCCAAGCCCTTTTTGGCCAAATACTACGGCACCGGCGGCAAAAAGTGTGAGATCACCACTGAGGAGCAGGCCAATGCCCTAAAGGCCGCCGCCGAAAAAGAGCCGTTTATCATAAAGAGTATAAAGATGGGCACGCGGCAGAAGAACCCCGCGCCGCCCTTTATCACCTCCACTTTGCAGCAGGATGCCTCCCGGCGGTTTGGCTTCCAGGCCAAGCGTACCATGAAGGTGGCGCAGGAGCTGTACGAGGGCATCAACCTGCCGGACCTGGGTGCGGTGGGTTTGATCACCTATATGAGAACCGATTCGCTGCGCATCTCCGATGAGGCGCTTTCTGCGGCGCATGATTACATTCAGCGGACCTATGGGGAGAACTATGCCCTGGCAAAGCCCCGTACCTTCCGTTCCAAATCCAACGCGCAGGATGGCCACGAGGCCATCCGCCCGACTATGATAGACCTGGCGCCCGCCAAGATCAAGGAGAGCCTTTCCAGCGACCAGTATAAGCTGTATAAGCTGGTGTGGGAGCGCTTTATTGCCAGCCAGATGGCGGCCTGTGTGCAGGATACCGTTTCCACCGATATTACCGCCGGGGAGCATCTCTTTAAGGCCTCCGGGTTTTCGGTACGGTTTGACGGCTATACCCGCCTGTATACCGAGGCGGTGGATAACGAGGAGGAGCAGGAGACCAATCTGCCCCGGCTGGAGGAGGGCGAGCACCTAACCCTGAAGGAGCTGAAGCCCAATCAGCACTTTACCCAGCCGCCCCCCCGGTATACCGAAGCGACGCTGATCCGGGAGCTGGAGGAAAACGGCATAGGCCGCCCCAGCACCTACGCGCCCACCCTTTCCACCATACTGCAGCGCGGCTATGTGGAGCGAGAGGGCAAGGCCCTAAAGCCCACCATAGTGGGAGAGACGGTGACCCGGCTGATGAAGGAGCAGTTCGGCAAGATAGTGGATGTGAAATTCACCGCCGAGATGGAGCAGGAGCTGGATGAGGTAGAGGCCGGCAAGACCGAATGGGTGGGTATGATGCACCACTTCTATGATGACTTTACCGATATGCTGCAGAGTGCCGAAAAGAATATGGAAGGCACCAAGATGAAGATCCCCGATGAGGAGACCGACATAGTGTGCGAGCTGTGCGGCCGCAAGATGGTGGTGCGCCACGGCAAATACGGCAAGTTCCTGGCCTGCCCGGGCTTTCCGGAGTGCAAGAATACCAAGACCCTGCAGCAGGAGACCCCCGGCAGCTGCCCCCGTTGCGGCAAAAAGGTGCTGGCCAAAAAATCCAAGACGGGACGCACCTACTACGGCTGCGAGGATAACCCCAAGTGTGGCTTTATGACCTGGGATATCCCGCTGGCGGAAAAGTGTCCCCAGTGCGGCAGCAGCCTGTTTAAGACCACCGGCCGGGTGAAGATGATCCACTGCCTGAAAGAGGGCTGTGGCTACGAGAAGAGTGCGAAATAATGAGTAAAGTTTCTGTAATAGGGGCCGGACTGGCCGGGTGCGAAGCCGCCTGGGCACTGGCCAGGCGCGGCATAGATGTGACGCTGTACGAAATGAAGCCGGTGAAGTATTCCCCGGCACACCACTACGAGGGGTTTGCGGAGCTGGTCTGCTCCAATTCCCTCAAGGCGATGAGGATCAATTCCGCTGCGGGACTGCTGAAGGCCGAAATGAAGGCGATGGATTCGCTGGTGGTGCGCTGCGCCGAGCAGACCGCAGTGAGCGCCGGCGGAGCCCTGGCGGTGGACCGGGAGGCCTTTAGCGACGCAATGACCAAAGCCATACGGGAGCTGCCTAATGTAACGGTGGTGAACGGTGAGGTGACCGAGCTGCCGCAGGGGGATGTCATTGTGGCCAGCGGGCCGCTGACCAGCGAGGCGCTTTCCAAAACGATCGGGCGGCTGTGCGGGGAAAAGTACCTGAGTTTTTATGATGCCTCCGCACCGATTGTTACCAAAGATTCCATTGATATGGAACGGGTGTACTTTGCCACCCGCTACGACCGGGGAGAGGCGGATTATATCAACTGCTCCTTCAACAAAGAGGAGTATGAGGCGTTCCATGAAGCGCTGGTAAATGCCAAAAGCGTGGAGCTGCATGAATTTGAGAAAGAGTACTTTAAGGTGTACGAGGGCTGTATGCCCATAGAGGTGCTGGCGAAGCGCGGCCTGGACACCATGCGGTATGGGCCGCTGCGCCCGGTGGGGCTGCGAGACCCCCGCACCGGACACCGTCCATGGGCCAATATCCAGTTGCGGCGGGAAAACGCCGATGGCACCATGTATAATATCGTGGGGTTCCAGACCAATTTGCTGTTCCCGGAGCAGAAGCGGGTCTTTTCGATGATCCCGGGGCTGGAAAATGCGGAATTTGTGCGGTACGGCGTGATGCACCGCAATACCTTCCTGGATTCGCCCCGGCTGCTGGATGGCTTTTTCCGGCTGAAGAAAGAGCCGAGGATCAGCTTTGCCGGGCAGATGACCGGTGTGGAGGGGTATATCGAATCCGCGGCGAGCGGGATACTGGCGGCGCATGCCGTGGCGGACCGGCTGCGGGGCAGGGAGCCGCTGCTGCCCCCGCCCGAAACGATGATGGGCGCTCTGTGCCGGTATATCAGTGATGAGAGCGTGGAGGATTTCCAGCCGATGGGCAGCAATATGGGCATTCTGCCGCCGCTGCCGGAGCTGATAAAGGGCAAGCAGGAGCGCTACCAGGCCATGGCCGACCGGGCGATGGCTGCGATGGAATCTTACCGGAAAGCGAGGGAAGAACGATGAGAATTATAGTGGATGCCTATGGCGGGGATAACGCCCCGGAGGCGGTACTGCGGGGCTGCCGCATGGCGGCAGATCAATGGAAGTGTGAGATCATACTGACCGGCGACGGCGAAAAGCTGCGTGCAAGGGCGGCGGAACTGGGTGTTTCCCTGGAGGGGATGACGATAGCGGAGGCCCCGGATGTCTTCCCGATGGAAGCGGAGCCGACCGCTATTATGAAGCAATACAAGGACAGCAGCATGGCGCGCGGCCTGCAAATGCTGGCGGAGGGCGGGGGCGAAGCCTTGGTTTCGGCCGGCAGCACCGGCGCGCTGGTGGTGGGCGGCACGCTCATCGTTAAGCGCATCAAGGGCGTGAAGCGCCCGGCCATCGGCACCGTGGTGCCCTGCAAGGACGGCTGCTTTATGATGCTGGATTCCGGCGCGAATCACGACTGCCGCCCCGAAATGCTGCGGCAGTTTGGGCTGATGGGCTCGGTATATATGAAGCGTATTCTGGGGGTGCCGAATCCCCGTGTGGGACTGGTGAATATCGGCGTGGAGGAAACCAAGGGCACCGAGCTGCAGGTGGAGGCCTACGGTCTGATGAAAGAGGCCGGGTACAACTTCATCGGCAATGTGGAAGCGCGCGAGGTGCCGCTGGGCGGCTGCGATGTGGCGGTGTGTGACGGCTTTACCGGGAATATCATCCTGAAGACCACCGAGGGTCTGGCCAAGCTCTTTATGAGCGAGATCAAGGGGATCTTTATGAAATCCCTTCCCAATAAGCTGGCGGCCGCCGTGGTGAAGAAGGACCTGGGTGCCTTTAAGCGGAAGTTTGATTCCGCCGAATACGGCGGGGCCCTGCTGCTGGGCACCAAGAAGCCGGTCATTAAGGCGCATGGCAGCAGCGATGCCAAGGCCTTCTACAATGCCATACGGCAGGCCATCAGCTGCTGTGAGAATAATATCATCGGCGAGATGGAAAGCCAGCTGGCGGTCGAGACCGCTGAGGCGGAATAAATTATATCCAAGTAAAAGAGGGTGCAGTTATGTCCATGGAGGCTTTGCAGGAGAGGATCGGTTATCGTTTTCACGATAAAGCGCTTTTGGAGCGCGCGCTGATTCATTCCTCCTATGCCAATGAAAGCCGGCAGAAAATAGAGTGCAACGAGCGGATGGAGTTCCTGGGAGACGCGGTGCTTTCCATCATTGTGGCGGATCATATCTTCCATAAGTTCCACCTGGCGGAGGGCGACCTGACCAGAATTCGCGCGAGCCTGGTGTGCGAAAAGAGCCTGTTTGAATTTGCCCAAAAGATACAGCTGGGCCAGGAGCTGCTGCTGGGTCATGGCGAGGAGCAGACCGGCGGCCGGGAGCGGCCCTCGGTGGTGAGCGATGCCTTTGAGGCGCTGATCGCCGGCATTTACCTGGACGGCGGGCTGGAGGCGGCCCAGCGGTTTGTGCTGCCCTTTGTGGAGGAGGATCTGACCCATGAGGCGGCGCCCTTTGTGGACTACAAGACCCGCCTGCAGGAGATCATCCAGAAGAACCCGGAGGAACGGGTAGAGTATGTGCTGGTTTCCGCCGAAGGACCGGACCACGATAAAAAGTTTGTGGTGGAAGTACACCTGAACAGCAATGTGATAGGCCGTGGTGCGAGCCGCAGCAAAAAGGGTGCCGAGCAGGCGGCAGCCCATGAGGCACTGACCCTGATGGGTGAGGAATGAAAACCAAAAATGAGCCGGTATTCCGTAAAAGGAGTACCGGCTTGTGATTTTTATTGGGGAGTTACAGCAGGGTGCCATTGGTGCGGATGGTGACGACCCGCAGGGGGATCGCCTTGCCGCTAGCAGCCAGAGCAGTGTGGGCGGCGTGCTCCAGCCCGCCGCAGCAGGGAACCTCCATGCGCAGCAGGGTGACGCTTTGGATGGAATTGGCCGCGAGAATGGCGGTGAGCTTTTCGGCGTAGTCGTAGGCATCCAGCTTGGGACAGCCGATGAGGGTGACGCGCCCCTGCATGAAGTCCCGGTGGAAATCAGCATAGGCGTAGGCGGTGCAATCGGCGGCGATGAGCAGATGCGCGCCGGCAAAGCAGGGCGCCCCGGGGGAGATCAGGCGGATCTGGCAGGGCCACTGGGCCAGCTGAGAGGGGATAGTGCCATCCCCAGCGGGAGCGGCC
>ULRC01055253.1_pt1 | contig 15438 bp, 9 predicted proteins | sample 1955101 | NCBI WGS metagenome assembly ULRC01 (sample SAMEA4835672, study PRJEB28245) | human gut metagenome | biome: gut microbiome; material: fecal sample | place: Denmark | collected 2008 | reverse complement strand
CTTTGCTCGCCTGCTTTCTCTCTCTGTTGATCTGTTGAAGCATCATTCTGCCCTTCTTGAATCTTGCCGATTTCTAATATAGCCGCTTTTATTCCACAACGCTCCGTCAACTCCCAAAATTCATCCGCATGCTCCTCTGTAAAAGCATTTTTATCATCCTTCATTTTTGCAATAGAGCATAACACCTCATATGACATTAATTCATTTTGTTGTGCTATTTCTTCTTGTGTCGGAGCAATTGAAACAACCGGCGTCCGCACAGGTTCCTTTCGTTCCGCTTCCACCACTCTAGGTTTTGCATTTTGTCGCCCTATCACATTGCCAAGAGCAAACATCCCTATGCATAACAACACAATACCTACACAAACTAATACAGAGATATGTTTGTTTCCTTTTTTTTCTGCATTTCTGTAATTGGTTGAATACCTCTCCATGCTGCTGTCTTTTACAGCTTGAACTCTTTGATCTGAAGAGGATGCCCTCTTATTAACGTTGTTCTTTTGAGGTTCTCTATGCTCTTTTTTTCTTGGCGTATCTGAAACCCTTGTTTTTTTCTGCGAACTCTCAATGTTCTTATCAAAAACTATGTCACTCCGCGGTTTTTCCGGCATTGTTGTATTCGTAAGCAGTGCCTTTTGACAGCCAGCCAACCAATTCCAATTTGGTTCCACATAGTATTCCAGCTTCTGCTTTTCCACTTTCATTGCATTATTCATCAAGCAAACCAAGCTCTTATCATCATCAACTTTAGACAATGCCCATACTGCATAACTGTACTGAGCAATTACTTGACATAATTTCTCTGCATTTTTGTCGCCAAAGCTTTTTGTATAACTCGCTTTCATATATTGAAGAAAATTTACCTCATCTTCACCAGACAAATCACCGCGAAGATAATGTTCCATAAATCTTTCCGGATCAACTATTTCCCGATTATTAAATACGACATCCGGATTCATAAAAAATTCTGCCACCGTAATATATACATTATTCTTTTTGAAATTTCCTTGTATAAACTGGGTGCTAGTCTTCGGGATATTAAGCAGACTTGGTTCAATAACTCCATCTAACAGTCCATCTGTAACAAGTAGAACTCCGGCAGCCGCTTCCTGCGATACTCCAAATTCCCACGACGTGCTTCCGGCACGTAACGGACGCACCGAAACTCCGTCTGCTCCTTTTTGTCGATTTGTTAATGCCTTTATCTCGCCGGTTTGACATCGCATAACAATGCCGCCATCCCCAGCATGTCCATAAATAATATTTTCTCCATCATATATAACTGCAGATAACGTTGTATCATACTGTGCAATATCTTGTTTATTTGTTGACACATATTGTTCTATCTGTTGAAACGCATACTCGTATCCCTGCTGCAACACTTGAAGCATTTGTTCTATAGAATAGCCTCTTTTGATATGTTCATTACAAAATGCAAATAAAGCATCCACTGCCATCTTCGAACCTATATCCGAGTGAGCCGCACTCCCAACTCCATCAGCCACAATTCCCATGTAAACATTCGCACGTAAACGTTGTACTTTGCTGGAATCTTGACAAACCACACCTCTCTGAATATGAGATTTACCTTGTATTGAATAACCATATGTAATCATAATAATCTGTCATTCCTTTCTCAATCCAACCACAATGGACTGCAGGTATACTATTAGTTCCAATCATCGCCAATCGCACGATCCTCTTTGGTTTTACGGGCATTCTCCGGCAATTCGGAAAATTGAATATGCTCACCAACCTGACTTTGTGAAATTGCAGACATGCTTTCGCTTAACCAGTCAAATATTCCTTCAAAATCACAATCTTTAAGTTCTATCACGCGATTTGTGAGTTTAAACATTTCTGTTGGATTATAATCGCCTACACCCAGTGCCCAAAACGAAAGATGTCCATTGCTCCCCTTACTTTCCTCTTCTCTCACTTTTGCAATGGCAGCTTCCATATCACCACATGAGCCTGAATTATTCTCTCCATCTGTAATCATAAATATCCATGGTTTATGGCACGGTGTCCCCGCACTTTGATACAAATTTGTTCTATTTTTTACCTTTTCAACTGCTTTTAGAATTCCCTGCCCCATCTCTGTGAAACCATAAGCATCTAAGTTAGGTGTTGGCATTTTATCAATCGGGCAAAAATCATTGACTACTGTTACCTTTGAGTCAAATGTAATAATTGCAATTTCAACCCTCTTCCTTGCAATTGGATCAGCCATGATCGTAGCCTTAAATTTCTGGATGCTCTCATTCAAGCTTCTTATCGGTGCCCCCTGCATTGATCCGGAAGTATCCAAAAGTAAAGCACACGCTAAATGTGGCTCTGTCAGACTTGCTATCTCATTTCCATATATTCTGTCCATTGTCAACTGTTCTCTCATCACAAAATCCTCCTCTATTCGTATCCCAGCTGTTCCTTTGCAAACTCATTACCACAGTTCGCCGCCTCTTGCAAAAAATCAACTGCCTGGTTCGGCTTATATCCTTCTTTCTTTCCATGACCTTTTGAAATCAGATCAGCAATTGCAGCGAACACGTCACCACGTTCAGACATGGTTAAGTTTTGATTGTTGCTAATAAATAGCAATGTATTAAAATCGCTTTGTAAAACACTCCCTGCAGCATTATCCATCATATGCATAACATATTGCAGATAAGCTCCCCACGGATGCAACGCTAGCACACCATCTCGAACAATGTAATCTTGAAATTGCTGATGATTTTGTGTGTTATATCCAATAAATGCTAACAACCAGTATGCATCAATCTCATATTTATCAATCGGATCATTGCCCTGATATGACATTGAGTTATTACGAAGGCGCTGTACTTCCTGCAATATCTGCATACAACTTTGACTGGCTCCGGTATAGTCGGAGGCATTGTGCTGTTGTTTCGCAGTATTCAGTAAGTCTTGCAGTTGTGTATCCGTATTGACAGCAGATGTCCGGTTCGATGTTCCTCCTCCGTTTGATGGCTGTGTCTGCAATTGTGGCTGCGGTTGCGGCTGTGGAGGATTATCTTTAGGCACTACAGATATTCCTGCTTTCTGATAATACTCCTTTGCCAACTCCTCGTTTTTAATCATGTACCAACCATTATGATAGATATCACCTAAACCCTTATAGGCTCTTTTATCGCCTTGTTTTTCTCCTTTGTGAAACATCTTATAAGCAAGGCTATATTGCTTCTCATGACCATTTTTCCCATAAAGATACCGCTCGCCAAGTTCACAAATAGCATTAATATCTTTTTGCTGAACTAACTGTTCCAATTCTCTGTCTGTTGCATTAATATAATCCATAATATTTATTCCTTTCTTATGTATTTTAGCGACATGCTATACCTTTATGCTTCCACACTCTCTACATAAAATACCAGCAGATCACCATTTTCTATATCTTGTGTTAGATCACTCACACATATTTCTGGCGCATTTTTCGTTTCTGTCTGCCCCGATAATGTTTGTTGATAGTGATTAAAAGCTTCCGTATAAACATACATATACAAGAAAACGATTAATAAAAGAAACGCTACTGTTGCCCCAAATAACTTCCATATTGTATTAACAGATTTTTTAGTCTCTTCAGGATCATAATACGGTTGCAAATCCGGCGGCGTCACTGGACCGGAACCATTACCGCCACCTGACACTCCTGATGAAGATGCTATCGGTGGTCGATTCTGACCACCAGATTTCTTTTCTATTGGTGGATGCTCAGGATCATCAATTGGTGGTTTTCCATTGGATATACCCCCAAAGAAATGGGCAATCTTTTCTTGAATCTGACATATCGGACAGATTAACGACTGCCTTAAATGTTTGTGTCCTGCTTCACATTCTACAAATCCCTCATTCCATAATGGCATTAAGGCCTCAATCCACTCACTTGCTGAAACTCGTTTTGTCGGATTCATATACCCGTCACAAAATGTCCTAATAAAAAGTTTTTGCAAGGATTCCGGTAATGTTGTAAAGTCAGGTGCACTAATTGGAATGGTAATTCCCGCCTTATATTGAGAAAAGGGAAAGAATCCTTTCTTGATGTTCTCAATCGGTTGTGGCGCTACCACGGAATCCTGCACTGTACTCATCTGACCATAACTGCTATCATCCTGTATCTGTTCACCCATCTGTTTTGCGCAGGCAAACGGATGACAGCCATTCATCAATAATGCAAATATATGCACCGCCAACGCAAACTCATCTGTTGCTTTTGTATACGTAGGTAATGGTGCTGTTCGCAATGTTAATCCATTGATTAATTTGTTCTGTATTTCTGGAGCAAGATAATCGCCTAATCCAACCTCACACCGAAAATCCTGCGTATCGGTGACCACATGGTAAGAGTCCGTATCAACTAATGTAACATGACAACGTTCTGCCGAATTTTCCTCCAAATTGATCAAAATGTTTAACGGATTCAAATCTCCACATACCTGCCCTGTTTCATGAATCGCTTCTAAAGCTATGCATACATTAATTGCGGCAGCCAATCGCCACTCAATATCATACTTATCCTCACTATATAACTCTGTCAGCATGCGCATGTTTGTCACTTTAGGCATTACATATCCGACAAATCCTTCAATACTATATAATACGTCCTGTGGCCATGTAAAATATTCCAATTGTTCGTCTGTCATTTTTTTCGACACCATTAACCGCAATTTTTCCTCACGATCTTTTGTCTTTTTACCATCACGAAAAATTTTAGCAACTTGTTTGTCATTGCCCTGTATCGCATAAATCGTTCCTTCTCCACCACCGGCAATCTTCTCATTCTCGAGCACATTATATACATATCCGTCTATGCCTTGATAATGCATATTGTTTCATCCTCCCTGTGTAATCTGTCGTACCTTTGTACCAAAACTATATTACAACGCATCCCAAAATGCCGTTTTGCCGTATCAATTTACAAAATACATTGCTCTTTTCTTATAATAAATAAAATTGAGTAGTGCCGTTAGTTCCGAAGCAATACATACTACCAAAAAGGTACCAGCTTCATCTAAAATTCCGCCTGGTCCTGCCATTATATATGCTTGTACATTCGTAATTAAGAAAACAATTCTGATGATCATACTAGGCCATATTGATAGCACCAAAAATATGACATAAGCACTCCATGCTTTTCTATTAAAGTTTTTCAACTGCCACCAAAGCCAAAAACAAAGTACAGCATAAGCAAAGTATTGAAACATAAAAATTTTGTTTGTAATCATTGGTGAAATCCGATCATATTGCACCATTCGATTTGCCTCGTATAGATAATACGCTATGCTTGACCACATCCCAATATACACCAGATACTTATGCCATTTCATTGGTAAGTCTGGAAATTGTGAAGGTGTGTTTTGCGCATAGTTCAACCGCATACCACAAGAAACGCAATATGATGCATTTGGATAATTATTCGCTCCACAATTTGGACAAAACATTCTATCACCTCTTTTTCTATAAATTTCATTTCTCCATAACAATGCCCATTGTAATATAGATAATGTTGTCTATTTTTTCCGTTTTTTTCATTTTTGCAATCTCCCCAAAGCATGATAAATTCAATCTAATACGTATTTCTGAAACGGCTATTTCCATAAACATTGTGAGTATTTGACAATTATTCGAATTAAATTTCGTTAAAAATAACAACAACTTTTTTCAATATTTTCAACAAATATAAAATGACCGTTCCACAAAACCTATGTGAAACGGTCATCGTTATAAATCGGATGAAGCACCTTTACTTCTTAATTTTAATTTTCTTTACTGTGCTCCACTTACCATATTTCTTAACACTTCCAGACTCCCTAAATGCTCGAACACGTACATAATATGTCTTGTTCTTTTTGAGATGTTTGAATGTCTTGTTAGACACCAAAGAATTCAGTGTAACCGTCTTTTTCTTCTTCGTAAATTTCCGGTTCATAGCATACTGGATCTGATAGCCATCCGTTATATCCCATGACCATGAAACTTTCAGTTTACGACCCTTGAGATTCTTTACTTTCACGCCCTTCACTTTCGCCGGTGCTTTCACAACCGGCTTCTTGTAATTCGGTCGTTTTGTAGGCTGCACTACAGGCTTATTGGATGGGGCAATCGTCGGACTACCGCTAGGAGTCACTGTCGGCTGTGTACTTGGCGAAACTGTCGGCGTTGGTGTTACTTGCGGCTCTTCACTCGCACCTGCCGTTGGCTCTGGTGTGACAACTGGCGTTACAGTCGGTTTTGCACTTTCAGTCGGTTCTGGTGAGACACCAGGTTCTACAAGCTTCTCTTTGCTTACAATAACCATACTTGTTACCTGCGTTCCATCCTCTGCGGTTGCTGTGATAACCGTATGGCCTTCCTTTTTCGCTGTTATTACACCATCTTTTACCGTAGCCACATCTTCATTTTGACTTGTCCATGTACATTCTACTGCCGCATCATTATAATATGCATACAGAATATCCAGATCATTTTCATACAAATACATGTATTGTGTAGACATCTGCAACTTACTTTCCTGGTACTCATTTAATCCCTGCACATCGCACTCCGCAATGCATGTTCCGGATTTTGCATATGCACGAAGCTTCGTTGTTCCTTTTTTAAGAATAGTAAGCTCTCCTTGATCTGTGATAGATGCTACACTATTATCATCTACATACCAATCAACTTCCTGATCTGTTGCATTTTCAGGATAAACAGTAGCCTGCATCTGAATCGTTTCATTTTTTATTCCTGTCACAGAAGTCTTATTTAGTGAAATAGATTCTACATCCACATCATCTGTTGTAACCTCAATTTCACAATAATCTGCATACTTATTGTCTTTCGTACTAACAAATACCTGTGTCGTTCCAACATTATTGGCATGCACCGTTCCATCCTCTGCTACAGTAGCAATGTTATCATCCAAACTGTAAAAGTTCACACCAATATTCGGATTATCGTGACTCAAGAAATAAGTGATCTTGGTTTCAGATCCTCGATCCATTTTATACTTTTCTTTTTTCACCACCAATGCCCCCTGATCATCTTCTCCAGATGCCACAAGGAATGATACTGCCTGTACTTCACTCATATTCTTTTGTGGTGCAACAGCCACAAATTGAAGATATGTATTGGCGGATATTGTTAATTCCCCTGTATATTTATTACTAAATTCATTAGGCATGGTGCCGTCAGTTGTATAATAAATAGTTGCATCCTTTTCTGCAGAAAGTTTTACTTTCGTTGCCTCTGTAAACACACCTGATTTTGTGTCACAAGATGGTGTCTCTGTTGTTTCTTTCCATACATATACCGGATATACATCCAGATCTGATTTAGCTTGGATAAATCCATAGGTATTCCATCCTTTGAAATCCATCTTATCAACATCTTCATGTTCTGGCTCGATAGCATCTTTACCATATTCTACCTTTTGAGAATTAATTAATTTCTCGTTTTTATCATAGAAATTAATCGTATAGGTCTGTATTTTATAATTTGCCATCAACACCAAATTATCAGTCACCTCATTAACCTTCTTGCCATCTAATGTTGTCCAGCCAACGAAATCATAGCCCTCAATAACTGATTCCTCCGGGTAGTCTAATGGATCACCATAAGAAAACACTTTAGTTTCTGCCTCTTTGGTTTCCCAATTTACATAGGCAACACTATATTTATTTTTCACATACAGTGCTGTAATCTCCATGTCGTCTCTAACGTTGGTAAAGCCAAAGTCCCAACCCACAAAGGAATAATGCTCTTTATCTGGTACTTTCGGCGAAGTTGCGCTACTTCCCTCCATTACCTTCTGTGTATCAATGATATTTCCTTCATCATCCTTAAAGGTAACCGTATATTCCGGCTTAGGAGCAATGATCTTTTCCAAAAACACCGGATTCTCAGCACCTTCTATCGCAAGTGCTACGGTATAATCGCCTGTTTTTGCGCTAATAGCCTGACGAGGGATAAATGTATATGCGTAGCTGCCATCTTCTCCAATCGCAACCTGACCCACATATTCATTATTAGAATCTGATGGTTCATCATTTTTGTATACCAATAATGTCGCCTGTTTCCCAGCAAGCTCCTTATCAAGTGTTCCTGATACCGTATAACTCTTTCCGGAGTTATCCTCTACGTCTTCCATCTTGGCACGATAACGATATGCTGTTCTTGTCTCTACCTTACTAGTATTGCTTTCCTTTGCTTCATTCGTGCTCCACTCGGTCCAATCCTTCCAACGCGACCAATAATATGTATATCCCTTTGTCGCATCACGATATCTCCATTCAGTATGCGAAGAAGCTGCTATATTTTGCGTTGATGCTAAGAACCATATCTCAGCAGAAAAGTTTTTACCACCAGCAGGTTTATACCCGGTATGACCAGAGTAGTTCCCAATTACCGGCAGACAATAATCTGTCTGCCAATCATACCTGGTGCCACCCATACTAGATGAGTAGGTGTAATAAAATGTTTTTGCATTGGTATTATAATATCTGTAATAATACCAATTATATAATGTACGTGCTGCAGAGTCCTGTACATTTTGCGTTTGCACTTCTCTCTTGGATGTCTCATTCGTATATCCACTAATTGAGTTTCTTGTCCATCCACTCCAAGCACCATAATTCCAATCTCCATCAAGAACCGACTTATCTAATGTCCATCCTGCATTAGCATTTGTTCGTGTCGTCGTTGTTTCCTTATCTTGATGTCGATATTCTGTTCTGGTTTCAATTTCATTATTATCATCTGGTTTTTCCGGACTCCACTCACTCCAATTACGTGCCACATCAATAGTAGCCACCTCTGAAATCGGGATTCCTTTGGAAAACCCATTAATAATATATAAATCTGCCTTTGTTGCAGCCCCCTCATATGGCACATAAATCTCTATGCCTTTCTTCTCTTCTCCTTTCCCCAAAGAAAAAGCTTTTGATTCTGTCGAATCTAACAATTTCCCTTTTGATGTCTTTAAAGATACCAGGGCACGTCCTTTTGTACGCTTATTTGGATTGTTTTTAATATCATAATTGACAATATATCCGTCATCCTTAAACTCGCATTTGTTCAAAGTAATGACAACAGGAAGATCATCATTAGCCCATACATAAGTTGCCTTAATCGTAGCATTCCCCTGTACATTTTTATAATCTTCAGAATCCCATCCAGCAAACACATAACCTTTTTCAGCCTCTGGTGGTTCCGGTGCAGTTGCACTGTCTTCAAACAAGACGGACTCTGACTTGATCACCTTATCATCTTTGTCACAAAATGTAATCTTGTATGTATTTCTCTTGAACTGCGCCTCTATCGTACGATCAGATGTAACATTGCTGTACTCTCCTTTCCAGCCCAAGAAAGTATATCCCTTTCTTGAAATACCAAGTGGCGCAGTTGCGGCATATCCGTATTTTACTGTCTGCTCGCATAAAAGATTCTCTTTTCCATCTTTGTCAAATTCAACGAAGCGTACTTTGCATGGATCATGTGCAACTATCGTTTTATTTAACGTTGCTACATCACTATTAGAACTTCCTCGCGCAAAACCTGTAATTTTATACTCCCCGGCACTTGGTAATGCAAATGCCAAAGAAGTAGCATTCGCAGTACTGGTTGTTAATGTTTTCGTATATGTTCCACCTTTTGTCTGTGTGATTGTTAGGGAATACCCCCCTGTAGCATTGCTATCAGCACCCCAATTAACCGTTACTGCATCCCCAACCGCATAATGTGTCTTAGCAGTACTAAATGCCGGTGTATTTGGTTTTTCTGTACCGGTTGTCCTGTCATATATCCAATCGGTATAAAGGGTCTTACCGCCAACATTAGCATATATCTGCCAATTATATACATGCCCCGGACGCAATGTGACGCCACACTCCGTCCTACAATCAAACCATATATTGGAAGAGTGTGAATACTGCCCCTCTGGCTTCATAGTTTCCTGCTTGCTGGCGATCACGTTATTATTATCTCGAATTGTTATTCCTACCGTAGTAACTCTCTGTCCATTTGGATTATATACTTTTGCTCGTGGCACAAGATTATTATCATATTTGTCACATGATACGGCTTGGACAGAAGCATTTGCAACCGGTTGCGGATTGGAACCTCCGAGGTAGTCCAACGGATTTACCACCCTGTTACCTGTACCTGACCATGCTGTATGACGTCCACCAATTGATACAACAAAATGTAAATGCGCCCCATAGGCATTTCCCGTTTGCCCAACAGCACCTATTACCTGTCCACGGGTAACACTCTGTCCAATTGATACATCAACTCGACTCATATGATTGTACTGTGTAATCATTCCATTGGCATGTTTAATCTCAACATGATGTCCATTGCCTTGTCCCTGACATCCACGATTGCATTTTTCAGTTCTTCCTGATGTTGTATTATTAGAACAGATAACAACACCACTCTCCGCCGCCATTATACTGGTTCCCTCAGGAACTCCATTAATGTCAATTCCATTATGATATCCCCTATGGGTTGCACAAGAGCAATTAAATCCACATCCCAGTTTACCTCCAGATACCGGCCAAAGTAAGTTACCAGCCGCCTTTGCCTCCTGCTTCTGATAAAATGGTATACTAGTTACAACCATCACTACCACAAGTAGTCGTGCAAGAAAGATTTTCAATCTAATACTTTTCCTACTCATATCATCGTCCTCCTCGTTTACGGTGTAATTATCAACGCCTCTAGATGTTCATTGTAATACATAACGTTTCTATTCCCTTTTCCGTTATTTTCATTTCCATAAGGAGTATTAAACATGATTTATTCGATGAATTATGTACTTTTGAGACAATTTCATATTCTGATATTGTGCGGATTCAACAATATTTCAAATATAATTTTAGTTAAAATAACAACAACTTTTTTTAGTGTCGACAATATAAAATGACCATTACGCAAAATCTATGCGAAACGGTCATCGTTATATAACAATATTATTAATACCTATTTTCCGGCATCATCCATCAATATCTGTTGTGTTTTCTCTTTCCCCGTTAAATTATTATCAGTACTTTGTTCTGGAATTAAAGCGATGATTGCCAATGCCATCACTAACAACAATGCAGCAATTTTAATAAGATTACTTTTTCCCATGGTATCTTACTCCTTCCCTCTTCATGCAACTATTTTACTTATCTCGTCCTAAGCATACCCCATCCATGTTCAAACATTTCTCCGTTTTTTTCATTTCTTTTATATTGAACCAAACCATCGATATTGTTTGATTTTTCTATGTTTTTGTCATTATGGAAATCTGTTAATCAATTGACTCCCCTTACATAAAATATATATTATGCACAATTTTTATTGGAAAACTTTGTGAAATATTTTAAGAAAAATTTAAAAGAATGAATAATATTGTTGTTTTCATGCGCAATATCTCGCAGACGCACTAGAACAACTTGCATTTAACACTCTTTACGTTACACAATTGCCTATGTAATTTTCTTTTATACCGCGATTGCATCCTCACAGAGTGCTTTTATAATATGGGACATTTTTTTTGTTTCCTATATTGCAAAAGAGACCGCCAATCGGCGGTCTCCTCTATATCCCACAACACTTATCTTTCTTTAATTCCTTGATATTCCTATTTTACCTTGATCTTTACGCTCTTCTTTTTGCCACTGCCATCGGTTGCATAAACTGTAATCTTCACAGTACCTTTTTTCTTGGCCTTAACTACACCCTTTGCAGATACTGCAGCTATCTTCTTATTAGAAGATTTCCAGCAATACTGCGTGGATGCCAGCTTTTTGCCCGGTTTTGCTTTTACCTTTAATTTCAGCTTTTTGCCTTTCTTAAGGTTACGCTTTCCTGCCTTAACGGTAAGTTTCTTTACGGGCTTTTTCATGACTTGGATACGAACTTTTTTGCTTAATCCATTGGCAGTTGTAATCGTAATGACTGCCTTGCCTGCTTTTTTGCCTGCTTTTACAGTACCATTTGCCGTTACTTTCACGATGGATGGTCGGCTGCTCTTAAACGTTAGTTTTTGACTTGCAGCATTTCTCGGAACCCACTGAACAGTAAGTTTCATTTTTTTCTTAGCAGCAAGTTTATAGCGAGAACCCACTGCAATTTTACCTGCTCCCTTAACTTTGGCATACACAACAAATCCTTTCGCCGTTACACTTGGTTGTCCCAGCTGATGCGATGGCGTCGCACTCGGACTTGCACTTGGGCTCATGCTTGGGTCTGTGCCCGGATTCACACTTGGACTTGTACTTGGGCTCACGCTTGGCGTTGTACTCGGTTTCGGACTCGGCGCTATGCTTGGACTCACGCTTGGCGTTGTACTCGGTTTCGAACTTGGTGCTGTGCTTGGGCTCACGCTTGGTTTTGTACTTGGTTTTGCACTTGGTGCTGTGCTTGGGCTCACACTTGGCGTTGCACTCGGTTTTGCACTTGGCTCTGTGCTTGGGCTCACGCTTGGCGTTGTACCCGGTTTCGCACTTGGTGCTGTGCTTGGGCTCACGCTTGGCGCCTCGCTTGGATTTACACTTGGTGCTGTGCTTGGGCTCACGCTTGGCGTTGCACTCGGTTTTGTACTTGGCTCTACCGACCCATTTGCCTTTGCACCGCTAACAGCAAAGGTAATTTCCACTGTATTGTTTCCCTGATACGAAGCGTTATTAAAGGAAGCTTTTTTCTGTCTTTCTGCCGACACATCCTGAATATGTGTCATGACATCTGCCCAAATATTAATAAAAGAAAAATCAAACACATTATTCGATAGTCCATCGGATGCTGCCGATTTCAGACTGCCATCATAGGTATACGTGTCATCTTTGATCGTGTACTGTTTCCCATTTACTGTTATTGATTTCAGCGTAATAACTGCATAGTTAAGTGCTGAATCTGCCGCTTCGGCTGCCTGAATATCTTTGATATATAATGAACCGATGTTTTTAAGCTGCGTATCTGTCGGCTTAACAGACAACGTAAATTCTTCATCTTTCGTTGAAATATCTGCACTTTGTTCACTGGCGATCGTTGTCCAGCCGGATGTATCTAACATATACAGCTTTGTCCGTATATAGGAAGGTTTTGGCACGGTCACTTTGCACGTTGCCTGACATCCGGACGCAATTGCTGCCGTAATTGTACAAGTACCTGCACCCACTGCTGTGACTAAACCGTTGGAATTTACTGTAGCTACTTTCTCATCATCGGATGTCCATTTAATAATATCTTTGCTGTCAGATGGTGTTAAGGTTGCATTAAGCTGTGTTCCCGCATCCCCAACATGAATTGTGATTTCCTGCTGATCCAAAGCTATCCCGGTTGCCGTGGAAGATGCACGATAGATCTCCATCATTGCATCAATAATGTCTTGATGCGTTACCTGACAAGAATACCGATTTATCAGACAAAAGCCATAGTCGCCATCGTATCCATTATCCCATGCGACAGGCACCAGTTCGTACTGTTTTGCATAATAACATACTTTCTGATAATAATCGGCTCGACATGCCTTATTCCGACTATCATAGTTTGCTTTGTTGATGGCTCCAAACTCGCCGATGATAACGCCATATCCCTGAGACACGAATTTATCATTCATTTTCTTAAACTGCGAAGCCATATAACTTTCATCACCCCAAGTCGGTACTTTGGATTGGTTTGTTGCTTCGCTGCCCCACTGCGTTTTGTCGGCTGATTCTGTACCACAAAAATCCCATGGATCGTAGTAGTGTACAGAAATCATAATTCTTTTTTCGCCGGATGCAATATCAGACGATAAATACTGATCCGTTGGCAGCACAAAGCCATAATTGTCTGCCGTATAATTAATGTTTGTATTCCATCCAGGTATCAACAGCCATCTGCGATCGTTGTTGCCACCGGTCTGACGAACCGTATCCACAAAAATCTGATTATAATCATTGATATTGTTATACGCTGTCTTATTTGGAGTACCATAGGTTCCATCAAATTCTTCGTTCATTGACTCAAAAATCAAATGTTCATCATAATTTTTGAAACGATCAGCAATTTGCTCCCAGCATGCCTTGTACTTGGCTTTAATCTTGGTCTGATCGCTGCTTGCGCAGAGTAGCCAGCCACCGCTTACCGTTGTGTAACCGTCTCCATGCATGTTAACGATTGCATACATATCGTTCTGTACACAATAGTCTACTACTTCCTGTACATGATCCAGCCATGCAGAATCAATTTTGTATCCATTGTTATCATCGATTTTGCTCAAATAAGATACCGGAATTCGAATTGATTGAAATCCCGCTGCTTTTGCTGCCAAAACAAATTCTTTGGTTAAAACCGGATTCCCCCATGCTGTCTCGTTTGGAGTTCCTCCGCTATTTGCTTCCAGGGAGTTTCCTAAATTATATCCAACACCCATTGCCTCCGTGATCTGTTGTCTGTTTAGATCTTGGAAGGAATCTGTCCCCGCCGTCTTCTTTGTTGAAACTTTCTTTGTCACGCTGGCGACTTTACCATTTTCTGTTACGCTTGCCGCTTTCTTTGTCGAGGTTCTGTCCGTCACGCTAACGATCTTACCTTTTTCTGTTGTACCTTCTGCCTTTCCTGTCGCGCTAGACATTGTAAATGATGTTACAACCATCGCCGCACTTAGCAAGTACGCCCATATTCTCTTTTGTTTTCGCATGTTTTCACCATACCTTTCTATTATTTGTTAAATTCTTTTTCCCACGAACATACACTTTCCTCCGTACAACAAATACGATAAATTGTTCATGCACATCACGTCCCTAAATACTTCCTTCATTATACTACAAAGCAATCTAAGTGGATACACTTTTCTTATATTTTTGTCTTTCTCTCCTACTTCGGTGACTGGATTCTCCATTTTCGTCATTCCAGCTTGCCTTCCTCTTGTTTCGGTTGACTGATTTGACGATTTCGATAATTCCAGCTTGTCTTTCTCACCTATTCCGTTGACTGGATTCTCTATTTTTGTCATTTCAGCTTGTCTTTTTCTTGCTTTGGTTGACTGATTTGATAATTTCTATAATTCCAGCTTGCCTTTCCCTCCTACTTCGGTGACTGGCATCTTAATTTTCAATTTTCCAGTTATTTTATATCGGCTTTCTCCATGACAGTATTCAATCCCCCTCCAAAAAGATATCAAAAAATCTCTCTAGTCCAAATAGATACCAAAAAATCTCTCATCAATCCAAATAGATTTATTGCAGAAAATGATATTCCATTGCAACAAATAACATTTCCTTGCGTCTATTTAAATGTAACCAGTTCAAACTTCGCACATTCAAATCTACTGCCAGGTCACAGATTGCTTATTATGTCACAAAAATAATAGCTACTTTGCAGCCAACAAGCTGACTTGTTCTGCCGGCAGTGAACTAAGATAATTGCTGCAGAACGCAGAGTTTTTGAGTGATTTCTTATTTTGTTAAG
>ULRC01095603.1_pt1 | contig 15538 bp, 9 predicted proteins | sample 1955101 | NCBI WGS metagenome assembly ULRC01 (sample SAMEA4835672, study PRJEB28245) | human gut metagenome | biome: gut microbiome; material: fecal sample | place: Denmark | collected 2008 | reverse complement strand
CCTGCCGCTGGGTACGGTGGCGGGTCTGCCCCGCATCCTCGACGTGGGCCAGTGCAACGACGCCTACAGTGCCATCCGGATCGCGCTGGGTCTGGCCGAAGCTTTTGACTGCTCGGTCAACGAGCTGCCCCTCTCCATCATCCTCTGCTGGTTCGAGCAGAAGGCAGTCTGTGTGCTGATGGCCCTGCTGGCGCTGGGCATCCGGGGCATCCGTCTCGGCCCCACCCTGCCCGCCTTCCTCTCCCCCGGGGTGGCCGCTGTTTTGCAGGAGAAGTATGACCTCCGGCCCATCACCACGCCGGAGGACGATCTTGCCGCCTGTCTGGGCCGGCACTGAGCCGGAAAAGGCATACTATTTCCTACTCTGCGTGTCTGTTTTTCACAAGAAGAACCGTCGCCGTGTACCCACATTTGGTGCAGCTGTCACTTGAATCTTTTTCAGCACCTTTGTATAATATTCTTGTTATCCGGAACAAGGGCGTTCCAGATGAGTCTTTGCCGACCCATCTGGGACGCCTTTTCTTTTTACCGGCATTAAGAGGGACTCTGCGGAATGTGCCGCAGCATTGCCAGGATATTCTCCGGAAAATCGAAAAAAGGATGGGAAAGTCTATGGAAAATTTCACGGAGCAAAAAGGGCCTCTGGGCCTCTATGACCCCCAGTTCGAGCACGACGCCTGCGGCATCGGTGCCGTCGTGGACATCAAGGGCCGCAAGAGCCACCAGACCGTCAGCGACGCGCTGTCCATCGTGGAGCGCCTTGAGCACCGCGCCGGCAAGGACGCCGAGGGCAAGACCGGCGACGGCGTGGGCATCATGCTGCAGATCAGCCACCGCTTCTTTGCCAAGGTAGCCGACGAGCTGAACATCAGCCTTGGCAACGAGCGCGAATACGGCGTAGGTATGTTCTTCTTCCCCCAGAACGAGCATCTGCGCGCCCAGGCCATGAAGCTTTTTGAGCTTGTCACCCGCAAAGAGGGCCTCGAGTTTCTGGCATGGCGCGAAGTGCCTGTAGACCCCGACGCCGTGGGCCAGAAAGCCCGCGACTGTATGCCCGCCATCTGGCAGTGCTTCATCAAAAAGCCCGCCAAGGTGAGCAAGGGCATCGACTTTGACCGCAAGCTCTACATCGTCCGCCGGGTCTTCGAGCAGGCCAGCAACGGCACCTATGTCCCCAGCCTGTCCAGCCGCACCATCGTGTACAAGGGCATGTTCCTCGTCCACGACCTGCGCCAGTTCTACCTCGATCTGCAGGACGAGGACTATGAATCCGCCATCGGCATGGTCCACAGCCGCTTCTCCACCAACACCAACCCCAGCTGGATGCGCGCCCACCCCAACCGCTTCATCCTCCACAACGGCGAGATCAACACCATCAAGGGCAACACCGACGCCATGCTGGCCCGTGAAGAGACCATCTCCTCCCCCATCATGAAGGAGGACATGAACAAGATCCTGCCCATCATCAACACCTCCGGCTCCGACTCCGCCATGCTGGACAACGCCCTCGAGTTCATGGTGATGAACGGCATGGACCTGCCGCTGGCTGTCATGATCACCATCCCGGAACCCTGGGAGAACAACAAGAACATCAGCCAGAAAAAGCGGGACTTCTACCAGTATTACGCCACCATGCTGGAACCCTGGGACGGCCCTGCCGCCATCCTCTTCTCCGATGGCGACGTGGTGGGCGCTGTGCTGGACCGCAACGGTCTGCGCCCCAGCCGCTACTACATCACCAAAGACGGCAGGATGATCCTCTCTTCCGAGGTGGGCGTGCTGCCCTGTGAGCCGGAGAACATTCTGGTCAAAGACCGTCTCCGCCCCGGCAAGATGCTGCTGGTGGACACCGTCAAGGGCGAAGTCGTGGACGACGAGAAGCTGAAGGAATACTACGCCAGCCGTGAGCCGTACGGCGAGTGGATAGACCGCAACCTCGTCCAGCTGAAGGACCTCAAGATCCCCAACATCAAGACCCCCAGCTACACCGGCGACGACCTGCTGCGCCTGCAGAAGGTGTTCGGCTACAAGTATGAGGACATCAGCACCCTCATCCTGCCCATGGCACGTCAGGGCGCAGAGCCTTCCGGCGCAATGGGTACCGATACCCCGCTTGCCGTCCTCAGCGGCCAGCACCCGCCGCTCTTCAATTATTTCAAGCAGCGTTTTGCACAGGTCACGAATCCGCCCATCGACGCCATCCGCGAGAAGATCGTCACCTCCACCAGCGTCTATGTGGGCGCACACGGCAACCTGCTGGAAGACAAGCCCGAAAACTGCAAGGTGCTCAAGGTCAACAATCCCATCCTCACGTCCACTGACCTTCTCCGCATCAAGTACATGAACGTCCCGGGCTTCAAAGTCTCCACTGTCTCCATCAACTACTACAAGAACACCAGCCTCGAAAAGGCCATCGACCGCGTTTTCCTGGAGGTAGACCGCGCTTATAAAGAGGGTGCGAACATCATCATCCTGTCCGACCGGGACATTGACGAGTACCATGTGGCCATCCCCAGCCTGCTGGCGGTTTCTGCCGTGTCCCAGTACCTCATCCGCACCAAGAAGAGCACCGCACTGGCTCTCATCCTCGAGAGCGCAGAGCCTCATGAAGTGCATCACTTTGCCGCTCTGCTGGGCTACGGTGCCTGTGCCGTCAACCCCTATCTGGCCCATGAGACCATCGGCCAACTCATCGACGACGGCCTGCTGGACAAAGATTATTACGCCGCCGTGGACGACTACAACAAGGCTGTGCTGGGCGGCATCGTGAAGATCGCCTCCAAGATGGGCATCTCCACCATCCAGAGCTACCAGAGCAGCCAGATCTTCGAGGCCGTCGGCATCTCCAGGGACGTCATCGACAAGTATTTCACCGGCACGGTGAGCCGTGTGGGCGGCATCGGCCTCGAGGACATTCAGGCTGACGTGGAGGCCCTGCACAACGCAGCCTTCGACCCGCTGGGCCTTGACATCAACATGCAGCTGGAAGACGGCGGCGCCCACAAGTTCCGCAGCGGCAAGGAAGAGCACCTCTTCAATCCCCAGACCATCCACCTGTTCCAGAAAGCCTGCTTCACCGGTGACTACGACACCTTCAAGCAGTTCACCCACACCGTGGACAACATGGGCCAGAACGGCGTCCATCTGCGCAGTCTGCTTGACTTCAACTATGCCCCCGACGGCGGCATCCCGCTGGACGAGGTAGAGCCGGTGAGCTCCATCGTCAAGCGGTTTAAGGCCGCTGCCATGAGCTACGGCGCACTGAGCAGCGAGGCCCACGAGACCATCGCCATCGCGCTGAACCGCCTCGGCGGCCGGAGCAACACCGGCGAGGGCGGCGAACCCGAAGAGCGCTACCACAGCGAGAGCAATTCCAAGATAAAGCAGGTGGCTTCCGCCCGCTTCGGCGTCACCAGCAAGTATCTTGTCTCGGCAGAGGAGATCCAAATCAAACTGGCACAGGGCGCAAAGCCCGGCGAGGGCGGCAATCTGCCCGGCGCAAAAGTGTACCCGTGGATCGCCAAGACCCGTCACAGCACTACCGGTGTCGGCCTCATTTCTCCCCCGCCGCACCACGACATCTACTCCATCGAAGACCTTGCAGAGCTTATCTACGACCTCAAGAATGCCAACCGCCACGCCAACATCAACGTCAAGCTGGTCAGTGAGGCCGGCGTCGGCACCATCGCTGCCGGTGTCGCCAAGGGCGGCGCACAGGTCATCCTTGTTTCCGGCTACGACGGCGGCACGGGCGCAGCGCCCCGCAACTCCATCAAAGATGCCGGTCTGCCCTGGGAGCTTGGCATCGCCGAGACCCACCAGACCCTTATCCTCAACGGCCTGCGCACCCGTGTGCGCATCGAGAGCGATTCCAAGCTGCTCTCCGGCCGCGATGTAGCCATCAGCTGTATGCTGGGCGCTGAGGAGTTCGGCTTCGGCACCTCTCTGCTGATGACCATGGGCTGCGTCATGATGCGTGTCTGCAACCTCGACACCTGCCCCATGGGCATCTGCACCCAGAACCCTGAGCTGCGCAAGCACTTCCGCGGCAAGCCCGAGTATATCATCAACTACCTGACCTTCGTGGCGCAGGAGTTGCGCGAATACATGGCAAAGCTGGGCATCCGTACCATCGACGAGCTGGTGGGCCGCACCGACCTGCTCCATGTCAAGCCTGCCCCTGCCGACAGCCGGATGTCCAAGATGGACCTCGACTGCATCCTGCACAACCCCGCCATCGTCAACAGCAATATCCACTTCCAGAAGGAAGACACCTACGACTTTCATCTGGAAGACACTCTGGACATGAAGGTGCTGATGAAGAAATTCAAGCTCAGCAGCAAGACCCCTCAGAGCGTGAAGCTGGATGTCTCCAACACCGACCGCGCCTTTGGTGCCATCTTCGGCAGCGAGATCACCCGCAAGTACGGCAGCGACCTGCCCGATGACGTCTACACCGTCCACTGCACCGGTGCAGGCGGCCAGAGCTTCGGCGCATTCATTCCCAAGGGCCTGACGCTGGAACTGACCGGCGACTGCAACGACTACATGGGCAAGGGCCTCTCCGGCGGCAAGCTCGTCGTCCGCCCGCCCGAGGGCATCACCTTCAAACCCGAAGAGAACATCATCATCGGCAACGTGGCACTCTACGGTGCCACCAGCGGCAAAGCCTTTGTTTCTGGTGTGGCCGGTGAGCGCTTCTGCGTCCGCAACTCGGGCGCTGTGGCCGTCGTCGAGGGCGTGGGCGACCACGGCTGCGAGTATATGACCGGCGGCACCGTCGTCGTTCTGGGCCAGACCGGCAAGAACTTTGCAGCCGGCATGACCGGCGGCATCGCCTATGTGCTGGATGAGAACTGGGACTTCTACCAGCGGGTGAACAAGGAGACCGTCAGCCTCGAGCCGGTGGAGCACAAGTACGACGTCGCCACCCTGAAAGAGCTCATCCGGGAGCACGTCGAGCTGACCGGCTCGCCCCGCGGCAAGGAGATCCTGGACGATTTCAGCGAGTTCCTGCCCAAATTTAAGAAAGTCCTCCCCTACGATTACGACCATATGCTGCGGGTCATCGCCTCCATGGAAGAGCGCGGCCTCGACGGCGAGCAGGCGCAGATCGAAGCATTCTACGCCGTGCAGAAGAACAAGTAAGGAGGGGAACATCATGGCAAAACTCACTGGTTTTATGGATTACACGCGCAAGACCAGCACGGATGTTCCGCCGCTGGAGCGCATTGAAAACTTTAACGAATTTCACATCTGGCTCTCCCGGGAGGAGCAGCAGACCCAGGCAGCGCGCTGCATGGACTGCGGCGTCCCCTTCTGCCAGGCGGGCATGATGATCGGCGGCATGGCCTCCGGCTGCCCGCTGAACAACCTCATCCCCGAGTGGAACGATTTGGTCTATCAGGGCAAGTGGGAACTGGCGCTCCGCCGCCTGCGCACCACCAACCGTTTCCCGGAGTTCACGAGCCGGGTCTGCCCTGCCCTGTGTGAGGCCGCCTGCACCTGCGGCGACGTCACTGGCAGCAGCGTCACTGTCCGGGAGAACGAACACGCCATCGTGGAGACGGGCTACGCCAAGGGCTGGCTCCATGCCGCCCCGCCTCCGGCCCGCACCGGCAAGAGCGTGGCCGTCATCGGCAGCGGCCCTTCGGGCCTGTCGGTGGCCGAATACCTCAACATCCGGGGCCATGCCGTCACCGTCTTCGAGCGTGCTGACCGTGTGGGCGGTCTGCTGATGTACGGCATCCCCAACATGAAGCTGGACAAATCCGTCATCGAGCGCCGCATCAAAATTATGCAGGCTGAGGGCGTCGAGTTCCGCACCAACATGGATGTGGGCGGGGCTGTGGATACCGCTGAGATTTTGAACAGCTATGACGCCATCGTGCTCTGCTGCGGTGCCAAGAAAGCCCGCGATTTGAACGTCCCCGGCCGCGACGCGAAGGGCGTGTACCTCGCAGTGGACTACCTCACCAGCGTGACCAGGAGTCTGCTGGACAGCAAGTTTGCCGACGGCAGGGCCATCAACGCGGCAGGCAGGAATGTCCTCGTCATCGGCGGCGGCGACACCGGCAACGACTGTCAGGGTACCGCCCTGCGGCAGGGCTGCACCGACCTCGTGGCACTGGAAATGATGCCCCAGCCCCCGAAAGAACGGGCCGCGAATAACCCCTGGCCCGAGTGGCCCAAGGTGCTGAAGGTGGACTACGGCCAGACTGAGTGCCTTGCCAAGTTCGGCAAAGACCCCCGCGTCTACCAGACCACCGTCAAAGAGTTTCTGAAGGATGACGCCGGCAATCTGACCGGCGCGGTCATCTCCTATCTCAAGCCCCAGCGTGACCCTGACACCGGCCGTACCAGCATGGTACCCACCGGCGAAGAGTTCACCTACGACTGCCAGCTGGCCTTTATCGCCGCCGGTTTCGTGGGCTGCGAGGACTATGTGGCCGAGGCGTTCGGCGTGGAGCGGAACGCCCGGGGCAATGTGGCCGACCATGGCTTCCACACCAATGTAGACAAGGTCTTTGTCTGCGGCGATATGCGCCGGGGCCAGAGCCTCGTGGTCTGGGGCCTGCGGGAGGGCCGCGACTGCGCCGCCGAGGTGGACCGCTATCTGATGGGTTACACCAATCTGTGACCCCCCTATTTATGACATTCTCTTTCCTATCCTAAACAGAAACGGGAGCTTTCCTTCACCGGGAGGCTCCCGTTTCTGCATTTCGGGGCTTTTATTTTCACAAAGTTTTCACAGCTAGTATTTCCTACCCACTTGAAACAGATACCCCCAAGTGGTAAAATCAGAGTGTCGGGAGATTTACCCCCACAGGGTACATTTCCTTTTCACACCGATACACCCGGAAAGGAGTTATCTGCTATGACTGATGCTGAAAAAAAGCCCTGCTGCTGCGCCGCTGAGCCTGCCGAAGAGGACACTGCCCCCTCCTGCTGCCGCCACAAGGACCGTACCCCTGAGGAGTACCGCGCCCTTGCCAACCGGCTGAGCCGCATTGAGGGCCAGGTGCGCGGCATCCGCGCGATGCTGGACAAGGACGTCTACTGCGCCGATATTCTGGTGCAGGTAGCTGCGGTGAACGCTGCACTGAACGGCTTTTCCAAAGAGCTGCTGGGCCAGCATATCCGCACCTGCGTGGCCGACGATTTGAAAGCCGGCGAGACGCAGAAGCTGGACGAACTGCTGCAGCTGCTGCCCCGGCTCATGAAATGACCCCGTTCCGGGCATCCTATAAGAGGGAAAGGAATCCGCAATGGAACAATACAATGTCACGGGCATGAGCTGCGCGGCCTGCTCTGCCCGGGTGGAAAAGGCCGTGAAGAAGGTGCCGGGCGTCACGAGCTGCTCGGTGAGCCTTCTGACAAACTCCATGGGCGTGGAAGGCACAGCCTCCCCTGCCGCCATCATCTCGGCTGTGCAGGAGGCAGGCTACGGCGCAAGCCCGAAGAATGCCTCTGCCAGTAAAGCTTCGGACGCCAGCGCCGACCTCGATGCACTGGCTGACCGCGAGACACCGAAGCTCAAGCGCCGTCTCATCGCCTCGCTGGGCTTCCTGCTGGTGCTGATGTACTTCTCCATGGGCCACATGATGTGGGGCTGGCCCCTGCCCCACTGGTTCGACGGCAACCACGTCGCCATGGGCCTTGTCCAGCTGCTGCTGGCGGGCATCGTCATGGTCATCAACCAGAAGTTCTTCATCAACGGATTCAAGGGCCTTATCCACGGCGCACCCAACATGGATACGCTGGTGGCCCTCGGCTCCATGGCAAGCTTCGTGTGGAGCACTTACGCCCTCTTCGCCATGACCCGTGCCCAGGTGGATGGCAACGACGAGCTCGTCATGCACTATATGATGGAGTTCTACTTCGAGTCTGCCGCCATGATCCTGACCCTCATCACGGTGGGCAAGATGCTGGAAGCCCGCTCCAAGGGCAAGACCACCGACGCCCTCAAGAGCCTGATGAAGCTGGCCCCCAAGACCGCCACGCTGGTGCGGGACGGCGCGGAAGTGACCGTGGCCATCGCCGACGTGCAGAAGGGCGACGTCTTTGTGGTCCGCCCCGGCGAGAATATCCCGGTGGACGGCGTAGTGCTGGAAGGCACCAGTGCAGTCAACGAGAGCGCCCTGACCGGCGAGAGCATCCCGGTGGACAAGGCCGTCGGCGACAAAGTCAGCGCCGCCACCACCAATCAGTCGGGCTTCCTCCGCTGTGAGGCTACCCGCGTGGGCGAGGATACCACGCTGGCTCAGATCATCAAGATGGTCAGCGATGCCGCCGCCACCAAAGCTCCTATCGCAAAAATCGCTGACACCGTGTCGGGCTTCTTCGTCCCGGCGGTCATCTCCATTGCCGTCGTCACCACCATCGTCTGGCTGCTGCTGGGCCATGAGCTGGGCTATGCGCTGGCACGCGGCATCTCCGTTCTGGTCATCAGCTGCCCCTGCGCACTGGGCCTTGCAACACCTGTGGCTATTATGGTCGGCAATGGTCTCGGCGCAAAAAACGGCATCCTCTTCAAGACTGCCGCCTCGCTGGAAGCCGCAGGCCGCACCCAGATCGTGGCGCTGGACAAGACCGGCACCATCACCGAGGGCGCACCCCGCGTCACCGACCTGCTGCCCGCTGAGGGTGTCTCCGAGACGGAGCTTCTGACACTGGCCGCAGCGCTGGAAAGCCGCAGCGAGCACCCTCTGGCAAAGGCAGTTCTGGCCGACGCTGAGGCAAAGGCCATCACTTCCCCGGAAGTCACTGACTTCGCGGCCCTGCCGGGCAATGGTCTGGCGGCCAAGCTGGACGGCATGGACATCTACGCCGGCAATGCCGCCTTCATCCAGACCAAGCTCACCCTGCCCGCCGCGCTGGCACAGCAGGCTGAAAAGCTGGCCGCCGAGGGCAAGACTCCCCTCTTCTTCGGCGGCGCAGGCCGTCTGCTGGGCGTTATCGCCGTGGCCGACACCATCAAGGAGGACAGCCCCGAAGCCATCCGTCAGCTGCAGAACATGGGCATCCGGGTCGTGATGCTCACCGGCGACAACCAGCGCACCGCCGACGCCATCGGCAGGCAGGCGGGCGTGGACGAGGTCATCGCGGGCGTCCTGCCCGACGGCAAGGAGGCCGTCATCCGTCAGCTGCAGGCCAGCGGCAAGGTGGCCATGGTGGGTGACGGCATCAACGACGCCCCCGCCCTCACCCGTGCCGACACCGGCATTGCCATCGGCGCAGGCACCGACGTGGCCATCGACGCCGCCGACGTCGTGCTGATGAACTCGAAGCTCTCGGACGTGCCTGCGGCCATCCGCCTCAGCCGCGCCACCCTGCGGAACATCCACGAGAACCTGTTCTGGGCGTTCATCTACAACATCATCGGCATCCCGCTGGCGGCCGGTCTGTTCATCCCCTTCGGCCTGACCCTGAATCCCATGTTCGGTGCTGCTGCCATGAGCCTGTCCAGCTTCTGCGTCGTGAGCAACGCCCTGCGGCTGAACCTGTTCGATTTGCACAGCACCAGGCACGACCACAAAACCGCTTCTCCCGCTGCTGCCCCGGTGCAGTCTGCGGCTGAAAATAACAAAAAATCGGACGCCGAAGCGCCCGAAGTCAAAACGGAGGATAATACCATGAAGAAGACCCTGAAAGTGGAAGGCATGATGTGCGGCCACTGCGAAGCCCGCGTGAAGAAGGCTCTGGAAGCCCTGCCCGAGGTGGACGAGGCTGTCGTGAGCCACGAGGCCGGCACCGCCATCGTCACCCTGAACGCCGAGGTCGCCGACGACGTGCTCAAGAACGCCGTCGAGGCACAGGACTACAAGGTCACCGGCATCCAGTAAGCTGTAAAATGCAGAAAAGCCAGCGCACGGAATGTGCGCTGGCTTTTGTTATAGGTCATAACCTCTCAGTCTCGCTATCGCTCAACAAGGCCGGGTTGCGGCACCCAGCATCCGCTGCGCATTGCGCGCGTCTTACTGGCCGCTGCCCCAACAACGACTCCCTGTTTCCGCCACTGGCGGCGGTCGTCGTTGTTGTCCCTACCGAGGGGAGCCTCTGGCGAAGAGACAAAGCTTTACGAAATGTCAAGGCCTCTCCTCGATAGGAGAGGTGGCAATGCGAAGCATTGACGGAGAGGTTTCATTCCTTACGGAGTCAGACGGTTGGGGCCGCGGAACAGGAACTCGGCGTCCTTGATGGACTGGCCGCAGAGCAGCATGGTCAGACGGTCGATGCCCAGACCGAAGCCGCCGTGCGGGGGGCAGCCGTACTGGAAGAACTCCAGATAGAACTTGACGTCATCGGCCAGGCCCTTCTCCTCTGCCTGCTTCTTCAGCACGTCGTAGCGATGCTCACGCTGTGCGCCGGTGGTGATCTCCACGCCGCGCCAGATGAGGTCGTAGCCCTGCGGCACGCCGTTCTCGTCGCGCATGTGGTAGAAAGCACGCTTCTCGGCGGAGTAGTCGGTGATGAACAGGAACTCGTGGCCGTAGTGCTTCTTGACCCAGTCGTAGCTCAGGCGCTCGGCCTCGGTGGTCAGGTCGCCCTTCTCGCTCTCATCGACAGTGTAGCCGAACTCCTCTTCCAGACCCTTGTACAGGTCGGCCAGCTTGACCACGGGGAACGGAGTGGTGGGGACGACGACTTCCAGACCAAACAGCTCCTTGATCTGCTCGCCGTACTGCTCCTTGACGGCCTTCAGGCCGGCAGTCAGAAGCTCTTCCTCCATCTTCATGACGTCCTTGTAAGAGGTGATGTAGCTGAACTCGAGGTCGAAGCCGGAGAACTCAGTGGAGTGCTTGTTGGTGTAGCTCTTCTCCGCGCGGAAGACGGGGCCGGTCTCAAAGATGCGCTCGAAGCCGGCGGCCATGGCCATCTGCTTATAGAACTGAGGGCTCTGGGCCAGATAGGCGTTGCGGTCGAAGTAGTCCACCTTGAACACCTCAGAGCCGCTCTCGCTGGCGGCAGCGATGAGCTTCGGGGTGTGGATCTCGATGAAGCTGCGCTCGAGCAGGAACTGACGCATGGCGTTGACGAAGCAGCTCTGCGCCTTGAACATCAGCTGGTTCTCATCGGTGCGCAGGTCGATCCAGCGGTAGTCGATGCGCTGGTCGATGCTGGAACGCTCCACAGCCTTCTTCTTCTTGGTGGCGGCGATCTCCTTGCGGACGATGGGCAGCGCGTTGGCGATGCTCTCGATCTCGATGGCCTCGGGGATCATTTCGATGCCGCCCATCTTGACGTAGTCGTTCTCCATCACCTTGCCGGTGACGGTGATGACAGAGTCCGGGGTCAGCTTGTCGATGGTTTCCACCAGCTCAGGGTGGTCCTCCTTCTCGACGGTGATCTGAAGTTTGCCGGTAATATCCTTCAGCACGATGAAGGCCATATACTTGCTGTTGCGCAGGTTCTCGATAAAGCCCTGCACCTTGACCGTGCTGCCAATTTCCTTTTGTACCTCATTGATATAGGTGCGTTCCATGGAAATCCTCCTTCTGTGTCTTGTATACTGTTTTATTATATAACATTTCCGACATAAATCAAGACAAAACCACTTCGTTTCTCAAGATGCTCCGGCTCATCCCTGTTTCAGCTTTTTTCCCAGCTTCCACATCCAGCGTCCCGCCGCCGGGCAGCAGATCAGCATCCAGAGCTTGCTCTTTTCACGCTTCTTGCTGTTCGGGACGCGCAAGGCCGCCCGCCAGTGCTCTCGCGCCATCCGCACGATCTTGGCTTGCAGCTCCGGATCGGCATGGTCGCTGCCCGCCATCCGGTAATATACATGGGCGCAGGCCACCACGAACCGCTCTTCCGCTGTACGGCTCATACTGCCCGGCTGTCTTTCCACCAAGGCACAAATTTTTTCCCAAGTAGTTATTTCGCTGTATTGTTTTGGTGAAAAGTCGCTCTGATGAATCGCTGAATCCGGCCGGATGTAATAGGCATAAAGGGCACAGGGCACACAAACGTACCCCTTTGTCCGCAGCAAGGCCTGCACCATAAATAGAGCATCTTCTCCGATAGCAATCTGTTCGTCATATCGAATATCTCGAACCAAATCCGCTCTCATCATTCCTCGAACGCACCGGGTACACACATTTTCATCCCAAAATGTATAATTTTCAATTTTATGTGTTTTCAGCGCAGGCATTTCTGTCGGAAGATCACAGAATGGATCCGTCTCTTTCTCCTCAAAATCCACCTGTTTGCAAATTGCAAGAGGAAGCCTGCTTTCTTGTATTGCCCGGCAAAGCCATTCCAGATAACACGAAGCCACCACATCGTCCGCATCCACAAAGCACACATATTCGCCTTTTGCCTGTTCCAGCCCCCTGTTGCGTGCTGAGGACACCCCGCCATTTTTCTTATGCAGGGTGCGGATGCGCGGGTCCTTCTCCGCGTATCTCTCCATGATCTCAGGGCTGCCATCCGATGAGCCATCGTTTATCAGGAGCAGCTCAAAATTCGAATACGTCTGTGTCAGGAGGCTCTCGATGCAGCGGGGAAGTTCTTTTTCTACATTGTAGACCGGTACGATCACGCTGATCTTCACATTTGTTCTGCCCGCCATCTTTTATCCTTTGCCTTTCTGCTCTGTTGATGTGCCGCCCAGCATCTCCGCTGTAACGTGATAATATTCCATCAGGTTCTGAAGTGCTTCATCGTTCCGCATCCTTCCGGCGGTGTTGACCGACATCAGGCACTGGCGCTGGCTGTTCCGGACGGTGAACCACTCCTTCGAGTTGGTGCTCACCTTCACTGCCGGGATCCTTTTCTGCGCTCCCACGATCTTGAGCCACATATCGTCCGCCGTCGGGCACAACTTCATAATCTTCCCGCTGTCGAACTCGATGCCGCTGAAATAGCCTGCAGGATACAACACCCCTCCAACGCCCACTGGAAAAAGTGCTTCCGAAGGTCCTTTTTTGTCTGGCGACAAGCCGTACCACTCCTGATAAGGCGCCACCCTTCCGCCTTCAAACGTGATCTCATGCGCGCGGTAACAGCACACGCAGCCCGGATACTTTTCGTGGGTATCCCACAGCCCTTCCAGCCAGTTTTCCGGGTAGAGCGCATCATCATCCGCCGTAACGATCACATCATTTTCAAATTCCTGCGCGGTGTAGAACACCTTTTTAAAGGAGCGGATATTGTCGCAGAAGCGGATGTCCAGTCCCTTTTCTTTCAGGCAGAGCAGGTTTGCCGGGAGCTGTGCTTCCTCCGGAAATTCCGCCTTGGACAGCCAGAGCAGGATACGATCCGCCGGACGGCTCTGCCGCAGGATGCTCTGGATCGTCAGATGGACTTTCCCGATTCGGAGCGGGAAGGTAGTCAGAGATACCACCATTCTTTCGCCCTGCGTTGTTCTCTGCTTCGGGAGCGGACTCCATGCACAATATATCGGATAAAGAGCATTCGCCGCCACTCCAAGCATCCGGTTCACGTTGATCTGGCGTTTCGTTGCCTTTGCCCATGGAGTCGCAAAGTGATACAGTTCATTCAGCATGTTATGTTTTCCTTATTTATGGTCATTTTTCTCTTCTTCGTGCAGCGTCCCGGTGCCGCCCTCCACCACGCCGTCGTGGTCGGCCACAGCCTTGATGGTGCCGAAGAAGCATTTGATGTCCAGCCAGAAGCTCATATGCTCCACATACCAGCCGTCGAGCTTTGCTTTCTCCGTGATCTCCAGCTCGTCGCGGCCATGGATCTGCGCCCAGCCGGTCAGGCCGGGGCGGACGTCGTTTGCGCCGTACTTGTCCCGTTCGGCCAACAGGTCGTACTGGTTCCAGAGGGCCGGGCGCGGACCGATGACTGCCATATCGCCCACAAGGATATTCCACAGCTGGGGCAGCTCGTCCAGGCTGGTCTTGCGCAGGAAACGGCCCACCCGGGTGATATACTGCTCCGGGTCGTGGAGCAGATGGGTGGGCATGTCGTGGGGGGTGTCGATGCGCATGGTGCGGAATTTCAGGATGTTGAAATAGCTCTTATGGATGCCCACCCGCTTCTGCTTGAAGAACACCGGCCCCGGCGAGTCCAGCTTGATGGCAAGGCAGAGCAAAAGCAGCAGCGGCGACAATACCAGCAGCCCGCAGGCCGACAGTACCACGGCCAGCAGCCGCTTGATTCCTTTTTGATACATGATGGTTCTCCCTTTTATTCCTAGAATATACTTATTATATACCATTTTCCCCTGCCCAAACAAGTCCCGGGCCGCCTGTTCTGCCGAAAATGCCGGTTTTGTTGTATCGGCTATACCCGCCACGACACCCTCCGCTTCGCCACGGCTGAGCCGAACTATGCGTTCTACCTCATCACAGCCCCTACAGCGGCAGAGGTCGCAAAGGAATTCCGGCAGCTCATCGGCCCCAGCTATATCCCGCCCAAGTGGGCGTTTGGTCTGGCCCAGAGCCGCTTCGGCTACAAGACGGAGGCCGACATCCGGGAGGTGGCACAGCCCGCCGCCAACACCGCCCAGCTGAACGATACGGCCCTCACCTTCTGGCGCTTCGCGCCCGACGGCCAGCCTGCGCCCTACCGGATGTATACCGACGACGGCGTGACCACCGATCACAACAAGCCCGAACACTGGCGCATCGTCGGACAATAACGCAAAAACACCCGGAAGCATCTCCGGGTGTTTTTGCGTATTACAGGTATGCGACCGTCGCGGACAAGGGCTTTCTCGAGCCGTGGTTTGCCAGCGGCCCTGCGCCTTCTGCGGCATAGCCGAGGTCGAGGATCATCAGGACCTCTTCATTTTCCGGCAGGCCCAGCTCCTTGGCCAGCTCATCCGGGTCGAAGAAGTTGAGCCAACAGCTGTCCACACCTGCGTTGGCAGCGGCCAGCATCAGGTGGGTCGCCACGATGGCGGCATCCTCCACGCCGGAGTCCCGCTTTCCGCCAGGATAAGTAAAGACGCTGTTTTTATCGAAGGCCACGACGAGGCAGGTAGGCGCGCCATAGCGGCAGGGCGTCACCTTGTCGAGCTTTGCCAGACTTTCTTCCGACTGCAGCACATAAATGCGCTGCTCCTGAAAATTCTTGGCGGTCGGGGCCAGCCGACCCGCTTCCAGGATCTCCGTCAGCTTCTCGGCTTCTACCTTACGTGTGCTGAAATTCTTGCAGGAATAACGCTCTGCAACGACCTTAGTAAATTCCATAACCGTTGTCCTCCTGACTTTGGGTGATAGACTTTTTATGTACAGAAGTCTCAGCATTATTGTAGCACGCTTTTTCTCTGAGAGCCACTGTTATTTTTACTAAAGGATCTGTCGTTTTTTAAGAAACGGCGCGTCCGATTCAGCCGGCTATTCCCCGCAGGCCTCCCGGGTGAAAAGTCCTTGACAAATCCTTCTAAAAGAGTTACACTGTTCTCGTTCTGAAAAACAAATATGGGCCTATAGCTCAGCTGGGAGTGCAAGCGTATCGCTTTTGTGCCCCACAGAGTTGTGGGCATTCAAATGGGGAGTATGTCGGTTGGTCGCCCAACCGCGTCACGCCCCTAAATATGGGCCTATAGCTCAGCTGGGAG
>ULRC01088899.1_pt1 | contig 16005 bp, 10 predicted proteins | sample 1955101 | NCBI WGS metagenome assembly ULRC01 (sample SAMEA4835672, study PRJEB28245) | human gut metagenome | biome: gut microbiome; material: fecal sample | place: Denmark | collected 2008 | reverse complement strand
GAAAAAGGTGAAGTTGGTTTCTTTTTTATTTATTTCAGTGATAAATATGTAATAAGACAGACTCAACTTGCAAACAAATTTGTGGAGGGTATCTGTGATTGTTATAGAAAATTAATGTAAATGGGGACGATAACTGATTTGTAAAAGCAAATAAAATGTAACAAAAACTTATGCAAATTTAAAGAGCACCTAGAATAACTGGGCTAACTATGCTATGCTACAGGACTGATTTACGAAAAGAATTACTCTGCCCACTTTCATCTCTCCCTTGCAATTAAGCCATAAGATGTTTACAATGTTGATAAAGGATTATTTGAAACGGAGGACAAGTTATGCAAAGGGAAAAAATACAATTAATTCGAGATGGCTTGGAAACAGCATATGTAAATGGGAATACGGCATCCGAATTATTATATAAACCAAACTTTGTTTCAAATAACCACAATGAGGGAAAAAAGGTTTTATCGGTCATTGAGGAAGAACTTTTAAAATGTGACAAATTCCAAATCAGTGTTGCGTTTATTACGCTGGGAGGGGTGACGCCGCTGCTCCAGACATTAAAAGAATTAGAGAAAAGAGAAATCCCAGGTGAGATTTTAACCTCTAATTATCTTGATTTTAGCGAGCCGCAGGCATTAGAGAAATTGAATTCTTTAAAAAATATTCGGATTAAAATGTATGACACAAATTCGGCGAAGAATGGTTTTCATACGAAGGGATATATTTTTAAAGAGGAAGAAGTATATCGTATTATTATTGGTAGCTCCAACATGACGAGTGCTGCACTTACGACGAATCGTGAATGGAATACAAAGTTAGTTTCTACTTCGCAGGGAGAAGTGGCTGAGGATATTCTGAAAGAATTTGATGAGCTATGGAATTCAGAGTATGCGCTTGATTATGATGCCTTTTATGAAGAGTATAAGCAGAGATATGAAATTATAAAAGGACAAAGAAAAATTGCAACAGAGCGAAATGTCACCTCTCTTGAAAGATACAAATTAAAGCCCAATAGTATGCAGGTTCGGTTTATTACGAATCTTAAAAATATTTTGCAAAAAGATGAGAAACGTGCGTTATTAATTAGTGCTACGGGTACAGGAAAAACGTATGCTTCTGCTTTTGCTATGCGTGAACTTGGATTTAAACGTGTCTTATTTATTGTGCATAGAGCGTCTTTGGCAGTCCAGGCGAAGAAGTCTTACCAGAGAGTGTTTGGCAATTCGGTATCAATGGGATTGGTTGGTGCCGGTTATTATGAATATGATAAAGATTATGTATTTGCGACTGTAGAGACGTTAAATAAGGATGCGCATTTGCAGCAGTATAAAGTGGATGATTTTGATTGTATTATTTTAGATGAAGCACATCATAGTTCGGCTAATACATATCAAAAAGTGATGAATTATTTTACGCCGCGGTTGTTTTTAGGAATGACAGCAACGCCAGATAAGAGAACGGATTCGGATGATAATATATATGAAATATTTAACCATCAGATTGCATATGAGATTCGTTTGCAACAAGCAATGGAAGAAGAATTATTGTGTCCGTTTCACTATTTTGGAATTACGGATTTATCCGTTGTTCAGGATACGAAATCAAAGAATTTGTCTCATGAAGAGTTTAATAAGTTGATTTGTGATGAACGTGTAGAACATATTTTGGAACAGGCAAATTATTATGGTTACAGTGGTGAGCGTGTAAAGGGTTTAGTTTTCTGTAGCCGCAAACAAGAGTGTCAACAATTGTCGGCAAAATTTAATGATTTAGGCTATCGAACAGTTGCACTTAGTGGAGATGATTCAGAGAAAATTCGGCAAAATGCGTTTGAACGTTTGGCGATGAATGAGGAAAATGCAACAGACAAAGAACCATTGGATTACATTTTTTCAGTGGATATATTAAATGAAGGTGTTGACATTATTGAAGTCAATCAGGTTATTATGCTAAGACCTACACAATCGCCGATTGTATTTATTCAGCAATTAGGTAGGGGACTTCGAAAGGCGGCGGGCAAGGAATATGTCGTTATTCTTGATTTTATTGGAAATTACAACAATAATTTTATGATTCCGGTGGCTTTATCGGGAGATCGTTCCTATAATCCAGATACGATTCGAAAGTATGTTATAAGCGGAAATCGAACAATTCCGGGAGCCTCGACAATTCATTTTGATGAGATTGCGAAGAATAAAATATTCCAATCAATTGACAAAATTCGAGGAATGAAATCGATTATTAAAGAAAGCTATGTGTCATTAAAAAATAGATTAGGGAAAATTCCTAGTTTGTATGATTTTTATATTCATAACGAAGTGGACCCGTTAGTGATAATTAAGGAATACAAGACATATTTTCAGTTTCTTGAAAGTGTAGAAAAAACGAACTATATTTGCACTTTGTCAGCAGAAGAAAAAATGATTATAGAATATTTGTCGAAAACTATTTTAAGTGGGGTGCGACCGGAAGAATTGGAAATCTTGCGTTTATTATTAGAACAAAAAAGTATTTCCATAAATGATTTTAAACGGTTTGTAAATGAAAAGTATGATAGAAACATTACAAATAATCAGGTTGATTATGCAATAGATGTGCTGCAGGGGAAATTTGTAAGTAATGATAATGAGTATCAAAAATACAAGAATATTGAAGTTATAACGAATGACCATAATAACTTTATTACAAGAATGCTTTGTTATGAGGAGCGTTTACGACATGATGAGTTTAGGCAAATGGTAGAAGATATAATTCGAGTAGGTCTTACACGATACGAGGATAAATTTATGAAAACGGATGAGATAGAGTCTCCATTTGTTTTGTATGAAAAGTATTCGAGAAGAGACGTGAGTTTGCTAATGAATTGCGGAAAAGATTTATCTTCGGTTATGTTTGGAATGAAAAGAATCGTGGATGATGTTTTTATATTTGTTACATATCATAAAGAAAAATCAGATGATGAACGTAATTATGTGGATGGCAAACCGGATTACGCAGATGCGTTTGAGGACAACATGATTTTTAGATGGGATTCTAAAATCGGAATGGGTACTGAAAGTAACTATATGAAAGAGGTGACAACAGCACCTAGAAAACATTTGCTGGTAAAGAAAAGCGACGCAGAATCAAATTTTTATTATATGGGTACATTTGATATTTTGAATGTTAAGGAAGACCAAAAAGAAGATAACAAAGGTATTTTAAAGAAAATCTGTAAAGTGGTTGTGAAAATGCATCACCCAGTGAGGGATGATTTGTTATGTTATTTACAGAGCACAATTAAGGAGAATTAGAATGAAAACAATAAGAGTAGTTGCAGCGGTTATTCAAAGAAAACAAAATGGCAGCAAACAAATTTTCGCAACGCAAAGAGGCTATGGTGAATTCAAAGATGGATGGGAGTTCCCCGGCGGAAAAATTGAAGTCGGTGAAACTCCGCAGAAGGCATTGATTCGTGAGATAAAAGAAGAATTAGATGCAGATATTGTTGTGGGCGATTTGATTGACACGATTGAGTATGATTATCCGGATTTTCATTTATCAATGGACTGCTTTTGGTGTGAATTGCAGTCGGAGCATGTTGTATTAAATGAGCATGAGGACGCAAAGTGGCTTTCGAAGGCACAGTTGGATTCGGTTGATTGGTTACCTGCGGATGTAACCTTGGTGGATAAGATTGCAAAAGGGATGTGAGGATTGACACATAGGCCCTTTCCCATTGACAAAACCATCAATTCATGTAAAGATGAGAGAAACCCTTTCCGAACGGCAAGGGCATAATGTAAAATTGGAGGACAGAAAATGAAAGTAGCAGCAGCTTATGAAAATGGAGAAGTTTTTCAGCACTTTGGTCATACCAAACAATTCAAAGTGTATGAAATAGAGGATGGTAAAGTTGTGTCATCTGAAATTATAGAAACAAATGGACAAGGTCACAGTGCTTTGGCAGATTTTTTGCATGAACAGGCGGTTTCTACTGTGATTTGCGGAGGCATTGGTGAGGGTGCGCAAGCGGCTCTCACAGAACAGGGAATTGAGCTGTTTGCCGGTGTTAGCGGACAGGCAGATGAGGCAGTAGAAAAATATATCAAAGGGGAGCTTACTTCTACCGGTGCCAATTGTGATCATCACGGTGAAGAAGGTTCTTGCGGCGGACACGAAGATGGCGGATGTGGTTCTGCATGTGGAGGCGGCTGTGGTGGCTGTCACAGCAAACCGCCTTTTGAGGGCAAGAATGTAGGAAAGACGATGAGGGTACATTACAAAGGTACATTTAATGATGGAACGCAGTTTGATTCATCCTACGACCGTGGTGAGCCGTTGGAGTTTGTTTGCGGTGCGGGAATGATGATTTTAGGATTTGATAAAGCAGTGGCAAATTTGGAAGTTGGACAGATTGCGGATGTTCATTTGGAACCATCGGAAGCGTATGGAGAAGCGGACCCGGATGCAATATTTACCGTGGAAATTGATAAAATGCCAGGAGCGGAGGCGTTGGAGGCCGGACAGCAGGTATATCTCCAAAATATGTACGGACAGCCGTTCCCTGTAAAAGTTACAGCCAAAGATGAAAGCACGATAACATTTGATGCGAACCATGAGATGGCTGGCAAAGAGTTAAATTTCCAGATTGAAATTGTAGAGATTTTATAGGGAAACCGGTAAAAAGGACAAGAAGTATAATTATTGTATTCGTTATCTAACTAGTTCTGTCAAGGCAAATGCTGAGCAGGAAAGGGAATTGATTAACATGTCGGACCAGACTCCTTATGATTGCAGAGCGAATCATAAGGCTGCTTTTGATGACATTTCACCTGTCCTTTTGGAAGATCATTTGAGAAAAACAGGTAGTAAATTAGCAAAACAGGTTAAGGAACGGGGCGTAGAGGAAATATTAGAAGATATGCAGTTACTGGTAGGACCGCCGGAACTACGTTATATTCAAAATGTGGCAATCATGATGTTTTGTGAGCATCCGGACCGTTTTTTCCCATACACCTATGTTCAGATGACGTCATTTCCGCAGGGGAGTATAGAAAATCCAAGTGTAAGCGAGGATTTTCCTAATATTACAGGTTCCGTACCACAGATGATTCAGGCAACAATGGAACGATTTAGAAATCTTTTTATACGAGAAAAAGTAATCAAGGTTCCAAATCAGATGGAAGCTTTGCGGATTATGAATTATCCGTATCAGGCAATTGAGGAGGCTGTTGTTAATGCTTTTTATCACAGAGATTATATGTCTTGTGAGCCTGTAACAATAGAGATAGAGCCGGATTGCATTAACATTATGAATTTTCCGGGAATTGATCGGTCTATTTCCGAAAAGACGATAGCAGAAGGTAAAAGATTTGTTTCAAGACACTATCGTAACAGAAGATTGGGAGAATTTTTGAAAGAATTGGATTTGTCAGAAGGTCATTCCTCCGGTATTCCGACAATACAAGAAGAACTGGAAAAGAACGGTTCTTCACGCGCAGAATTCTTTACCGATGAAGATAGACGAGCTATGAGGATTAGAATTCCGATTCATCCGGCGTTTTTGGAGGAAAATAATGGGGTAATAGAAAATGCCGAAAAAGCGATAAAAAAATCTACTAAGAAGATGAAACAATATTCTTTGATTTTAAATTTTATGGCAGATGGGGAATGGCATAAAACATCGGAGATTACTGAAATTCTTGGACTTAAAGACACGAGAACAAAGGAGTTATTAAAGGAATTGGTTTTGTTGGATAAGCTTGTGGATAACGGAAAAACAAAAGGGAAGCAGTATAGATTAAAATAATTCGTCGCTGAAAAAGCGACGAAAAAAGCGACGAATTTTAAAAAGATAGATATATATAAGCAATAAGATTTAAGTAAAGGAGAGAAATCTTATGGAGTGTAGAAGTGCAGAAAGAAGACAATGGATTGTTAATAAATATGATGTGGTGCCGGTAGCACATATTCAATTACTAGCAAATCAAACCAAACATAGTGATGCAGGTGCCATGATTGAAAATGATTATTATATTTTTTATGCGACCGATAAGGCAAGTGGAAAAAGAGAAATTATCCAATGTGGTATGGGTGCAGCAAGAGATTTTCTGAGATTGATAGGGCACAAAGGTTTACCTTTATTCAACCCCTTACATGGAGAAGGTGTAGCAGGAGGTTATGGTGGAGGAAATATAGGGAATAATGGTAGAAGAAGGCAGGAAGAGGTATGGAATCCAGTAGCAAAACAATTATTCAATGCTATTATGTGGATTTTTCTTATTATTGATGCAAAACCGAATACCCCAATTTTTGAGATTAGAGAAAAGGTGTGTAGATTCAAGGATAGAGAACCATTTGCTAGTCAGGTAAAAGCGGTAAATACCATCATTAGCAAGAATTTTGGAGGTAAAAGTCTTTCAGAAGCAATAGATAAACTTAGAGCAAATAATAATGTAAGAGATAATATGTGTCAGTTTGATAAGTTGGTAGATATTATAAATAATTACACTGATAGAGATGGGAAACGGGTGCGGTTAAAAGTGTATTTTTAAGTTATATATACGTGACAAATGAGGAATAACCCGACTTGATGGATGAGTTAAAATAGGTATGACACAATGTAACCGTTAAAAGAATTAAAACGGATAGTTGAAGATAATGTTTAAAGTGTAGAAGAACTTAAAGGCAAATTGGAAGCAGGTGAATAGGATGACAAATATAAAATTTGACAAACTCATTGGGCTTTTAGAACCATTGGAAACTGATAGTGTTGGAGAATGGATAATAGATAAAGAGCACAAGGGAACGGAAGACGATCCTATACACTTTCCATACCCAAAGTATACAGAAGTGGTTAATGAGTTAATAGATGCTGTTTATAAGTTTGAAGATGAAAATCCGGAGTATGAATTGACAAAATATGGAGAACTTCTTAAGGGAAGAGGTCTCGAATGGGGACAACGCTCAATGGAGAATGCCGATGTTTCCAATATGGATGCACAAGGTATCATGGCATTACTTATGGGCATGGTGCGAGCCGAGAGATTTTGTGATGGCGCTATTATGGGAATGATAAAATCTGGAGCTGTCAAGAAATGGCTTATGCGTCTGCAAGAACTTAAGGAAATGCAGTAGATGCAGGTGCCATGATTGAAAATGATTATTTATTTATGAGATTGTGTGTGTTATACTTGTAGCACAAGTATAGAGTATATTTGAAAAATAACATGAGAGGGGTGAAGAGGAACTATGAAGAATATGAAAATAGATGCTAACGGAACAGAAATCAGAGTAATGGGCGATGTTGTTAATGAGGAAGCATATATTTCTCTTACAGATATTGCAAAGTATAAAAATCCGGATAATGCTTTTATTGTAGTTGCCAATTGGATGCGTAACCATTCTACAATTTCATTCTTAGGACTGTGGGAACAGATTCACAATCCTAATTTTAAACCTATCGAATTCGATAGGTTTAAAGCAGAGTCGGGAGATAATGCTTTTACGTTGACACCGCAGCAGTGGATAAAAGCGACAGATGCAATTGGTATTGTATCAAAATCGGGGCGATATGGTGGCACATATGCTCATACAGATATTGCTTTTGAGTTTGCTTCTTGGATTTCGCCGGAATTTAAACTTTATATTATCAAAGATTATCAGCGATTAAAGAAAGATGAAGCAAATCGATTAGCAATTGGCTGGGATGTAAAGAGAGAACTTTCCAAAATCAATTATCGCATTCATACAGATGCTGTAAAGGAATTTTTGCTAACTCCCACATTATCTCCACAGGAAATGGCATATACATATGCTTCCGAAGCGGACATTTTAAATATGGCTTTGTTCGGGAAAACCGCAGCACAATGGAGAAGTGAAAAAGGAGTAAAAGGAAAAACTCCTAATATCAGAGACTTTGCTTCAGCGGAAGAATTGGTTGTGCTCATCAATCTGGAGGATACAAATGCCGATTTAATAAGGCAGGATGTGCCGAAAATTGAAAGATTGAAAATATTGAGAAAAAAGGCGTACAGGCAGCTTCAAATTCTTAGGAAAAATCAAGAAACTATAGAAGCACTAAAACAAAATTTAATTGAGGATACAGAAAAAGAAGATTGATATGTTTTGAAAAAACATAGGGATATACAGAGATTGATTTTAGCATAATTGAAATTTAAGGGAGCTTACATGGTAGAAAAAATTTTTCGGAAATTGCGCAAATTCCCTTGCGTATGTTCCCCTGCTTAAGTATAATAAAAGTACGAAAAAATGAGACATTGTCACATTCAGAAGGGGAATATAGAAAAAGTGCAGGTATCAGATAAATTATTAAAACCATTAACTGAAGTAAAATATTTAAATGCGGATAATGTTAGCAGATATCGCTGTATTATGCGCATTTTTTATGAAAATAACGAAAAACTGAATTACTGGTTATATCAGGAAGATGTATATGAGGAAATGAAAAAGGATTCTTACTGGTCTGAGTATACGATTGAACAGTGCCAGCAGGATTTGGCTTCGCTTGTCGAATGGAAAAATTTGAATACAATGCAGGACACAAAAAAAGTTGCTTCTATTGAGGAATTTAAGAATAAAAAGTATCGCTATCAGATTTCAGAATATAGTGTTCAGATTGAGCGTTTGGTGCTTCGCTTGGAAAATCTACTGGTTGAGGGAGCATCGTTAGAACCAACACTTTTGGAGCGTATTCGGAGAAACGTAGAAAAATTTTCCAAGATGGTTGAAGAAGAACAGGCAGATGTAAATGCGTGGTGGAATGATTTGAACAGTGATTTTGTAAGACTAAATCAGAATTACCAGGATTATATTCGTGATTTGAACAGTGTTCGTGCGGAAGAAATGATGCATACAAAAGAATTTATGGTTTTTAAGGATCGTTTGATTGAGTATTTACGCAGTTTTATCAAGGGATTACAGCGCAATGTGGGAGTGATTGAAGAATATTTGCGGCTGCTGGATGAAAAGGCCAAAAAACAAGTATTTGAGAAAGTTACAGCGTATCAATTTGCAATTCCCAGAATAGACATTGAATTGTCAAAAAAACAGATTGAAGAAAATGTAATTGGTCGTTTTGAAAGTATTTATAATTGGTTTGTGGCAACAGATGGACACGAAAATGAAGCAGCTAAGCTATTTGATGCAACGAACGAAATCATAAGAAGAATAACAAGATATGCAGCGGAGTTAAGCGAAAAAAATTCACTGGGGGCAAATCGAAAAGAGGAATATAAAAAAGTTGCGGAACTTTTTATGAAATGTGAGGATGTGGATGAGGCACATAAAATGTCGGCAATGGTATTTGGAATTGAGCGGCCGGTTCATATTTCAGGTGATTATGACAGGGTAACAGATAGCATGAATCAGGGTGTTTATGAAGAAGAACCGATTTGTATTGAATTGAAACCAAGAATTCGTGCTTACCGCATGAAGACAAAGAGAAGTTCTATTGTGGAATCGACTGAGAAAAAATTGGAAATACGAAAGAAGATGTTGCAACAGCAAAAAGAGGAAATGAACAGAATAAGACTTCTTGAAAAAGATGGTGTGATTGATTTTTCCGAACTTCCGGTTATTGAACCGCGAATACGGGAAATTCTGTTAAAATGGATTTCAGATGCGATGGAATCCGTTGATTTTTCATCACGAACGGATGATGGAAGAACTTATCAATTAGAAAAAACAAGTGGTGGTGAAACATGCACCGTTCATTGTGAAGATGGTAATTTTACAATGCCAAAAATGAGACTGATATTTGGGGAGAAACCGATATGAAAGCATTAGAAATACTTTTTAATCGCCGCTGGGTGTTAAAGTCGGAAGATAAAGATTTATATTATCAGATTCGTGATGCAGTTGGTGAGGTACGTAAGTACACAACAGAAAAACTCGGCTGCCAGATTATTGATAATTCGATGTTAGTGAAAATGGAAAAAATACCGGTTATTCCGGAGACGTTTATGGGGATTCAGTCATTTACATCGAAAGAGGAATATGTGTATTTATGCATACTACTTATGTTTTTGGAAGATAAAGATGCACAGGAGCAATTTGTGCTTTCGCAGCTTACAGAATATATGACAGCAGTAATGCCGGGGGAGATTACGGATTGGACAGTATACACGAATCGGCGAAGATTGATTCGCGTATTGAGATATGTTGTCGGACAGGGAATGGTGACGGTGACAGATGGTACAGATGATTTGTTTATGGACGATGTGAGTGGAGAGGTTTTATATGAAAACACAGGTGCATCAAAGTATTTTATGAGAAATTTTACAAAAGACATTATGCATTATACATGTGCAGCAGATTTTATGGAAAGTGACTGGTATGAAGTGGATGAGGACAGAGGATTTGCAAGAAGACACAGGGTATATAAGAGACTTTTATTTGCTCCGGCGATGTATCGGGAAGATGGTTCGGAGGAGGATTTTGAATACCTAAAATATTATAGGCGTCGATTAATGGAAGACTTAGAGCAGATGTTTGACTGTCATATTCATATTCATCGTGGAAGTGCGTATTTTTTTTCTGGTGAAGAATGCAGGATTGGCGCAGTTTTTCCCGGTAATAATTCGCTGGCGGATATTTTGCTTTTGTGTTTTGGTGAGATAAGGAAGAAAATAGAAAATAAAGAATGGAACCTGCGCCAGGATGAGATGTGTGTAGTGGATAAAGTAAATTTTGAAGCACTGATTTGTAAAGTAAAGAAACAATATGGTTCGGGATTTTCAAAGTTGTACAGAGAAATGCCGGAGGGCGAATTTGTTCGGAATGTAATCGATGAGATGACTCGTTTTATGTTTGTAAAGAGTGAGGAAGATACCCAGCAGGTGCGTGTATGCCCATTGGCTGGAAAGTTAAAAGGCGGCTACCCGGAGGATTACTTAGGAGGTGACAAAGATGAATCGAAGATGGCAGGCAAATAAAATTGGTCTTATAAATTTTTGGTATTACGATGAGCAGGAGTTCCCTTTTGTGAAGGGGCGCATGCTTCTTCGTGGTTCCAACGGATCTGGAAAATCAGTAACCATGCAGAGTGTTGTGCCACTTTTATTAGATGGAAATATGAGTCCGGAGCGCCTGGATCCTTTTGGTTCAAGAGACCGTAAAATGAGCAGCTACCTTTTAGAAGAAAACGATGGAAGGGAAGAGAGAACCGGTTATCTGTATTTAGAATTCAGGAGAAAAGATAGTGAAACTTATCTTACAATTGGAATGGGAATTCGTGCAAGACGTGGAAAACCGTTGGATAAATGGTACTTTAGTCTTACGGATGGACGACGTATTGGAAAGGATTTCTTTTTGTATAAAGAAATGGGTGAAAAAGTTACCCTTTCAAAAAAAGAGTTGGAAAACCGCATTTTACAGGGAGGGAAAGTATTTGACCGTCAGGCTGATTACATGGAGTATGTTAATAAACAGATTTTTGGGTTTGAAACTGTGGATGAATACAAGGAAATGGTTGATTTGCTCATTCAGCTGCGTACGCCCAAATTGTCAAAAGATTTTAAGCCGTCCGTAATTAATGATATATTAAGTGATTCTTTGCAGCCGCTTTCTGATGAAGATTTGCGTCCGATGTCAGAAGCAATTGAAAATATGGACACCATGAGTATGAATCTTAAAAGTAGAAAAGAAGCGAAAGCAGCAGCAGAAAAAATCAATGCTGTTTTCTCAAAATATAACAAGATTATTCTTTGTGATAAAGCAGCACGATATGAGCAGACAAGGATAAAATTGCAGGAGATTGTTTCACTGCAGAAAAAATATGAAAGAAATCATGAAGAGTGTGTTCAAAAAATCGAACAACTTACTTGTAAGATTGAACAGATTAACGCGAAAAGGGAAGCAATGGAGAAAGAAAAAGAATCGTTAAATAAGAGTGATGCGGTTGCGTTAAAAATGAGGGATTCCGTGCTTTCTAAGGAACTGGAAGAACAGAGAAGAAATAAGGATGACAAAGAGAAATTTTTGGCATCCAAACAAGAGCAGTATGTTGATGCAAAAACGCAGATAAAAGATGAGGAAGATAGAAAGTTTGATAAAGAAACAGAAATCAACTCATTGCTGGAAGATATGCAGGAAGAAGCGGATACAATGGGATTTCAGGAGTTTGCATTTATGGCAGAAGAATTACAGGGGAATATTGAAAATGCCTATAAATTTGAACTTCATAAGGAGCAGTTTAAGAATACCTTTGAACAGATTTCAGAGGGAGAAGATTTGTTGCAAAAATTGCAGATTCTGGATCGTCAAAAAGAGGAAATGATTCAGAAAAGAGAGCGTCAGATTCGCGAAATGGATTCTATTCAAAGAAAAATATCCGAATGTGAGGCAGCACTTGTTCAGGCCGAAAATGAATGGAAAGAGTCCCTATACAAATGGAATGAAGAAAATAGCGAATTAAAACTTGAAAAGGATATGCTGCGTGAGTTTAGTGTGTTTGCAGATTCTTATCATTTGGATTCGGATTTTGCCGGTATTCGCCAGAAAGTGGCAGACAAATGGATTGAAAAAAAGGTAGATTTTGAGACCAAAATAAGTGCAGCTCTTGTTGAATATGCGGCAGTAAAAGAGGAAATAAAAGAAACAGAAAGTGAACTAAACGAATGGGAAAATCAAAAGGAACCAACGCCACAAAGAAGTGAAGCTGTAGTGCGGAACAGAAAGCGATTGGCTGATGCGAAAATTCCTTATCAGGAGTTTTACAAAGTCATAGAATTTGGAAAACAGCTGGATGAGAAAGCATGCAACTTTTTGGAAGAGGCACTTCTAAAAATGGGGATTTTGGATGCGATTGTAGTAGATGAGCAGTACAAAGAACAAGTACTTGTTCCGGCTAAAGGTTGTGAGGACTGCTATTTATTTGCCAGTGAATCATCGGTTGAAAAGAGTTTGCTTGACGTATTAGAACTAAATGAAGAAGTAAATGATATTTTTTCCAATTATCGTATGACAGGAATTCTTAAAAATATCGCTTACGATGAAGAAAACATATTGTCTGTTTCATCAAATGGTACTTACCATATGGGCATACTGACAGGGACGATTACAGGCGAACATGAGGCAGGCTTTTTAGGAAGAAGGGCGCGGGAAAGACAGCGTCGGATGAAGATTGACGAGTGTAAAAATCAAATAGCACAATTGGAAGAAAGGCGGGCACTGCTGGAACAGCAAAAACAGCTTTTAGAGACAAGAAAGGATGTTCTTAAAAGTGAATTTGACCAGTTTCCGGATGATACCCATATGCGTAACGCGGTAAAAATTCTTTTGGAAGAAGAGAGAAAATATGAGATTCTTCACGAAGAAAATGATAAATTGGGTGAGGAATTATCAATTTTTCTAGAGGAGTTAAAACAAAAGAAAAAAGCGGTGTTGGAAATTGCAGAAAAACTGTATTTGCATTGTTCATATGATGTTTTCTATCAGGCAAAGAAGGCGGCAGAACGATATGATAAAGATTTAACGGTTTTAAAATCCGCTCATGAGATGTTTTTGCGCAGTGTGGAATATCTTAAGGAGCGCAAAGAGCATCTGGAAATGTTGGATTATGATATGGATAACCTTCGCTATGACATTGCAGATATCGAAAAGCAGATTCGAATAAAAGAAGAGGAACAAACATCCATACAAAAGCAGTTGGAATTAACGGATTATGAATCAATTAAAGAGCGATTGGATGCTTGTGTTTTTTGGTTACATTCTTATCCGGAAAAATTGCAGAAATGTGTTGCAGAAAAGACAAAAAAGATCGATGAAGCAAAATTGTTGACAGAAAGCCGGACAAACAATGCGGATAAAATAGCAGAGTATGAAAAGAAAATGGAGTATTATCAGAAATGCTATGAGGAAGAAAGAAAACTTCAGTATGTGGCTGTTCCGGATGAAATTTTAGAAGATGCAAAACATGTATACGAGTATTTAATAACCGATGTCAAAAATGTGGAAAAGGATGATGTTGTACGTGATCTTAACAGGGTATACTTTGAAAACAGAGGTTTTCTTACAGAGTATCAATTGACACAAAACGAGTTATTTGCTGAATCCGATGGGGAGCAGAAGCCGGATGAGTATTTAGCCAAACGTCTGGATATCACCGCACGGTATCAGGGGGTAAAGGTTTCTTTTTCAAGTTTGCTTTTGTATTTAGATGAGGATATTAGTGAATTAGAAAGCCTGATTAAGGATGGTGATCGTGAGTTGTTTGAGGATATTCTGGCAAATACGGTTAGCCGTAAAATCAGAGGCAAAATAAATGCTTCCAATGCCTGGGTGAAGAAAATGAATGTACTTATGAACGGTATGGATACATCAAGTGGCTTAAAATTAAGTCTCAGGTGGAGAAGCAAAACAGCAGAAAAGGAAGAACAGCTGGATACAAGAGAATTAGTTGAACTTTTAAAGAAAGACTATCGTTTAATGAGTGAAGGGGAAGCAGCAAGATTATCGGCTCATTTCCGCTCAAAAGTTGAGGAAGCCAGACGCAATGCACGAGATAGCGCGGGGATGATTTCATTTTATCAGATTATGAAAGAAACGCTGGATTATCGAAAATGGTTTGAATTTCAGCTGTTTTCACAAAAAAGTGGGGAACGGCAAAAAGAACTTACCAATAGTGTGTTCGGTACATTCAGTGGTGGTGAAAAAGCGATGTCAATGTATGTGCCGCTTTTTTCAGCAGTTGTCGCAAAATACCAAGGTGGCAGGGATGACGCACCAAGGCTCATTTCTTTGGACGAGGCATTTGCAGGTGTAGATAATAGAAATATCCGCGATATGTTCCGTCTTATGACACAGTTTCAATTTGATTTTATTATTAATTCACAAGTACTGTGGGGCGACTGTGATACATTGGATGCATTGGCTATTTATCAGCTGATTCGCCCGGAAAATGCAAAATTTGTAACTGTAATGCCATACTTATGGAATGGAAAGGGTAAAGAATTGCTGGATGATGAAGAGAAAGTAGAGCAAAGAGGAATTGAAATTGAGAAATCAGAAAAATGATAACAACATACTAAATGAGTGTGTTTTGTATTTTAAACAAAATGCGGTATGGAAAAGGCTCTTTTTGGGCTTTGAAAAAAAATATTATTCTTACGGGAAATTTTCCGGCAGGATTACGCTTAAAAATTTGTCTTGTTCTGAAATTGAAGAATTAGAAGGTTTTTTTGCAGAAAGTTTTCATGGTAAAAAAAGCGTGACGATTTCCTCAGAAAAGTTCGAAAAAGCACTAAAAAACAGTAAATATAGTTTGGTTACACCAGAAGAAATTTTAACTGCTTTTTTTGGGAAAACACTTCTAGGAAAAACTGAGGAAGTGAAACAAAAAGAGCAAAAGAAAAAGCTGATTGAAGAAGATTTCTTGGCACAGTTTGCCAAAACGCCTGCGGTTAAATGTTTTGCACTGTTTAACGCGATTTTGAAATCATATGAGAAAAACAACTTGCAGCAATGGAACCGGCTTTTATGGCTTTGTGCAAAAGTATATAATGCTTTGCCATACCGGAAAAATCAAAAAATATATTTGCCGGTTTTTGCAGCAGAGATATCCGGGAATCCACATGCGTTTGATATGGGAACAACAGAAGGAAATATTTTATATCAGGTGATTTTAATTAGTTTGGAGCAAAGAGGATTAGTAGTTGAATCATCTGACTTGTTTCCTGCTTACAAAAGGCAGAAAAGTTATCTGCTTGCCGGTATCCTGATCGATGATATTTCAAATTATGCAATTCTTTATCAGGTCAGGGCAATGAAAAAAGATAGAAGTGAACATCAGGGAATGTTGGGATTTTTCTCAGAGAAAAACATGGTGCAAGTTCCATTAAACATAATATCGGAGTGGGAATCCATTGAGTGTATTGATAACGAAATTTATGTAGTGGAAAATCCATCCGTGTTTGCTGCTATTTGCAAAGAAAAATCGTGTATGTGCATGAATGGGCAGCCAAGGCTTGCCAGTATTCTTGTGCTTGACTTGCTTGCTAAATC
>ULRC01044224.1_pt1 | contig 16278 bp, 9 predicted proteins | sample 1955101 | NCBI WGS metagenome assembly ULRC01 (sample SAMEA4835672, study PRJEB28245) | human gut metagenome | biome: gut microbiome; material: fecal sample | place: Denmark | collected 2008 | reverse complement strand
AAAATATCCGCAATCGTGCGCATACTATCTATTTTATCAATTAGCGCGGATAATTCAATAAAGAAAGTATAAAGAAACGGTAAAAAAACAAGGACCATACGAGCTGATTCTCAGCTCATATGGTCCTTGCTATATAGAAAAATATATTATATACACTAATCCAGGTCTGCAAGACCTACACGCTGTATCTGGAAGGTCTTGTATGCCTTGGCTGTTGTGGTCTCTTTATCCCCACCACTCGCCAGTGACTGATAAATCTTACTATATCCTACGGCATAAATCTTTATAGAATTATTTCCCTCCGGTAAAGTGTCCAATGGTACCTTTACCTTATATGTTTTATTATTTTCAAAGAAGTCCCTTGGATCTTTATTTAATTTACCGTTTTCTTTACTGTCATTTATCAGTTCATTTTCTGTTCCGTCATTATTCAGTGAATAGATATCCCAGTCCACCTTCTTTAAGTAAATCTTATCATCTCCGGTGCCAATCGTTTCATCATTTGGATTTTTTTGTGGATCCTCGATATAAAAATCCAAATAAACAACAGTTTTTTCATCAATCTGATTTCGCACAAGATTTGAATCCTTTACCGTAAAATAAACATCCTGCGTACTGTCTGCACCATCTAGTCTGGCATCCGCTTTATTAGCTGCATCTTCTTCAATGGCATCGTCAATAGTTGCATATAATGTAGATATGTCATTTGAATCGGTATCAGCATTCTCCTTAAGATAAATTGACGGCTCATGAACTGATGCACTATATGCAGCAATCATAGTGTTTATATAAAGCTTCAATTCATCCTCATTATTTGAGAAATCAGAATGTCCTACACCTGAGTATGTTACATTTCCCATTGTGTAAATATAATAATTATTTCTTACATCCTTTGGAGACTGCTCATAAATTCCATGGTTTGACAAGGTATACCATACAACAATATCACTCTCACCATCACCATCAGCATCCTGATTCATATCCAGCTGGTAGTACTGCTTATGAGTGGTAGCTATATTTATTTCGTCAGCAATCTTAAAAGGATATGTGGTAATCTGTCCTGAATTAACCTTGACTGCCTTATTCGTCTTAGCTTCAAAATCATTACCATCTAGCCCTGAATACAGTCTGTACTCACCATGATCATTATCTGCCCACTGATACTGATTTAAATCCGCATAAGTAAATCCCTGATTCTGTCTGACAATAACTGAATTATCGGATTTTGGCTCATATGCAATATCAGTGTTATTCTTTTCAGCAGTCTGTACAGCTTTATCAAAATCCTCATCAGTACTCTGTAATGTATTGCCCTTCTTTAAATACGCATTTGACAAGATTCCATCCCTATCCAGTCCGACAGTATCACGAATTATAGAGTTAAACTTATATCCCCAGACATTATTATATTTATTATCATTTTTATTATTACAAAATGACGTTGTATCATGAGCAAACAATACCGGTTTTCCTGACTGGATATATGCTTTTATTTTATCGAGATGATTATTTGTATTATCAATATCATAACAATCACCAAATCCAATCACAAGCATATCGTATGTCTGCAGCTTATCACATACCTCATCCATTTTAGGTACGTTGTCATAACGAACTGTTTCTATATCCAGGTCAAAATCCTTCACTTGACTAAGTAATTTATGAAACTTTGTATTGCTATCATTCTTCTGTGCCTGCATATCAAAATTTCCCCTAAAGCCCTCATTATGCTCCAACTTTGAATTAATCTGAAGAATCTTGACTTTTGTAGGACTGCCTTTTGAATTTTTGACATACACATATCCGGATTTCTGATCATATCTGTAGCTATTTGTAGCCTGACTTACACGAAGCTGCCAAGGCATAACTCCTACATAGCCATTCGGCAAATCATAGACCAGTTTATAATTATAATTGCCTGCATTCAGACTATACATATATTTACCATCATCACCCATTACCGGATTCACAATAGTACCATCACAATATAATTTTATTTTATTTGCAGCTATTCCTTCATTGGTTGTCGAAAACTTACCATCAGAATTTGAATCCAAAAACAGCTGTGCATTAAAACTTGCTTTGGAATCAGCACCACCTGCATTGTTTATTGAAAATTCCAATGTAATCTGATTATTACTAATCTCAACATAATCTGTATCTTTTACTTTTTCCTGCTCCTTGAGTAATATTTCAGGTTTTTCAGTAGTCAGGTAGGTAACAAGCTCCGCTGGCTCATTTGACTGTTTTTTTAAATTTCCCTTGCTGTCCACTTTAAGAACATTGTCTTTATCTTTTGCATAACATAAAAGAGTAAAAACATTTGAACAGTTGTCTATATACTTCTCATTAATTCCTCTGCCATAATCAATAGAGAAAAAGCCATCTGAAAAGACGACAGGAAAGCCTGCCTTTATATAATCCTCCAATTCTGAAACCTTCTGCTTAGTAATATCATTGCCTGAACCTCTGTATGTGTTTGGAGCAGTTAAATAATCAGCATTATTTCCATTTCCTCTTAATGTAAGCTGAGTATTAAGCGCCTCTCCATTATTTATATAATCAGTATCCAGCAATCCCGCATGGCCATTCTTGAGCATATCATATCCCCAATAATTTACCACATCTTTCGGATTTATAACAACAATGTCACCAACATTTGAGTATTTAAGCCCATCCATGTTCCAATCATTATATACTGTATGACCATCTCTATAATTCAGATTATCGGCTACGAGTCCCATATATATCATGTCATAGTTATTAAGGTCCTCTATTCTTCCAATAAATTCTGCACTCGTAACCCTTGTTATTGTAACCTTTTTTTTCTCCGGGCATCTTGATCCAAGCCAATTTTTTAGCTTATCATAATTTAAAGCGTCAGACTCATTTTTTACAGTTCCGGGCTCTATATCCAGTATGTTCAGACTATCTGTCGGATTTATAATGTCTCTTTTATCAGCATACGATATGATATAGCTTAAAACTATCGCCTTTGAAATCTTCTTGTCATAATACGCATACTCGTCCTTTCCAAGAGTACTATTTTCTTTTTTCCTGCTTGTATTCTCTGAGTTGATGTATTCTGCTATCTCGTCAAAATTCTCTGTTTTAGCATCATTGACAAATGCTGTTTCATCATCATTTTTAATAAACGCAGAAGCAAAATCGTCTCTTAAAACAAATGGCACATCATCTTTAGGACTATAGTTTCGTGGAATAACATATTCGTTGCCAATTACAAAACCATATTTATGGGTTCCACTGTCAACCTTATAGTATTTTATGTCATTCCCCCAGTTAATAAAATTATCAGCTGAGTCCTTGGTAAAATTCAAGGAGCTGAAATTGTTACAGCTCAAAAGACCTGCAAGCTTTTTAATGTTGCTGGAATAATCTGCATTCGAATCAGGCCACACAATACCATTATCCACTATAACAGGCATCATGATACCACTCTGGTGCACACGTTGGACTATCTGCTTTACCTTGTCCCATGAAATGTCATTACCGGTATTGTATCCGGTATTGTATTTTGCAGAATCGTCTCCTAAATCCTTGGAAAGAACAGACTTTGAGCCGGAAAGATAGAGTAAATCAATTGTTGACACATCTATCTGCTCAAGCTCCTTGGGTGTGACAGTTTTTACATTGAAGGTCATATTGGCAGTCTTATCATCATCGCCTGTCTTACCCTCCTGATTGAATACACCTGTTCTGAACCAGTTATTGTTCTTGAAACCACCCTTATAATATATGTGTGTAGTATTTACAGGATAATCAAGCGAGCCTTTTTTATCAGCCTCCATTATATAGTCACCTTTTCCATTACCCACATAGGTATATGTCTGGCTGTCCTTAACTATATCAAAATATCCGTCTGTATCAGTGAGGATTACCCTGCCTGTGTTACCATCATTATTCTCTGTAGCAGAATCAGCTCTTGAAGCATCATCTGAAATATCATCTGCGCCGGTCTTACCTGCCGGCTGATTGTCCGGTGTGACGCCATCTATCTTCTCGTATGGATTCTGTGAATCAAGCACTGCTCCATACTCGCCGGTCTCATCGTAATTAAACTCAATAGGTACCTCAGTGTTCACCTCGTAGTAGGTCTCGTCATCAGTGATTTTATCTGCAGACACATACTCCATCTCAACCGTACAGTATGTATACTTCTCATAATCCGGCTTACTGCCATCCGGCAGACTTGCCATCCGGTCAGCTCTTGCAACAAATTCATATGGTGATGTGATATCTGAATTGTCTTTCCTGTAAATATATGCCTTTGGGTCATATTTTGCTATATTTTGCATGCTCTCATCGGAAACGATTGCATATGAACTCTTTATAGCATAGACTACATGCTTATCAACGGCATCGTCACCTGTGCCTGTATCTGTCGTATTGTCTGTGCTGCTATCGATGTTACCATTTGTACCGCTGTCTGTATTTCCATCAGCCTTCTGTGAATTATCAGTCTCTACCAGATACTGGGTGTTTGTCATACCATCCGGCAGCTTGACAGCCGAAAACGCAACACTGTAGTAGCCTCTTTTTCCGGGTGCCTTAATTTGATTGCCATTTTCAGTCTCTGTATTAGAGCCATCCGCGGTACTTCCAGTACTTCCTGTACTGCCTGTATTACCAGTACTACCTGTATCCACAGATTCAGAGCCATCTTCTGTCTCATCCTCGCCCTGCATGAAAACATAATGGTCAACATTTTGTCTGTAATGACCTGTAGGCAGTCCCTCTTCATTTACAGCAAGCTGGTAATCGGTATTGAACTTATAATCTCCCTCCGCCTGCTCTGTCATCTTATAACCGGTGGTACCCTTGTTTATTCTGTCCATATCTACAAGGGCAAGCTCTGTCCAGTCATCGCCCTGACTAACATAGCTCTCCTCATACGGCTCATAATAAAGAGGCTTTGTGTTATCCTTTTCCTCGGTAGTAATAGGCGCAAGCTTTGTTTTCAGTCCCTCCATATAGTCAGACCTTTTTTGTACACCTGCACCATCTTTGTCAGACATCCTTGACAGTGTTCCAAACCAGTCGTCAGGCTCCTGACCATCAATCAGATAACCGATGGATGCCATTTTCTTGTCAGGCACCACCTCAACTATATTGAAGGGCTTGTCCTTGCCATGTGAGCTGACTATATCAGATATTCCATTGAACGCTACATTTGCATCGACCTTTGTAAGGCTGTCATTCAGCACAAAAGCTGCCACAACGAGACATCCTGTAAGTGTGAGCGATATTGGAACCACTATTTTTTTTCTTAATTTGCTCATTGCGATTGCTCCTTTTATAAAAAACTACTCTATTTCTTAATATGTATAAAACGTTATTGTATTTGACTTAAACTCTGGCATATCCTCAAGTCCAAGCCAGACACTGATATTTAATTTTTCTCCGACAAAAAAATTTTTTCCGAGAGTGATATGCATTTTTTCATTTTGATTACCATCTACAATATAATAATTAAGATAGTTCCTATATTTAGGATCATCTTCATGACCTTCTGCTCCGGTTTCTCCTGCAATCTCATTTGAACTAAACTTAAATATTCCATCAGGCTCACCATTGCCCTCCGGGCCATAAATCAGCTTGCCATCATCGCCCATTCTAAAGGATATATCTCCCTTGTGCTCGGTTGCACCTGTTGAGCTGATACTTTCTACCTCCATATGCCATACAAAATCCTTAACCTGAAATTTGCCACTTAATGAAGAATTTTTCAACTCCCCTTCATCAATAAACAATTGATGCGTCTGTCCTAAATTGAAATGCTTATCTGCATCACAATGCAGAATATTGATTGGATGTGCTACGTTTACAGTTACCTTTGCCTTAAGGTCTTTGTTTTCATCAGATTGTACATATACCTCAAACTGTGTTATGGTAGTACTCTTAATTTCAATATTATAAACATCACCGGATTTTTTGCTCTGATCATCAACATCTCTATTTTCAGCTGATACTGACCATGTAGCTTTTGTTGAATCATACTTTCCACCAAGTATCTTATCAGTAAACTTTAATTTATTCTGGTAGTTTTTCTTCATCTCATAGTATACTGTTCCGTTGGTTACATCCTTGCCTTTGTAATATATCCTTATTCCTTCTGGCTCTGCCGGTGCCACATACTCCACGTCTGCTCCGGTCGGTACCTTATTGCGCATAGTGAAGTTCTGCTTTGAAGTATACTTCTTGTCTCCTGCCTTAAAGTCCACAACAAGTCCGACAGAGTTCTTGCTTTCTGCCTCGCTTAAATCAGGTGTAAAGCCTGTGACATTTTCTGCCATAAGAGATTCCTTGCCCTGACCATCAGCCTTCACCGCACCAGTTGCAGGATCCAGCGTATCCTTTCGCAGATAGATTTTGTGCTCTGACGGTCTGTATATGATATTGTATGTACAATCATTGTTGCAGATTATCAGCTTGCTGTCGGATGATGATTGCTCAGATGATGCTTCTTCGGATGACGCTTCTTCCGCTGATGCAGTTGCAATATAACCTGCCTCAGGGTTTACTGATGCCACTTCAACCGGGGCTGCCACCGTAGCAGGCTCATACTTGACACCCTTTTGCGCATCAATTATCAGATTTCCTATCTGATTCATGGTCAGCTGTGCCTCATACTGCAGGTCTACGTCCTTTGTAGCATACTTATACTGCTTCGTACTCGTACCGATAAAGCCTGTAACAGCCAGTCCGAGTATTCCCATTATCGCCATGACAATGACAAGCTCAACAAGTGTAAAGCCACTGTTTTTTCTATTATTTGATTTATTCATGCGCTTTAAAATCTTCATGGTTCATCTTCCTCTCCGATTTCATCATAAAACCTTATAACAGCCTTGCGTCAAAATAAAATATTTTGCATTTAACTATGTAAATTACTCACATACCACCTTGCCGGTTTCCTTGTATATCGTGATAACCTTCTCGGTGCTGTTTTTTTGAACCCAGATACGGCTGCAGTACTTGCCGTTAGTATCCGGCTTTTGTGCACCTGAGCTTCTGTCGAACTGAAGCTCTATACTGTCAGAGACGTTCAATTGTGTCTTGCCACTATAATCATCATTCATGGAATAGTATACATCAATCCTGCTCTTTCCGATTTTACTCGGATCAGATTCCGTACCATTTATAGTCGTCTTATAATAGTAGGCACCATCTGATGCCTTGTATATCTTAAGAACTGCGCTGTCCTTTCCCATAGAGGTAACTCTTGTTTTGTTAATTATCGATTCAATATTTCTGGCACATTGCTTCACCTCAACACCCATAACCGAGCGAATGGATATGGTTGCCGCACCTATCAGTACGACAGATATCGCTATCACTACTATAAGCTCCACCAGAGAGAAACCACCATTATTCTTTTTTACTTTTACAAACATATTGGATTCCTCCCTTGTATATATCGTCAAAATATGTCAAATATAAATATTTCGCAGCTGTTTTGTGTCTTGGAAACCGCTTATTTTCTACTCCTTTGTCCAGTTCTGGTATGTAATGAGTGTAGCATAATCTATTTTTGTATCCGCCTCTTTCTTGTTTGAAAAAGCAGAAACATTACCCAGATAGTTGGCACCATCCATGAACACATCATACAGGTGCAGTGCATCGTCTGCATCACTTACCTTTTCAAGAAGCAATGCCTTAAATACCTCCTGTGTACCATTATCAATCTCGCACTGCTCTTTGTTTACGATTATCCTGCCCTTTGCAATTATAGTACCTGTAAAGTCAGCATCAAGTGTCACATTTCCTGTAGCAACAATTATATCCACATTGTGTGATTTGTCATTTGCATCATAGGTGTAGTTACCGTTTTTGACAATTGCCTGGTATTTTTTTCCCTGATACTCAGTCTCAAATATATGTTTGTTACCGGAATTTGGCACTATCTTCTGCAAATTGGTATTGTTAACTATATTTGTAAAAAGCGAAACACTTGCTGCATTTACCGGTAAATCCGCATAATTCGTCAAAAGCTTTGAGTTTAGTGCAGTATATGTGCGCTGTAAAGCATCCGACTGTGCATCCATGTCCACACCATCAGCTATGCCCTTCAAAAGACTTAAATTGCTGCCATCGTAGATGCTGTAATTGCCGGCAGTATAGATGCTTGCTGCCTCATTTACCTTTATGCTGTCAGTATAGAACTTAGTGTATCTATTGAGCTTGTCACTGTCTGCGCCAAAATAGTCTCTGTAATACTCAGCAGCCTTATTCGTTGGCAGATTGACATAATAGTATACAAGTCCATCATCATTATTATCAGTAGAAGGAACAAAGACCTTCTTTATACAGTTGTCGATTGTCTTTGACTCCGGCAGATATGCCGAGAGAGCCTTACCTGTCTTTGTGCTGACCACATTGGCATTTATTTCAGTATACTTTGTCTGATCCTGTCCTGTTGCCGTGATATCCTTGTACTCCTTATAGGAAAGTGGATTCTTGTTGTAAAGTGATTTGGCATCCGCACCATCTCCACTTGTGCCTATGCACTCAGGCGGCACAAGGTATGCTATCTGGTCACCCTTTACAGAGATTGACTCACCCATAGCCACATTGCTGTTTTGTGTACCCACACCACTTGAATTTACAATAGCCTGTGTATTGATATATGCAGTTCCTGCTAACATAAGCTCCCTGATATTTGACATATCAAGAGATGCCTCCCTGCCGTTTATGATAATAGCAGAGCTATCGCCTGCGACAGGATTTTCCTTGTCATCGCCTCCATTGCCAAAGCCGACGTACTTTGCATTGTTACTCTTATTATTCTTGCCAAGTGTGACCTTTGAGCCTGTACCCTTTAAGGTCATGTCATCTGCCACATATGTCATGCCATCCAGATTGACTGTTGCACCATTTACATTTATGTTGCTTGTCCACAGCTGACACTGTGCATCAACAGAAAGTTTACTGTTATTGTGTACACCAGCCATGTTATTTTTTATTGTAGCCGTATCTTTTCCGGCAAAGTCTCCCACCTCTATATCGCCCTCTGCAATCATATAGCTGGTATCCTTTACATCAAGTGTGGCATTGTTTGGAATAACAACACTCGTAGTAGAAGTTCCTGTGTCTGCCGCATTTTCACAGCCGGCATAGAGATTGCCGGATAGATTTACTTTATTAAGTCCTGATGTAATTTTCAGGCCTTCATTTCCTACAAGAGAATATGTAAAAAGCTCCGGAACTCCTCCCGATGCTGTAAAGCTCATGGAAGGAACCCCCAGAGAAATATCCGTCTCTATTATTGATTTAAATCCCTTTTCATCGGTATACTCTACCCTTAGTCCATTCAGCACGACACGGTTTTGGTACACCTTGAGCTGTCCATTGCCGTTTACATCGGCATTGGTCGATTTGATAATAGCACGTGGCTGATTTTCTTTTTTCTCGAGAAGCTTCGGGTCTACATATTGTATAAGCTTTCCAATATTAAACGTCATACCTGTGCTGTCATACTCCAGACTGGTCTTTAAGCTCTTCAGATACTCCTGCGCAAAGTTACTCTGTCTGCCGGCCTCATTTATGCTGCTGTCAGAGTAATTCTCCATAACCTTGGTATATCCTGCTGAGTAAGCCTTGGAAATATCTCCCTGCAGACCTGTACATATCTGATCCAGCACACCCTCTGCCGAGTAAAAGTTATCTGTATTTTTTTCATCCGTCACCTTCATCTGGAGGTTCATAAGCGCTATCCACAGCACAGTCACAGCTAAAACAGCCACTATAGCCATTGCAACTACAACCATCACAAAGGAAGCACCACGGTTATCGTTACGCTTCATAATTAATACCCCATGCTTCCGGTCATCGTAACAACCGGGTCTTTATCATTAAATATATCATCCAGTGAAGCCTTACTCTCGTATATGTCTACCTTCACATCATACAGCCTTTCAGATGCATTGCTTTTTGTCAGATTCTTTATATCGACAATTGCCTTTACATCATTCTGAATTACATTGTTATTAAAGCCATATATAGCCTGCCCCGGCTGTAGTGGATTATCCGGTGCTCCCATATTTACATTCAGATTGGTGGCTATATGAGTATAAGCATGACCTGTACGATTTCCCGGCTCACTTACCTTCACATATGCCTTATATGTACTCTCCTTCGTGCTCAACTCTGACTGATCCGATATAGTCTTTTGCTTTACAATATTTACCGTGCAGTCCAGCTTGTCCTTATTATTGATTATAATGACATCGTTGCATGTATTGTAAAGTGCTCCTGTAGATGTGTACCATGGATTGTAAAACAGATAGACATTTCTCAGATTATGGTTTACAGTATCTGAAGAATTGTCGTAAATCACCATGGTATAATCATCCTTCAGTGCACTATTCGGATCCGGAAAAGTCTTTCTTACTCCATTCTTATTGATAGAATACGAATACGACACCGTCACCTTGGTAGCCTTATTGCTCGCAGCTCCACTCTTTTCTATATCAATTGTGATAGTTCTCTTTATATCACTCTGCTGTACACTGAAGCCTAGATTCATATTGTTAAATGCAGATATAATATTTGTAGTAGAATACTTGTCTGCACTCATGCAGTCAAAATTTGCATCCATGGCCGACATATCCGCTACCTCGTCCATGTTGTACTTTCTAACCTTATTGTCCGACTCTGCGTCCGATTTTGCATCCACTGTCACAAGAGCATTGTATTTCTTTGTGCCTGACTGCACACCAGACATATAGAAATAATACTTGTGCGCATCCGACTCCCTGAAATTCCAAAGCGATGCATCGCCTATTTTAGCTTTTGCGTCAGTCTTATGGATGCAGCTAGTGATGACATCGTCCTTGTTTACAATCTCAGCACTGATATCCTCAAGCCTCTTTACATTATCAAACTTATCTGATTTCTTAAGAAGCTCACATGCACTGCTTCCATCTGATATATTAAAGCCGTCCGCCACATCAAAGCCCTCTGACGGATAGTTGAACTGATACGCAAGTGTCTTCATGGAGTTCTTCTCAATGCCCTCCATAATGTTTGTCGCCAGATGTGTAGCATTCATCTCGTTTTTTGCCTTTACATTGGTCTTTGTAGCTGTGACAAATGCATTCAAAAAAGGAAGCACGATTATTGCGAGAATAGCAATCGACACAATAATCTCCACAAGTGTTACTCCTCGATCATCGTTTTTTAGCTTTCTCAAATCTGCTTCCTCCCCTCTTGTATTTTGTTATCTCATAACTCAATAATCTAACATTTAATATTTATCACTTACTGTCTCAATAACCCGCTAATCTAATAATCTAATATTATAATAATCCGTTAGTTTGTTGTACCAAACAGATTATTTGTACCATGTGGTACTGCAGGTATGTATGGTGCCTCATATGGCTTATCAAGTCCATACAGGAAATATGAATCCACAAGCATCTCACCTGTCAGCTTGCCTGTCGAATCATCAAAGCTCACATTGAGTGTGCTGATGGTCTTCTTCTGCGATGAACCAATCACCTCTCCAAGCATAGCCTTAAGCCCATGATACTCTGTCTTGAATGCCATAACTGTGCTGACATCATAAAGCTGATAGCCTGTAACCGTAGACTTTGCAGAGCTTGATGATGCACTGCCATCAGCTGCACCGCCGTCGCCTGTCTGTGACTGTGAGCTGTTGCCATCAGCGGTCTGAGAGCTCTGCGAATTGTCTGCATTACTGCTGTCCGTAGTACTACTGTCAGTAGAGCCACTGTCCGTTGTGCTGCCTGACGAAGAATCTGTACCTGCATCGCCGGTCGGATTATTCACATCAATAGCTGTCGGTGAACCGACTGTAAGCTCTGTAATATTTGTATTGGTAGATTTCTCGATAGCAACCGCATCCATAATGCCGTTTTCAATCTGTAAATATGAAGGAAAATTGTCATATACCTGTTGCATGGCATCAGACATATCCTTTGTCTTCTTTGTGTAGTCATCCGCCTTTGCCGCAAGGGCTGAAAGCTGATTGTACTGTGATTTCAGATTCATATTTTCGCTCTTGAGTGAATCCCTCTTATTGGACTGTGGTACAAAAATAAAAAAATATGTCAGTGCTAAAATGGCAACACCCGCTAATATAATAAGTAACTTTTTATCTCTTGTCGACATCCTAACACCCCCTACTGATTTGTACTGTCTGTATCTGATGATGAATTGCTATCCGTCTGTGTCTGTGATGACGCATCCTGTGATGTATCATCTGACTCACTGCCTGTGCCATCAGCCGATTCAGAAGCCGCACTGTCATCTGCCTTTACATATGTACAATCCACTGTGAACTGAACCTTTGAGGCACCGGTCTCATCAACCTCCTCTGTGATGGTTGACACATTGGATACCATGATACTCTCAAATGTACGAAGCTGCGCAATCACATCAGCCGCTATATCCTTGCTGCCTGTCTTGATAGTCATTGAAACACCATCAGTCGTAACAGACATATTCACAAGCTTGGCCTCTGACGGAAGCTTCTGCTCCAGCTCATCCACAAAACCTGTTATCTCATCATTCTTGTTGGATGAGGCGCTCTCAAGAAGCTTGGTCCAGTCATAGTCCTTCTTGGTCTGGTTGTACACATCATATATATTCTGTGCATATGACAAATCAGAAACACGCGCTTTAAGCGTCATATTGTCTGAAGTTAAAACAAGATTTGAAAAAATGCTGTATGCCGTGATACCAACTGCAACTACCACACACAAGCCAAAAATGAGAAGCTGTACTGCAAACGAAACCGGCTTTTCCGCTGTCTCCCCAGCCTTTACCGGAAGAGGCTTCCCATCAGGACCAACAGGCGGATTACCCTGCGTACCTGCCTGTGCACCGCCAAGTGGCATAGCACCTGTAGTTGCTCCTGCCATAAGTGGAGCACCGATTCCCTTGTTTTTCTTACTGTCTAATATGTCAAGCGGATTCAGTGAGCATCCAACACAGTTGAAATACTCTGCCAGCTTTGCCTCTGCGAGGTTTATGCTCTTTGCCACATGCATACCGTCAAACTGCTGGAGCGGAACTACCTTAATATTCAGTTCATTGGTCAAAAGCTTTGAGAGTCCGCTGAAATCAGCACCTAAGCCAATGAGGAAAATTCTCTCGATAGGAGTATCTGAGTTTCTCGACTGATAGTAGTCTATCACTCGTCCGAGACTGCTTATCAGATTGGAAAGTGCGTATGACACATTCAGGCGAAGCTTCTTAAAGCGCTCTGAATCAATCTCATGACCCATAGGATCCATGCCGCCGCCCGCCGGCTCATCAGGCACCGTGCCATCCGGTCTTATTGCAAGGCAGGTCTTTCTGCGTGCCACATCGACTGCATCGGTAAATGACAGATACTCTCCGAAAAGCTCACTGTCCTGAATCTCCTCTATAGCATCAGCCAGTCCATAGTTGACATTACGCTGCAGCTTTACCATGCTTCCATCCATGATAGTCAGTGTGGTAGATACCTCATCCACCTTGACAGTCACCTTCACATCTCCGGGAATCTCTCTTCTCATGAGCTGCTTGATGGCATTTCCACTATAGTCAAGAGCTACAAGCTGCAGTCTGCAATAAGCTGCAAGAGCACCATATGACAAAATAAGGTCATTAGGCACAGCAATAACCGAAAGACGTAATTTCTTTTCTTCCGGTCTGTCAATCTTCTCTATAATCTGATGTACCAGCTTGTACTGGCTCAAATCCACCGGAAAATAATCCGATGCATTCATTGCGATCATTTCCCTAAGCTGCTTTTCCTTAACAAGAGGAAGCTCAATATCCCTGCTTGCTATACGTGCTGAATTTAACACAAAAACAGCTTTTTTGGTGGCAATCTTCTTTTCCTTCAGCTTGCTGTATAAGATAGAGCGAAACATCCCATCCGGCTGTACCACTCCATCATCAATCATCCCCGGTGGTGTCGGAAAGCCGAACATATTGTAAATCTTGGGATTTTTCGCTTTGTAATCAATCTCAACTACTCTGGTAAGGTTCTCCCCTATTTCAATGCCGAGTACCCTGTTTGCCATAACCTAATCCTCCATGTTTATCTTTGTTTTACACTGTATACGTCTGTAAAACTTTCGTAACTGTACTGAATAGTTACAAACTTTCTATATAAATTTCGGTATATCTGTGTTTTACTCTGCTTTTATCTAACCGTAAGTCATATTGCCTGCGCTTGTGTCAAGCACGCTTTATTATAACACACTTTTCAAAAGCCTGCGAGTGCCAAATATGCCGTTATCATTTTCTCACCCCATAGCATCGAAATAAAAATTCCGGCTGCCAAGTATGGTCCCATTGCAAGCCTGTTGCCTGCGTTTGTTACTTTCATACGAATCAGATGTATCACGGAACCAATGATGCATCCCAGGAAAAATGCTAATGTAATATTCTGCCAGCCTATCGCAAGGCCTGCACATGCCATGAGCTTGACGTCTCCGCCACCTATGGCTCTTCCTCCACTTACAAGAAGAAGGATTTCAAGGAATAAACTGACACAAAAGAATCCTATCACATATTCAGACCAGTTATCATGGTCTATAAACACATGCAGGATTCCAAGTACCAGTATAAATATATTGATTCCGAATGGAATTTCATATGTTCTCCAGTCTATCACACTCAGAACTATGAGTGCAGATGTAAGAAAGCAGTAGATGATACTCGTAAGCTCAAGTCCATTTACTGCAAATACTACTATGTATAATATACCGTTTAACGCCTCAATAATAGGGTATTGAGGTGATATCGGTTCTTTGCACTTGCGGCATCTGCCACGAAGAAACAGCCAGCTGAAAACCGGCACCATATCGTACCACGCGAGCTGATACCCGCATCTCATGCAGTGGGACCTTTCGGTCACCACTGTCTCATGCTGCGGTATGCGGTAGATACAGACATTTAGGAAGCTGCCTATAACTATACCGAATGCAAATATTAAGATGTAGATGGGTATCAGTTCTGTGGTCATGGTTGGTGGTCCTTAAAAAATTAAATTACTATATATCTTTTTATTTTATTTCCCTGATTTAGATTTAGGGCCCTTTTTGAATTGATCCTTATCTGAATGATAATATGGAGAATCTCCAGTATATTCAATAGTTCCATCTTTCTTATCATATGTAATTGTTATTGTATCACTAGTCCACTTTGTGCCTTTAATTTTCGCTTTTGTTAATCCGGCATCTTTAACAGCCGTATCAGCACCTGTTCCTAGCTCTGTCGTAGTCAATGTAACAGTAACCGTAGTAGCAGTAGCCGAAGCCGAAACCTCTTCGTCTGCATAATATGTCTTTAAAGCTGTAGCAATATTATCACATGTTTGGATATCTGTAGCCTCTCTAGACTTCTCAACATACTTGATAAGCTGTGGAGCAAGTACACCTACAAGCACTGCCATGATGGCGATTACAACAATAAGCTCTACGAGAGAGAAACCTTTGTTGTTCTTCTGTTTCTTTCCTAACTTTTTAAATACATTCTTTACCATAGTTCTTTTCTCCTTTTCATTATAACATGGTTTTTGTGCAAAGAGCTGTGCCCTATCAGCATCTCTTTGGTTTGCATGCGCTCATTGTACCATAATTCGAAGTATAATGCAAGTTATTTTCTAGTACAATAATACTATTGGCACACAACTTTTTTCGCTTTCTTTAGCAATTTTAACCAAATTTCAACCGATTTGTTGCATTTAAATCATATTTTTTCAAAAAAATTATATTTCAGGCTATATTTTGGCACAGTGTGAGGGGCTTCATCCCATGTGACCAGCTATCGCATACACTCTCGTGAGAGCTACGCTACACTGCCAAGATACTGTAGGAATTATGCTTTTAGATTTTCTATGCTTGACGAAACCGTCGAAACGCGCCGTCCGTAGAGAATGAAGCCCCATCCTACTGTCAGTAAAAGAGGAAGCAACCCCCGAGTTCTCGTCCAAAGATTGCTTCCTCTAATTTACATTTCACTACAATATTAGCTCACAAGCCATTTTTTTACAGTTTCCTCATCAAAATCCACACATTCAGCTATATCTTCTATTGAGTGACCTTTTTTCTGAAGTTTCAAAGCTGTTATTTTTGCCTGACGAATTCTGCCTTCTTCTCGACCTTCTTCTCTGCCTTCTTCTCTGCCTAATTCTCTGCCTTCTTCTCTGCCTTCTTCTCTGCCTAATTCTCGGCCTTCATTTTTCTGATCTTCCCATGCCTTACACATATCAATCACCTCTTCTTTCTCATCTATGTC
>ULRC01038752.1_pt1 | contig 16358 bp, 14 predicted proteins | sample 1955101 | NCBI WGS metagenome assembly ULRC01 (sample SAMEA4835672, study PRJEB28245) | human gut metagenome | biome: gut microbiome; material: fecal sample | place: Denmark | collected 2008 | reverse complement strand
CTTGTGGCAGCCCCTCATCTGCTGTGCAAATAGCTTAACACGACTCCTGTATTATTTTACGATCGGAGCAAAACGAATGCGAACCTCCGGCAATGCCTTTAATTCCGCATAATAATTTGTCATCCAATCCTCGCCCTGTGATGGATCATTCTCACCGGATGCCGGTGGCGCAAATATTTTCAGGCTCATATCTGCTTCACTCTCCAAAGGCTTCTTAAAGAATGCACTCATCATATCGATGCACTTCACACCCGGAGCCTTGTAGAACCAGTGTCCATTCAATTCCATCATCAAGTTCATGTCAATTGTCTGTTCATCAAAATATACTTCACAGAATACCGGATTTTTCTCGAAATGCAAAGGAACTGCAACACCCTCTGCATCCTCAGAACCGCCCCAGCGAAGTGTAGCCGGAAGTGTGATCTCACTTCCTTCGTCCATGGACGGACTAAAGAAATCCTCATGAATGATCTCACGATACGTATTCAAAATTGGCTGTTCGATACCAACATTCGCATTGTTAGGATCCTCAATCTCCAAGCCCAGACGTCCTCTATCGCGCATCTGATATAACGTGAATCCTGACAGCCATTTCTCCTTGTCCGCTTTCAGCATCTCACAAAACTCTTTCAGCATGTCTGCCTGATCATAGGCACCGGTTACGTCTCCATCGGCGTTAAACTCAGACAATACCATCGGCTTCTTAACACCATTATTTACATATGTGTAACGCTCATAGCTCTTCTTTGCCAGGTTGTAGATCTTGTCTACCGCATAACGCGCAAACGTATCTCCTCCCTCTTCTGCAACATCATATGGCCATCCCCAATGAAGTGCCATATAACGGTCAACGGACACAATATCTGCTGCACGGGAAGCCTCTGCGAAGATGTCTTCCATTTCCATCTTCTCATCCTCTAACTCCTTACAGCCATCCAGACAAATGATCGTCTTGACGTTTGGAGCTTCACGATGAATGATCTCACAGCAATGTGTAAAGAATGCTGCAACTTCCTCATAAGAAGCACGTTTATTAAAGGAGAACCAATTACCGGTCGCCTCATGGTTGATACGAAGCAATACACGTCCAAACGTGCGAAGATCCTTTGCGATCGCAATAATATGATCATCGGTAAGCTTCGGATCGATCGTCATCGTAAGCAGTACATCCTGTCCATGTTTACGGACATCTCTCATATAAGTAAACGGTTCATCATCTAATGTTCCGTTCAAACCACCCTTATAGGTGAAATAATCATCGTATGGAAAATCCCATGCGAACTGTACAGACGGATCTGCATGCACAACACTGGCACGTCCCGGCCACTTATCGTCATTTGGATAATAGCAGTACATCAGATTGACAGCTCTATGTGGGCGTCCCAGTTTCTGCAGGATGTAATCCTGATCCACATATTCTCCACGCTCACTGCCATCGCCCAGATCAACGGCACACTCTGCCGGTCCCATATGCAATGCCTTAACTTTCAACTCTTCACTCATTATATTCCTCCGTTCCGCAGAAATATCCTCTGCTATGTTTTACATATTTAGGAGCACAAAACGCTCAGCTTAAAATAGTATAACAGAAATCCCCCTCAAAAATCTACCGGCAATTTCGGCATCTTATACCCTAAAAATCTCTGATATGCTCTTCGCTGCGTATTTTACCTTCCTCAAGCTCGGCCAAAAGCTCGGCACGTTTGCTCCCTACCATAAACTGCTGGTTGTATTTTTGATAGATCTCGCAAGGATTATCCTGCAAAAATGCCATTGAATCGCCATCCATCGTTAATTCTGTGACGAAAACAACCATTTCCTGCCCTTCCGGAAATGCATTTTCCATAAAAGAAAAGGCATTCTCCAATTCCTCTAATGCGGCATCTTCCTCTCGGATCAGTTGTTCCTGCTTTTGATCAAACTCCGGTTTTTGCGCGGCAAACGTTTTTGCTGCTTCCTCACTGCCAGCCTCTGCCTCCTGCTGCATTTGCTTCAGTGATGCATACCACGCATCCATTGTCTTTTTGTAATCTGCCACCTTCGCAAAATGCCTGTTAAGACCCGACAGCAACAGATTGACAACGCTCAACCGCTCGTCAAACGATGCATTTTGCAGCCGTTGATATACTGCGACATCTTCTTTTCCCTGTAAAATATCTTCAATGCCATAATCATCTTCATACTTGCGGTACAGATCCAAGTAGACCGCCACATCTTTTGCCACTTCCGGATGTTGTATAAATTCGCTGATCAAATCTTCATCCACCGGCTGTCCCAGCGTTTCGTACACTTGGATCAGCGTGCTCAGATCCTCCCAGCCACGTGCTGTCACAAAAAGCATTCCATCCACATCCGTTTGTACACGATAAAAATTCTGCGGGCGCAGCTCCAAATAACTTAGGATTCCGCTGTGAATCCTTTGCCTGCGGGCATATTCTTTCCACGCCGGATAATCCGGCTCGACCATGATGCGTCGTACACGATCAAGTGTCACCATATCAAAATCCCGGACGGATTTATTGTACTCCGGCGGATTTCCGGCTGCCACAATGATCCAGCCCTCCGGGATCGCCTGATTACCGAACGTCTTACACTGCAAAAATTGCAGCATCGTCGGTGCAAGCGTTTCGGACACGCAATTGATCTCATCGATAAAAAGTATGCCCTCCTTCTTTCCCTTTTCTATCTTCTCATATACACTGGCAATGATCTCACTCATCGTATATTCTGTCACAGAATATGTCTGCTCTCCGTAAGTCTTCTCACGAATAAATGGGAGTCCGACTGCACTTTGTCTGGTGTGATGAGTGATCGTGTACGATACCAGCCCAATTCCACACTCACTTGCCACCTGTTCCATGATCTGCGTCTTGCCGATACCCGGTGCTCCCAGAAGCAATAGCGGACGCTGTCGGATCACCGGGATCATATACTCACCGTTGTCCCTTTTCTCTAAATACGCACGAACTGTGCGGATCACTTCGTTTTTTGCCTGTTTAATATTCATAATAAATTACTTTCCTTCCATGATTTCTTCGTGATCAATGCGGATCCGCATCGCCCACGGTGGCACTGCCTCTTCCTCATAATCCTGCGCAAAGATAAACGCCGTCTTATATTCCGGTCGTTTTGCCGGATATATTCCCTTGCCGTCCGTAAAGTACAAAAGCCCTTGCAAATGGCGGATCTGCCCGGATTGCATCAACTGATCCACGTAGCGAAAAGCAGGCCGAAAATCCGTACTCCCACCTTCTGTCAAGGTAAACCGCTGCAGCGTCTGTGCCAGCTCCTCTTTACTGGTAACGACATCATCCTGCCTAACCTTATCATCGCATTGCAAAATATGAATCCTGCATTTGCCGGAAAGCTCAACACTTTCCAGCAGCAGATCTGCGGTAAGCTGTAAAAACTTTTTTACCAATTCGCCATTTGTAGAATAACTGGTATCAATAACAACGACAAACGTCTCTACCTGCAATATCTCCTTAGTTTCCATCGGCTCGATCAACGGCAGATTGCCATATATGCGTAACCCATAGGTATAATAACTAAGATCAAATTCTTCGGGGTCTATCTGCAGCGTCTCCCGAAGCGATGCAAATTTACGCAAAAAATCCCGATAACTGCGCCGTTGCTGCAACACTCGGATCTGTTTCAGCATCAATCTTTCTTCATCGCCATCGTTTCTGCCCTGCCGTTCCATCTGCATCTGTGTCTGTCGTGCCAATTTGTCCCATTTCGGCGGAATCTGCACAGGAATGGCCTGCTCCGGCTGTGGTCGTGGCCAAAACGCATGCGTATCCGTATAAAATTCTTTGCTAAGTTCCGCCAGATCGAATTCATACCACAAACGGATCTGTTCATAAATAATTGCCGCTGATAATGCCTGTCCCACGGACTCCAGCCGTTTATATACTTTTCTGCGGAGCAGACCGGTAATGCGCTGTACACTCGTCTGCTCCATATGATCGATCAAATACTCGATCATAATATCACACGCCAGATCCCAATCTGCTGCATTTCTGCTGCCCTGCAGCCACGGATGACAAAAGATCAAATGCAGGATCATATGAAGATAACAGCGGTTTAAATACACCGGATTTTTAGGATACACGCGCAGCAAATGATCCGCAGAATAAAACAGATGATCGCCTTCCGTTCCCAACGTATCAATGCCCTCTTTGGGCTGATAGCTCAATGCCGACAATGCAACATCCATATAGCGGAAGTCCATATACAATTCGTGACGGATCAGACGTAATATCTTTTCTGCCATATACTGCTCCCACTCTGTCTGCGTTACCGCCTGCGAACGCTGCCTTTTCTCATTCGACTGTTCTATATTGGTCATAACTTCCTAATTCCTTTCAAAATGCGTAGCGTTCCCTACGCCTGTTACGCCCGTACTGATAATTCCATTCCATAAGCCGGGAAGCTCCCTCTGACCACTGATCTTCTAACGCTTTCTGCGTGGCATGTTCCAAGGCGTTTCCCGTCAGATAACGATGCTCGCACAAATAATGCAATGGTTCCAATTGTTTCCGATCAATGTAATGCAGCGCCAGCACCTCTGCCTCTTGATGAAGCTGCTCCTCATAACGTTTCCTCGCATCTTCCTGTACACCGATCGGCGTCTGTAACCGTAAATATGCCATCTTCGCGATCGTAAGCGGCGATTCTTCTGCAATCACCTTCGGATAGATCGCATCATATCCGGCAAACTGTACAATACCATCCTGAAATTGCTGTCTTGCTCGAAATCCTTCTCCGGTAATATTACGCCCAAAAATATGCGCCGGCGCAATTTCATCATAACTCTCCGTATATTCCGGATACAATAACGACGCTGTCTCCTCCCCCGCAAAATCAACCTGTATCTCCCATGGAATGCGTGACAAAACTGCTTTCACACCGGTTTTGCCACGTATATCTGCCCGAACCCTAAGCTGCTTCAGGCTGCGACAATTCATAAATACATCACTTCCAATAGTTTCCAGCGCACTGCCAAATTCTATCACAGATAATTTTCTACAGTTGTAGAATGCAAGTTCTTCTATTTCTACAACTGTGTCCGGCAAAACAACCTGTAGGACGTCATTACCCGCTATCTCCCCCAAATAAGCAGCGGCAGGCTGTGCCACTCCCCTTGTATTGGGCTGCACTCCATCTCTAGTACCAGGCTGTGCTTCGACCATACCGTCATACGTTTTCTCGCAATAGAGCTCTAATGACTCCTGCCATTTCGTTTCGCGAATCCCCTCCAAACCGTCTAGTTTATTGGATGCCGAGAAACAGTATGCTCCAATCGCATATACAGGCATTCCCTCTATTTTCTGTGGCACAGTCAGACAGCCATTGGTGCCATAAACCCGGTATATCTTTGCCCCATCAGAGGTCTTTTTCCACAATAGTCGAATCATCGCTCTGTCATCCTCCTCTATTACGTCAAAACCCCCCTGCACATCCCTCTAACGAGGTCTATACAGAGAGGTCTTTCTTGATTAATCGGAAATTGCTGTTGCATAGCGAGACAAAGGCAAAGCGCTGGCTTTGCTTTTATTGTATCCTGCATACAGTGGCAATCAGTCAATCGATTCTAATGCCTGTTTCAGATCTGCGATCAGATCTGCTTTATCTTCCAAACCACATGAAATACGAACCAAGCCGGCAGGTACACCTGCTGCCTCTAATTGTTCATCTGTCATCTGACGATGTGTCGAAGTCGCCGGGTTCAAGCAGCAGGTTCTTGCATCTGCTACATGTGTCTCGATCGCCGCCAACTTCAGATTCTTCATAAACTTCTCAGCCGCAGCACGTCCACCCTTTAATTCGAACGAAACGACACCACATCCGCCATTCGGCAGATATTTCTGTGCTAATGTATAGTAACGATCTGTTGGCAGACCGGAATAATTAACATAAGATACCTGTGGCTGTTCCTGTAAAAATTCTGCTACAGCCTGTCCATTCTCAACGTGTCGAGGCATACGAACATGAAGAGATTCTAATCCTAAATTCAAGAGGAATGCATGCTGTGGAGACTGAATGCATCCAAAATCACGCATCAACTGTGCTGTACATTTTGTAATAAATGCCCCCTCTTTGCCAAACTTTTCAGCATAAGTAATACCATGATAAGATTCATCCGATGTGCAAAGTCCCGGGAACTTATCCGCATGTGCCATCCAGTCAAACTTACCGGAATCAACGATCGCACCGCCGACTGCTGCTCCGTGTCCATCCATATATTTTGTCGTAGAGTGCGTCACAATATCTGCCCCCCACTCGATCGGCCGGCAATTCACCGGCGTTGGGAATGTATTATCCACGATTAACGGCACACCATGCGCGTGCGCAGCCTTCGCAAACTTTTCAATATCCAATACCGTCAATGCAGGATTAGCAATCGTCTCGCCAAAAACCGCACGCGTATTATCCTGAAATGCCGCATTTAACTCATCTTCTGTACAATCCGGGGATACAAATGTAACAGTAATACCCATCTTTGCCATGGTGACCTGTATCAAATTAAAAGTACCACCATAGATTGATGAAGATGCCACAATATGACTGCCGCACTCACAAATATTAAACAAAGCAAAAAAATTGGCGGCCTGACCGGAAGAAGTCAGCATTGCTGCCGTACCACCCTCCATTGCTGCAATCTTAGCTGCTACATGATCGTTGGTTGGATTCTGCAAGCGTGTGTAAAAATATCCGCTTGCTTCCAGATCAAATAATTTTCCCATATCCTCACTGGTGTCATACTTAAATGTAGTAGACTGCACGATCGGGATCTGACGCGGTTCGCCATTACCCGGAGTATATCCTGCCTGTACACACTTTGTTCCCATTGTATATTCGTTCATCATATCTCTCCTTAATTAATCAATTGTAAAATAATCCTTAAACTGATCTTGCGTCATCGGTTTTGCTGACACAACCGGAAGTGCCATCAATCGCTGAAACAACTTTGTTTTCTCCCCACGGTTACCGCTGCATTCAAAATGAACATGTCCAAGCTCTTCTTTCGTTGCCAGTAACTTGATCTCGCGTAACCGCCGCTGCATTTCCTTTGCCGTGCCAATTGCGCCATCATACAGATCCACATGTTCTCCAACCATCTCCAAGATCGTATCCTGTACGAATGGATAATGAGTGCATCCGAGAACAATTCCATCCAACGGTCTTTCTTTGATTCCCTCAAAAAGTTCATGCAGGTAAATATAAACTTCTTCGCCGTCAAAATCTCCGCTCTCGATGAATTCCATCAAGCCGGGACATGGCACCGGGATGATATTTGCCTGATCTTCATATTTATGCATCAGTTTATTGAATTTTTGCTGCTTCAACGTCATCGGTGTTGCCATCACAAGTATATTGCCGCCCGGGTGTTCTGTTACTGCCGGCTTGATCGCAGGTTCTATGCCAACAATCGGAATATCTGAATACATTTCCCGAAGCTCTTTGATCGCACAGCTGGTCGCCGTATTGCAGGCAACAACAATCGCCTTGCAGCCCTGATCGAGCAGCCGGCTAACATGCTTGATCGTCAGATCTCTTACCTCTTCGACAGTCCTTGTACCATATGGTGCATTTGCACAATCCCCATAATATAAGAATTGCTCTGCAGGCATCAAATAACGCATCTGTCGCAAAACACTGACACCGCCCAAACCGGAATCAAACACTCCGATCGGCGTGTTAAATATTGCTTCGACCATACTTTCCCTACATTCCTTTCCTACATACTCCTGATCACCCGTTTATTTTGAATCGGATCAATCTTTATCAATAATTTCTTTGTAAAATCCGGAGTAATCCTTGCGTCCCTCTTTCATTGCGGCAATTGCTGCACGTGGATGCTGATTCAAATGACCTGTCAACAGATATGGAATATCAAATCCCCATTCAACTCCCTGCTCTTTTAATGGCACAATATTCTGCTCGATGAATTTAATGATCGGGAAAAGCTTGTACTTTGGATTCTTCAAAAATCCAAGCAATAATTCCATGCAGCAGTTTCCTGCTCCACGTCCCATTCCGCTCATCGTTGCATCCAAATAAGACACACCTCTTGCACAGGACTCGATCGTATTTGCAAAAGCAAGCTGCTGATTGTTATGTGCGTGCATTCCTATGTATTTGCCGTACTTCTCGCCCACTTCCATATACTGATCTGAAATAGTGCGGATCTGCTCCGGGAACAGTGAACCAAAACTGTCCACGATGTAAATGCCATCAACACAAGATTTACCAAGCATTTCTAACGCTTTATTAATGTCGGACTCTTTCGCATTGGAAATCGCCATGATATTACAAGTCGTTTCATACCCTTTGCGGTGTGCATCTTCGATCATATCGATCGCCGCCGGCATTGTATTCACATAAGTTGCCACACGGATAAGATCTACCGGACTGTCGCTGCGGTCATGAATATCTTCTTTATAATTGCAGCGTCCTACATCTGCCATAATGGAAATCTTCAGATCGGTGTCATTATCACCAACGACTTCGCGAATCTTGTCATCCTCAGCAAACTTCCATGGGCCATAAGCATCCACGTCAAACATCTCTTTATCAGCGCGATAACCAAACTCCATATAGTCTACGCCTGCTTTTACATTTGCTTCGTACAGATTATGGATAAATTCATCTGTAAAATAAAAATCATTTACCAAACCACCATCACGAATTGTTGCGTCCAACACTTTAATGTCCGGACGAAAAGATAATAAATCACCCTTCTGTGCCACTTTTTCTTCCTCCAAATATTTCGTATATTTCTTCCGGTTCCACTTGTCCACACCTTCTGCCGCGCGATCTTCCATGTGTATTCGATCCGAACGGTTCTTAAGATTGGACAAAAAAATATACCCAAAATGCCGGTTCCTGAATTTTGAGTCCTAGCGATCAGCTAGGTGGGCAACCGCATATGAAATGCAATCTTCCTCTGCAATGAAGGCATGACATTCTTTCATATATATAGGAATCCCATTCAAAAAGTGTAGGTTCAAAATATCAGAAGTTGTCGTACATTCCAGGTACTATAAGTATATACAATTTTCTTGAAAAATACAACTGTCAAATGAATTTACTCATATTCTTCCAGCGAAGTCAGCTCCATAAACGTAAAGGTAAAGGTCGTACCTTCTCCCGGCACACTCTGCACCTCAACGTCACCTCCATGGCGTAATATGATCTGCTTAGCGATCATTAGTCCAAGCCCGGTTCCTTTTTCATTTTGTGTCAGCTTTGATTTATAAAACTTTTCAAAAATATATGGCAGCTCTTCCGGTGCGATCCCAATGCCCTGATCAGCGATCTGTGCCTTGATCAGACCGTCCCGGCTGACAAGAGTCAAGTGCACCTTGCCCCCTCGTTCAGAAAACTTTACGGCATTATCTAACACGATCAAAAACATTTGCCGTAATCTTCCATAATCGCCCTCGATCATAAACGGCTGCTCTTCCGGTATATCAACCACAAAATGAATCTCTTTTTCCTCGCCGATCACGCGTGCACTGCGCATTACGTCCGCAAAGATCTGTGCCAAGCTGACAGGTTCTTTGTCCATCTGAAAATCCGGATTCTGCATTTTAGAGAGTAAAAACAGATCCTGCACCAGGCGTTCCATCCCCTGACACTCTAATAAGATCCGGTCATATACGCCGCGGACATCTTCCTCCTCCGAAAGCACATCATCGTGAAGCATTTCCGCATATCCGCGCACTACTGTGATCGGTGTCCGCAATTCATGAGAAACATTTGCAAAAAAGTCTCTTCTTACCTGCTCTAAATTCGCACGTTCCTGCTCCGCTTTTGTCAAGCGCTCTGCAAGAACATCTAATTGCTCCTCCAACTGTGATAACTGCCTGCTGTGACTGTACTTCTCAACCGGAGAATAATCGCCTCCCGCAATTCTTCGGATCGTCTTACCGATCTTGTTGATCGGCAGAGACAGATATTTTGTAAAGATCAAAGCGATCAAATACGAAATAACTACCGCTACCACTGCACTGAGAGAAATCAGATATTTTCCCTCTCGTAGTCCCATCGTCTGGCGGTCGATCATAGAAACCATCATAACCGCTCCGATCACCTGATCGGTTTTGTAATCGTGCACCGGGATCGCCACACGAAGGATCATCATACCATATGCTTTATCATAGCTTGATGACGCTCCTGTCTGTCCGCCAAACGCCTGGCGAAGTACCGCATACATTTCATCGGTCAGATTGTCATCGTTCATTTCTGCATTCGTAAAATCTTCTTTCAAGGCATTTTTCGCCTTATGATTGCTGAGGATCCATACATCTGTGTTCTCTGCACTCTCAATCTCATCAATATAAACGGAATATTTTTCATACTGTCCGATATTCTTCTTGTACTGAAACTTGGACACCCGGCGTGCTATCTTTTTGCCCTGTTTGGTCAAAAGTTCCGTGTAGGAGCGCGTGTAATTGCGCTGATATAAATAATTAAAGATTGCCCCGGTCAACAACAGCGAAACAGCAAGCACCACAACAAAAGACAGATAAATGCGTACAGATATATCATTTCTGCCAAGCTTGGAATCATTCCATTTTTGTCTGATCTTATGCAGCCCTTTCATGTCTTACTGTCCTCCGGCAATCTCTAGCTTGTAGCCGACACCCCAGATCGTCTTGATCGTCCAATCCGGATGCGGCACAGAATCAAGTTTCGCACGCAGTCTTTTGATATGCGAATCTACCGTGCGGCTGTCTCCGTAGTAATCGTAGCCCCATAAACTGTCAAGCAGATTATCTCTGGTAAATACTTTGCCCGGTGTACTTGCTAACGTCCACATGGTTTCAATTTCTTTTTTCGTCATTGGAATCTTTTTGCCATCAATGCAAAATGTATATTCATCTAAATTCACTTCCATATTGCTGACACGTAAGATCTGTCCGGACTGCGTCTCCACACTCTGACGGCTTATCCGACGAAGCACCGCGCGCAGTCTCGCCATAACCTCACTCGGGCTAAACGGTTTCACGATATAATCATCTGCACCAATGTCTAATCCCATGATCTTATCATAGTCTTCGCCTCGTGCCGTAATTAAAATGATCGGTACGGCGGATTCCTGTCGGATCGTGCGGCACACCTCATAGCCATCCTTCCCCGGCATCATCACATCCAGCAGTATGGCCGCCGGATGATATGTGTGAAACAGCTCTTCCGTCTGAATGCCATCTGTGGCGATCAACGCTCCATAACCTTCTTTTTTGACATATTTTTCTAAAATATCCGTAATATCTTTATTATCATCTGCAATCAATATGTATTCCATGAGTTCCTCCTTCGTCGAATCTGACCACTTCCTGTAATAAGTATAATAGTATTTGAAAAAGATGGCAAATATTTGACACCTTTCTGCCATTATCTTATTCTATGATAAATGCGAACCTGATATAGGTGGAAAATGATAATACATGCTATTTGTGTTGATACACACCGGATACGAATTGTCTTATGCATGGAACACGTGTGTAGAAATGAGGATAATTATGAACTATAGAAAACAAATAAAACTGGCGCTGATCGCACTGGTCTTGATCTTGTGCACACAAGGTAAACCGGCCGCCGCTAAGGCACCGAAGATCCCCGTCGTTGCAACTGAGATCAACGGCAAACAGGCTTTAGATGCCTCTGGCGCTTTACAGCGTTCCAAAAAACCGGGAACAAAGAAAAATTTTCAAAAAAAAATATTTATCGGCGACTCCTCCAGTCTCACGTTACTAGACGATCTGGATGGATATGAAACGACATTTAAAAGTTCCAATCCTTCCATTCTCAAGGTAACAAAAGTATCCGAAAATACTTGCGATTACTATGGTATGGCGGCCGGTACAGCAACCATTCAGATCCGCATCCGATCAACGTCAGGACTTTTCTTTATGAATCGTCCAACCACACTGAAAGCCAAGGTATCTGTATCACCACATGCTGTCAGCATCAAATTTAAGCATTCCAAATATAAGATAACAAAATCCAAGACGAGGAAAGTGCGGATTACGCTTCGTCCAAGCATTACGAAGGAAAAACCGGTATATACCATACTCAATACACGTATCGCTACTATTAATAAAAAGGGTGTCCTTCGAGGCAAAAGACCCGGAACGACTTACGTAACCGCAACACTTGCGAATGGGGTTCGCGCTAAATGCAAAATCGTTGTCAAAAGTGCAGACAAATAACCCGTCAAAAATAATTCATGGATCAGAATGGCAGATGCAGCCATCCTACACTGCGTTTTGCCTCCCGCTCTTTCTTGCGGGATCTGATCGTTGTAACCTGCGGCAGCTCTTCGGTGGCTGCCGCTTCTTTTGCCGCCGGACGCATTTCGATTAATATTTTTTCTAATATTTCTATTTGCTTTTGTTGTAACTCTTCCTTTTCCCGCATCAAATAATCCATTTGCTTACTCACCTTTTCTGTTACAGCCTCTGCGATCCGCTCTTCAGATTGTTGCGTCTGCTGTTCCACAACACTTGTGATCATATCACGCATCATCTGCTCAAACTGCTGCAATTTTTGTTCTTTGCTGATGCTGCTCACCGGCTCCGCCACTTCCATTGCTGACGGCAACGGAGTCACCTGCCCCATTCTTGCATGCTTTGGCGATCGATCTTCTTCCATCTGCACCTTTTGATTTAACTCTTCACGCAGATGATACAATTCCTGCGGCGTCATCGCCTCGACTCGTCTTCGATCCGGCAAAAGCAGCTTAATAGCACGAAGTTGAAAGCCCTGCTCTTTCCAATCTCTGATCTTATGCAAAATATGAATGTCCTGCTCTCTATAGTATCGATGTCCCTGCCCATTACGTGGAATCGCTAACCCAAGTTCATCCTCCCAATAACGCAGTACATGTGCCTCCACACCAACCTGTCTCGCCGCATCTGAAATGCCAAATCTCTTTTCCATTGTGTCATCCTCCATTTCTAGAAATACTCTTCCATAATTTCTCCGAGCAGCGTTAGTTTTTCTTCTGCTCTTTGCTCTTTCTGCTCACGTATGCCTTTCTCCAGCCAAGCCGGTGCCGAAGTCTGCTTGCACATATCCCCCTCCGGCCAAGCCGGTGCCAAAGTCTGCCTGCACATATCCCCCTCTGGCCAAGCCGGTGCCAAAGTCTGCTTGCATGCATGTCCATGTTCATTCTGCCATTCCTCATGAACCGCATATTCCATACCGTCCTGCCATCTCCTGGCAATCGACCAGACAGCTTCCTTTTCCTGTTCTGTTTCCTCATTACCGGCAGCTAATGCAAGCGTTTGCTGCTCTGTTTCCTCATTACCGGCAGCTAATGCAAGCGTTTGCTGCTCCGGCTCCTCGAAATAAGCTTGTTGATATTTTGCCTGCTCTTCCGGATACAAATATTGATTTTCCAATCGTGGCTGCAAACTGTTTTCCAAATAATCCAACAAATAAATACGGATCATTTTTTTATGTGCATGCACCTGCATCAATAATTCGCCTCCAAAAATAAGTGCTAATATGATAACGGTGTAGATACAATACATACCATAAACTTGAAGTGATGTCTGAATATATATCCCATAAATCGTACACACCCCAAAATACATTCCCACAAACCATGCCCCATACAGTCCAACATTTTCCCAAGTAGATAATCGTATTTGATATGCCCGGTATTCTAACAGGTACCTGTCCACAAAACCGCCCACATCTTTTGCCGGAATATGTAGTTCGTAACACACTTGAAATTTTTTGATCAAATTGCGAATCCACGGATTTTTCGTCCCGGCAATTTTAGAACACTCCTCTAACAGATCGTTCATAACATGACCCGCTATACTTTGCAGGAGCAGTGTGATAATCCCTGCACCGAGCATTATCATTAGTAAGCTGTAATTTGCATATAATTGCTGCATCTGCCTCTCCACCTTCCGTTAATTTCATGGCTTTTGTTTCCTGCAGTTTCATCATACTATGTCCTATCCTGTGAAAACAGTGCCCATCGAATATCATTTTACGCCCTTGTTCGACGTTTTCTTTTTTGTTACAATATACATCTGTAACTCATACTTCATATGCACAAAGGTATTGACAGACCACCTTTTGTGCGTTTGGCAAAGTGCGAACACACGGTAACTTAGCAAGTTTGGAAAGGAATGTAAGATTACTATGCACGATACAACTTTGGATCACCTTTTTGCAAAATATAATTACGGTGTTGTCGAAACGGATTGCCCATTTCTCGACATCTATCTCCATACAAAGGATCCTGTCTGCACCCCTGTAGTCGTGATTATCGACGCAGAGACTGCCGCCGCTGTCAAAGCTGCAGATACACGATACGAAGAAAAAGACCGTATCCGGGTCGGAGAACCATACACACTGAACGCCGAAAATATAGCGATGATCTCTGACCAACTTCAGCAAATGCTAGTAGATAACAATTTTGACAACTGTGAATATCTCTATATTTTGATGACGGAAGATGATTCTCTCGGCAGAAAATTATTTCCGGATCGCAAGAACTATTGGCAGATCATTCCATCGCATGGCATATTACAGGCCTATGAAGATGTAGACACTTTATTTTCCCCTTTGCAGAAAGACTTAGAGCAATTCCTGCAGGAGGGACCGGAACGAACTTCTGACCTTCGATCCGTTCTGCCTGCCATGCGCAGCGTTTTTGTGACGCTCTTACTGGTTGCTGTCAACATCCTGCTTTTTGTATATGGAGATCTGATCCCAGGCAAAAGAGACGCTCTGTTTTCTATGGGAGCACTAAGCGCAGAACTCGTCTTTGACAAGCAGGAATGGTATCGATTATTTACTTCGATGTTCCTACATATATCCGGAGAACATATTTTTAACAATATGATCACTTTGATCTTTATCGGCGCTTACTTGGAACGACGTTTGGGTCATATCCGTTATCTGATCCTTTATCTGGTCAGCGGTCTTCTTGCAGGCTGCACCTCAATCGTTTATAATGTTGTTATACATTCCGCAAGTACCTCGGTGGGTGCTTCCGGTGCGATCTACGGTCTTATGGGTGCTTTAATCCTTGCATTGATTTTTCATCATGACCGTCAAGAATCCCCGGATCTGCGTCAGATCATTTTTATGATCTTTTGGATTGTTTATGGAAGTTTTGCAATACCAAATGTCGATTTCGCAGCACATATCGGTGGTTTGATCAGCGGATTTGCTATGTACACTTTATTGACTCTGTCCAAAGAGAAAGGAATATAGACTCATGACGAAAGTTAATATTTATTATGGTGGCAGAGGATTGATCGAAGATCCTACCATCTATGTTATGGACAAAATAACAGAAGTATTGAACGAGCTCAACGTTGTCGTTCGACGCTACAATCTATACGAAGATAAAAAAGGCATCTCCGTTTTACCGAAAACGCTCAAAGAAGCGGATGCCGTTATTCTAGCTGCCTCTGTAGAATGGTTTAGCTATGGAGGGTTGTTACAGCAGTTTTTGGATGCCTGCTGGTTGTACGGTGACAAAGAAACCATTCAATCTCTATGCATGATGCCCGTCGTTCTATCGACCACCTATGGGGAGAAAGAGGCCTCCCTACAGCTTACAAAAGCTTGGGAACTGCTTGGTGGCAAACCTTGCGATGGCATTGAGGCATATATAACAGATCCGGAAGATTTCAAAGCTAATGATGGGTATACTACATTTGTAGAAAAAAGAGTAGAGCTATTTTACCGCTCCTTTACCGGCAAGCTGGAGACATTGCCTTCCAGTAATTCCCTGTCACCGGACACATTATCGCGTCCGTTAAGCATTGATTTGACACCACAGGAAAGTGAACAGTTGTCGGAATATGTTTCTAATGACCAATACGTGCAGAAGCAAAAAGAAGACATTCAGGAATTGTCTGAAATTTTCCGCACATTACTAGGGGATGATGAAGATCCTATGTCAAGCTCCGACCCCTATATCCGTGCATTTTCATCACATTTCCACGGTATTCCGGACATTTCCGTACGGTTTACCCTTGAGATCACAGATGAAGACCGCTGTCTTTATATCACGGCTGACGGTGATATTTTGCATTGTACCTACAAGCAGCCGAAAAATTTCGAACCACACGTGACTATGAAGCTCAAAGCGGAATTGCTGACACAGATCATACACGGCGAAACTACATTACAAAGTGCTTTTCGTACCGGCAATGTGATTGCCAAAGGTGATTTCAAGATCCTGCGCAGCTTCGATGAACTTTTCCGCTTCGAATAGACAAACACAAACTTTGCACGGATCAACCAACTCGAAAACACATATTGCTCATTATGTCAATGACTATATAGCATTTTGCAGCCACCAAAGA
>ULRC01041276.1_pt1 | contig 16383 bp, 25 predicted proteins | sample 1955101 | NCBI WGS metagenome assembly ULRC01 (sample SAMEA4835672, study PRJEB28245) | human gut metagenome | biome: gut microbiome; material: fecal sample | place: Denmark | collected 2008 | reverse complement strand
AGAAATCATCTTGAATTTATCTTGACTTCTTGACTTTTTCAAAATTTTTCGAAATTTTTCTCGAAATGTAAATCATTTACTTTGAATTTTTAATTCAAGATGATTCATCTTGACTTTTTTAATTCCAGCATTTTTAATCATTCTTTCGCAAATCGGACAAGGTACAGCTTCTATTTCTTTGCCATTTTCTTCACCATAAAGATATAAGGTACTGCCAATCATTTCACTTCTGCTTGCTGAAATTATTGCATTCATCTCTGCGTGAACACTATTACAATTAGTATAATTTCCATCATTGTGAGCGTGTCCAATTCGCTTACATGTCGTGCAATGAGGTTCACCTCTCGGAGGACCATTATAGCCAGTTGCAATTATTTCATCGTTATTAACAATCACTGCGCCATACTTCCTCCTGAGGCATTTCGAGCGCTGACTGACCGCTTTTGCGATATTTAAGTAATAATCAACAGGATAGTAATAATCGCACACGTCGGACTCGCCAAATGATATTTTGCATCCATGCTTGTATCTGCATGATTTACAGTTAATATCCATGTTTCCTCCTAAAAATTCTTTTGAAGATATTTCTCTTTTCAAGCTTTTCAATACGCTCTTTCAGCTCTGTATAATCAGGGTCCAACATGTTCATTGCTGTCATACCGCTTGTTTTCTCAACGTCAACAACAATTCGTTTCACGTCTGTGAGCGTTTCAGTTGTACCGTCTGATTTATACACTCTGACTTCAAATTTTCTTTTGTTGTCATCAATAGGCTTGATATTTTCAATCGGTTCGTCATTCCAATAGTACATTTCTTCACCTCTCTAAGTTAATAGGTGTTCCTACTGTTCCAGCGCTTTCACTGCTGTCTGTAGGTTTAAAATATTCACCAGGCATAGGAAACATAAATCTGAACATTGCATAATTTGCAGCATCAAGCAAATACTCAGTGTTTCCTGTTTTCTTAAACTTTTCAATGCAAAGCTCTAATGAACCAATTGCATCTACTCTTCCTTCTCCGAAATTCTTTTGAGCTGGGCCATATTTATAAAAGCTCACCTCTACTCGGTTCTTTCTGAGTTTGTCAAACTCATCGCTATATTCTTTCATATCTTTCTTACTCCTATATGTGCACCATTTTTCTCAGTGTGCTCAAATGGTGCTAAACCTTTTTCTTTAAGAATCTCTGCTGCACGATCGAGTCCTTCGGTAAATTCAGCTTCTGTTTTTTCAAACTTACAATTCTCACATGATTTGACTTTTAAAGCCGAACAAAAACCTCTGTCAAAGTGACATTTACTCATATGCAAATCAACTCCTTTGCGTACGGAAGCGTCTCAATCCAATTACAAAACCCTACTGACCATTCATCAAGTTTATGGTTCTTTCTGCTGTGATACATATTTCTGAGCACAGCATAATTAAGTTGGACCGTCGCTTTTTGGTTATACGATGAAGGTAATAACTGAATAATCTGCCACCAGTATTTTTTCATCAGCTTTTCATCTTTTTGTTTTTTCGCTTTCAGATAACAGTTTCTGTAAAAATTTAAAGCGTAAATTACTACGAACAATGTACTTTTCGGAACAACTTCACCTAATTTTAAACAATCGTCACTACTTACAATTAAATGTTCGTGTGAAAAATCATCAAGAGTAAATTCTTTCTCTGTGACTTTGTGCATTGTTGAGCATGAGTTTCTAACAGTACCTACTTTGTATGTGTCAAACTCTTTCCACCAATAAAGCGGTGCTGTTATGTCAACTGTGACATTTATCATTCTCATAAATTTGGAATGGTCTGAGCCAGCTTTAATAAGTGTCTTCATGCGTTCTAAGTCATTTTCACCGAGAACCATATTCTTTGTAATGGTATTACAGCCGCAAACATTACCTTTATGGTATTCGCATCTCTCGCAGCCATTACCTTCATGTGTCCAATCTGGACCACAACAATAATGACTATCAGAATTATTCCAGCTGTTGAATGGATTTCGCATACCACGAATAGCGGCTTCCCATCCAAATACTTCAACGTTTTCAATCTTAATCATTTTCTTTATTCCTCCATGAGCACAAGCAACGCGTATGCTCCTGCGCATGCTGCTATCAAAGTGCTTAAAATAGTTAACATAATGGTTGTGGGCATTGAAGGACTTTTAAATTCAAAAATCAACATAAGGTTAAAGCTTACACTAAGTGCAAACCACAATATTGGTTGTATCATTTTAAGAATCATTTTCCTGTACTCCCGAACGCTCCAGTTCCTCTTTCTTCAATGTCTTCTGTGATGAAGTCAGCAATTACTATTGGAGTAATTACAAGCTGGCCGATGCGATCTCCAACGTTAATATCAAATGGTACACAACTGTTATTAGTAACAATCGCATGAATCTCACCACGATATCCTGAATCAATTGGAGGAAGCTCGCAAACAATTCCTTTGCTTGATAAACCGCTTCTTGGGAAAACGAATGCAGCATATCCATCTGGAAGAATAAGACCGAGACCGAGCGGAATCTTAACTGTTTCCTGTGGACAAATAGTGCACTTTTTTGTTGAGCACACGTCAGCACCTGCATCATTAGCATGAGCTCTGTTTGGAAGGTTTTTGTAACCAAAATCAATAACTTTAATTTTCATATCTTACTCCTTTATATAATCAACAGAGGTTGCGAATATAGTGTTTTGTGTTTTTATTTGTTTTCTTTTCATGGGAGGTCAATCACTTCCTTTCTAAAATTAAAATTAAGTGCAACCTCTGTTAATATCGTTTAATTTATATCGTCTGAAGCGGCAAGCGCAATAATCAATAAGAATAATGGAAAACCACTATCAAACGCTATTACGAGTGCCAAAATAAATAGTAGCCATGTTAGCCAGAATAAAACTTTGTTCATTTGGATTCTCCTAAAAATCGGTGTGGCACACCTACTGAATAATGAATGAATAGCTTTTCATACACGAGGTTCTTCTTTGCCCAATCGTAAATGAACATTAAATCATTGGTCGAATGTTTGCCAATATTCAGACTTCTTTGGTGAACATAAATTTCAGTAACGTCACCTTTAATGATTTGAATCATTGAAATGCAATCAGATGAAGTGTAAACAAGCTGTCTATGATTCACCCAATTTATCTCGTGCTTATGTAATAAATGAGTCAATGAAGAATCAAGCATTTCATAATAAGGTTCATCAACAGTTGGGTCAAACTCAGGAAGACTTTCTAAAAGCACTTCATTGAAAGTATTATTTGAAGGATAATACTCGATATAATCATCAGTGCTATGCTTTACTTTTAGCTTAATAAAGTCAGACTTCAAATGTTTAATGGTATTTTTAATCTTTTCAACTGCTTGGTTAATGTTCAACTTGCTCGTGTTGATACAAATTTTATTTAAGTCGGACAAACATAAACTACTATCAAAAAGTAATTTAACAGAAGAAATAGCACCTTGCTCTTCGGCCCATTCTTCGTCTGCTTCTTTTAAGCGAGCTTTAATATCTTCTTCGTCTGCAAAACAATACACGCATAAGTGAGCAGTATTTCTGAGGTCCATCTCTGTCTTATGATGGTCTTTGGCAAAAGGTCTGTTATAAAGATGGTCATAAACCAAGTAACTATTTGGACCACGATCGATAATAATATGCTCATAATTAGTTGCTTTATCTAAAGCATGGATTAAAGTGGTTTTACCCACTTTATCCATACCATCAAAAATTACAATCATTCAGCGTACTCCTTTTCAAGTTTGGCAGCATTATCTGCTTCGAGTCTCTTAATGTAGTTTTCATAATATTCCAGCAAGTAGTCAAAATGATTCACTGCGCCGTCATCTGTTCCATTCATTTCATTACGATACTTTTGATAGATGAAGTCATTTTCATTCCATTCAAATTTATCGCTGTCAGCATCAGGATAATAGAGATTTGTAGCTTTACCTGTTCTGGCCATTTTGATATAGAAATGAGAAGGCTGATGAATATCAATTAAACCATTTGCAATTGGATATTGTTCCAAAATGGCGCAGTACATTTGATACGCAATAATATTATCTGTCTCAGGCTGAATCTGCTTGTCGATTCTCTGCTTAATGAAGTAAATAGCATCCTTGAGATTAAGTCTCATATAATAGAATGTATCTAAGCATCTTGGAAGAATGTATCTCGCATCCATAATGCTGATTTCTTTGCTGTTAATCATATCGCAATAAAGCTGTTTTGATTCTTCAACAATTTCTTTATATCTCTCAAAAAACTCTGATGAGTTCTCAATTGAGTTTGGAACAAGCGCATCTTTATGCGACCACCATTTGTCACCTGAACAATCGGCACTGAACGCACCTTGGCGATAACGAATAATGTGAGTAACTTCCTGAAGAGAAATACCGCTGATTCTGAAAACCAAGTTGATAGTCTCTAAAGCAGTAGGAAGAGCTTTTCCAAACAGTGCATCACGAATGATTTCATCTTTCTCTTTAGTAGAAATATCATTGCAATAGTAGTTATCACCACGTTCCTGCCAAGTTGCTGTAATGAACTGTGGAAGATAACTTCTCAGCTCATCCATTGTTGGAGCACTCATAAGCTCTACCTTGATGGAAGATAAATTGTCTTTAAATATTGTTTTTGGTTCTTCATTAAAGCGAAGCTCCATTGGAAGTGTTGTCGGTGTCAAATTATTATTTTTAGGCATATCGATCAAATTCCTTTCTTAATGACTTGGGTCTGTAGTTATTCCTTTTGGAAGTTTATATCCATCCAATCTTGCGAATAATTGTGTCACTCTGCAACAAACTTCATTATGAATTATTGCCATATCATCGGTTTTATTGCCAAGTGAGATTTCTCGATTGGTGTATTGCAGCACTGAAATAGCATCACCTAACTCTACTAAGAGAGCAGCAAGAGAATCATTCTTTACTAACTTCTCGTATTGTTCAGATAACTCAGGCATGTCATCTTTCAAAAATTTACGCTCAATTGTGAGCAATATAGAACGTAACTCTGGATAGCGTTGCTTGCAGTCATGAGGTAAATCAGAAGTAAATGATTCTGGAAAGTCATGTGCAATTGCCATACTAACAGCTTCGTTGATAACTTCTGCTGGTAACTTATAATCATAGCCAACTTTCAAAATGTTATATGCTACGAAAAATGAATGTTCTGCAATGCTTTCATCTTTGATTCGTATTCTATTGTTATAGCGTTTCATATCAGAAAGAATAAGCGGAAATGTATCGCCATATCTATCAAGTATATTCAGTACTCTCATTACTCGATCTCTCCTTTAAATCTTTTAGCATGAACATTATTAAGACCATTCTTTACGATTGTCTCAATTCTTTCTTTTAATGAATCAACGTTGGTAACATAACCAAGCTTTATGCAACTTTCTGCCAGCATCAGATTGAATACACCATTTTCTGCATTCTCAGAGTAATAAAGAATTGGAACGTTGGCATTATAAGCAAGACCGCACTCAAATAAAGTACCTTTGTCACTGTCATCAACCAATGCTACAACGAAATCTGCTGTATTTACATGATGAACATTAGCTTCGAAAGCCTGACGTCTTGTGTTCTCACCTGCATCTGGTTTTACCAATGTTTCTCTTCTTGGTGAGAATACTTCAAGCTCTGGAAAACTATCCAAACAGCTTTCAACCTTGCTCAATCTTTCACCTTGTTTTCCATAAAACCATGGGCCTGCCAAATAAACTTTCATAATTTAATTCTCCTTTTTTGCGAATATTCGGTATTTTTTGCCTTTGATTGTTTTATCGATTATTTCCAAATCAAATTGTTTTTTTACTCGCTTAGAAAACTCAATGTTTGAGACTGGTGTAAATGTATTAGTCAAACAGAATGAAGTATATTTTTGATACACGTCTTTAGTTGACTCATTGACAATTTCTTCTTCACCAAGCTCTTTGAAAAACAATTGAATTGGATTGTTTGTTTCTTCGTATTCTATAATTGATTTTTTAACCTTTTCAGATTGAGTAAATCCTTGATTCTCTAATACTCGTTTTAAACCATTAACACCGAGGAGAATTAAGTATTCAATTGCTTCAGGTCGAATCAATTTATATTTAATATATGGGTCAAAGTCAGGGTCTTTTTTTGAGAACCTGGCATCGAATGGTATAATAACCAATCTATCAAGAACGGCTCCTGACTTGTCTTTGATTCTTGGAATATTATTAGCTGAGAAAAATAGTTTACAGTAAGGATTGAAGAAGAACTCTTTTTGACCTTTGTTCTCACCTTTGATTCTGTCACCTGAAACTATCTTTTTGAACATTGCTGGATTTGAAATAAACTCATCTCCGATATCGTCACCGATATTTGCAAGCTTTCCAAATAATGAAGCTGGTGAGAATCGTTCGCCAAGCTCATTCAAATCAAGAGCTGCTGTGTTCTCATCTCCTAATAATTCTTTAAGCATTGCAAGAAATGTAGATTTACCGTTCTTTTTATCGCCTGTCAAAATGAATGACTTTCTCAATTCATTTCGTCTATAAAAGCTGTAACCTACGCTTTCTTCAAGTAATCCTCTTATTGATTTATCATTGCAGCTTAATTTATCAAGAGTTTTATCAACCAGTTCACAATACGCATCAGGATTAAAGTCCCAATCTATTTTGTTGGTTATAATATAATCAGGAGAAAAATCACTAAGCTCACCTGTTTCAATATTATAAATACCATTCTTGAAAGCTATTAAGTTAGCATCTGAAGACTTCACATTGTTTCGAATAAGAATATCCAAATAGCTTACTATTTCACTTCTTTTCGATTTGTTTAAATCAGGAATATGTTCGATCATCGCTGATTCGATTTCACGTTGACCTTCAACATAAATTCCGTTTCGATAAATATGAAGTTGGTTATTGATTCGAACAATGTGATTATTATTCTTTAAATACACTGCAAATTTATCAAACAGAAATTTACCTTTCTTAAAGAACATTGGCTTTTTAAAAGCGTCATGCCTTAAAATTATTGAAAGCTCTTTTTCATCAAGAGGTTCAGGTAATACATATTCATTTATTAAGCGTATTGTTTTAATAGCTTCTTCTTCAGAAAAATCATTTGACTGTAATGTCAGAATATAATTGAACAGCGTTTGATTTCGGCCATCTCCGCTTTCCATATCCAAAAAGTTATATGGTGTTTTTATAGGCGTTAGCCAAATCGGTACTTCTTCATATTCTTCTGCATCCCAAATAATTTCTCTTTCTTTATTATTAAACTTTAAAATCGAGTAGCTGTTCTTTATTCCAAGTTTAATATCTGCTTCTAAACCAACTGCCAATTTAGTGTGAATCTTATTTGTTGCAATACCTTTATTTTTAAATAAGAAGTGTTTTCCTCTTGACGTTTTATATACTCGACAATTGAGTTTTAAATCTGTGACAATTTTCATCAATATATCTGATTGACCCATATCGTCAATGTCAATCAAAACTGTTTCTTCATCGAGTATGCCTGCAAACTCAGGAAGATTTTTGACTTGCTCATACGTTTGAAGTTCTTTGCTTGATTTACTTTTAAACGGCAAAAGGCACTTCTTATCTTTTGTTGGCACATAGCCTTTAAATAACATTATTTAGCTCGCTCCTTATCTGCACAACGTCTGCATTTTGTTGATTGTCCGTTGCGTAAAGTATAACCTCTTACTGAATAAATCTTATTGCACATTAAGCATCTGCACCACCAGCGAGCATCACCATGAGAATCTATCTTATGGAATCTAAGAACTTTCCAATGTACATAAATAGTTCCTGGTTTTTCATCAATAAAGCTGCTCATATTACACCACCCCAAACTGCTTCAAACGCTCATATGCAAGGTTGACATACCAATGTTTATTTAAGTGAGTAGGAACTTTCGTCTTTTTAACGTCATCATTTACTATGAAACAATGCTCAGGTGTGTTTGCAAATTTCTCAATGGTTGCACCTTCTGATTTTTGCTTGCCAATATAAGTATCTGCTTCGTTTGTTGAAGCAAAAACTCTGAAACATTTTTCTGAAAGAACTTCTTTGTTATGGATTGCATTTTTGAATTTACCAGTTAGCTTTACAATTTTCTGAAACATTATAAGGTCATCGCATTCAAAAACCGTATCTTCAACAGGTTTATTTTTAACCATGAAATCAATCATTGCTTTATTTACTATCGGTAAATCATAGTCAAGAGGATTTTGCTTTTTAACATATGAACCTTTTGATTTATATTTACCTTCAGGAGTAACAGCAACGTAATTATTAACGTCCTTCTGAAATACCTTTCGATATTCATCAAATTCCATTGTAAGACCTGTTCGTTCTTCCCATTCATGAACAATATCGTCGATGAGATCGAACCAAATATCTTCATTCTGACCATCTGGCATTTTGATTAAAATACCATCTGTGTTGGACTGAATAATATCCGAATAAGGTTCGAGCTTTTCAATAAGGTCTAACAGAAGAAGTTGGCCGTGAACACAAATGTTATTTGCCATCAAAGGGTCATAAAGCGGATTGTTTTTATCTTTCATTGCTCCATAAGAACCATTGAGTGGTTCTTTTAAAGCAAGCTGAAGCGGATTTTTCTCAGCTTTGAATTTGACTCTTGTATGGTACATGTCAACATATTTTTGAGGGTCTTTGATATTTCTCGAATGAAGATTATATTTAATCATCAATGAAGGATATAGAGACGTAACGTCCATGTTGATGAAATAACCTTCACCTACATATTTTGGTCTGGCTGAATGAATACCACCCCAAGCAAAAATTGTTTCTACTCCTGCAATATCAATCTTTAATGATTTCGAGTAATCTCTGTTGCTCTTGTCTTTATACCAATCTACTACTTCTTTATATTTCTCAATCTTAAGAGTAGATGGAAACGATATATCAAAGTCGTCTCCTCTTGATTCTCTTGGTCTTTGAGCTTCTAAGACTTTAGCAGAAAGCTGAGTTAATGTTCGACTTATATCGCTTAATGGCAACTTGAACATTTTAATCAGACCCATCTGAGCATCAAATTTATCTTTCCTTGCGAAGAAAACTTCAATTGTTTGCTCAACGTCATGACGACAATATTTAATTGTCTCATTGATTTCATCAACAGTAAGCTTTCTGTCAAGGTCGAACGGAACAGAAGTTTCTTTAATGTCATTTCCCATAAAGCCTTCAAGAGATTTAAGACCGCGATCGCTTCTGAACATTGCATCATAGTTGTACATGTGAATCTTTCTGAATAACCCACTGAATTGCCAACCTTGTTTTCCTTGACCAATAACATAATCATTGACTTCTTTAGGGTTGAATCCACAAAGAATGGCTTTCATGATATATTGGTCGTAATGGTTGTTATTGTAGCCAATCCATATTTCATTTTTGTGCTGCTCATAATATGCTTCGAGTTTTTTCTTATCATTTACAATGACAGTTTCTGATTTATCATAAAGATTGATTATTACTACCAACCAATCTTCTTTAAATACTTCAAAGTCATAAAAATTTAACATTGAACTAACTCCTTGTAAAATACCTCTCGGGGTATTTTAAACCCCGAGAAGATTTACTTTTAATTGGACTCAAAGCAACATGCGATTGAGTGCCAGTTTTCAGCAACGATTGGTTCGATAGTTGAGCGGTTATATGATACTCGACCATCAGTTTCAATCGATATTCTGCTAATAATCTGACCAACTGAAGCAACTGGGAAAATAACCTTTTTAGCAGGTCTGAATCCACTTGGAAGAGTACCAATTGTTGTATCATGTTCAGTCAAACCAGTAACTACACCGCTGAGGAAGATTGTCTTATTGTTTCTCATATAACGAGGTCTCTGAGCATCGCTATAAGCTGAAATGCCATCTGCAAGAGGAAGGTCTGTCCAATCAGTGTGCTTGAGTGAAACGGTTTTCCAATTACCCCAAGAGCCTGAATAAAAAGCTCTCTGATAATAGCTTTCAAAATCCTTTGATACTGGGCAATATCTCATAATGAGCTGTCCATCTGAGCCTGCTGGAAGTACGTCAATAAAACCTGTCCAAGTTTGGGTGATTGGCTTATTGAGAAGTGTTGCGCTCACAGCTGTGGTTGGTATTATATATCTACCGACAGTAAGAGTGTTTAAGTCTATGTTTTCCACAAGCACCTGAGGCTGTAACGCTGCAACCTGTGTTTGTAATGTTGTAACTGCTGTCTGTAAAGCAGCAACGTCATCATAAATATTTGCCATATAAAACTCCTTTACTCAACTTCAAAAACGTCTGTAATCTCGAATGTATTAAAGCCTTTGTTTTCGCCGTACTTTAAACCATACTCATAGTTTCCATTGACAGCTTCGAAAACGTCCATAAGCATTTGTGCATACTGAGCGTATGAAGTAAATTCAATATTAACGTCAGTCTCAAGACTTCTGAGAAACTCATCAACAATATGAATCTGGAAGCCCTGAGTAACAACCTGGTTCATGAAAATAAGGCTGTTCTTGTATTCTCCTTCGAGAATCTTGAACCAAATCTTGACCATTGGGTCATGTTTCTTGGATTCACTGAGTTCAAGCTTTGTGATGGCAACTTCGTAATTACCAAGCGGTACTTCTTTGAAGTTTCCACCGCCGTTTTCTTCAGCATCCTTAATGTCGTTCTTAAGACCTTCAAGGTCAAACTGTTCATCAAATTTTGAAAAATCCATATTATTTTTCCTCCTTAATTAAGCTCTTAATTTGCTTGCTGACATATCAGCAGTGTGTGTAAATAAGACGTTTGGATATTTCTTGATAGCCAAATCAAGCTGTTTCCAGTCACCTGTCTCATACGCACCCATATGATAACGAATGCACATGATTTCTTCTTCTGTGAGAGTCATGAACTGACTAAGCAGCATAACTGACTTGTCACCGTGACCTTTGAGAAGCTGGTCTTCGTTATAAGTCCATTCGGTAACTGCCTGACAAACAAGACCATTATCAAGATATTTCGGAGTGCTTTTCACATAAGCATCAATCTTGCAAAGATCGTGGAACATTCCAACAATCCAAGGTGATTCTTCACGCTGCCATTCTAAGCCAAGCTTTTCGGTCATATAAACCAAATCACGAGTAACAGCTGAAGAGTGTTCATATAAACCACCTTCATATGCTCCATGATATTTGGTTGAAGCAGGTGCTGTTTTAAAACCATTGTCAATAAGCCAGTCATAAAATTCCTGAGTTATGACATGATTTCGTAACATATCATCAAGTATCAAGATTATTCACCTCTCTTCTTAAATCTCAATCGGTCCTTTTCTTTCTCGTACGTCTTTTAGGTGCTTCCTCAACAAGTGGAGTATTATCGCTCTTCTCTGTTGAATTGTCAGTGGGTTTTTCTTCTTCAGCTCTTTTTTCATCTGCTTCCTGTTCTTCGAGAGAATCCTGTCCAACAGTTTCTTCAATAGATTCTTTCTTGACAGTTTTCTTAGCTGGCTTTTTCTGAACAGTTCCTGCTGCTTCGTCATAAACACTCATGAGCTCATCGTAATCACAAGGAATTTCTCTTCCTGTAACATTTAAACGACCGCCGCCAAAAATTACATTGTCAGTCTTGAAGCTGATTGTTCTTGTACCGTTATCGTTAACAATAATTCTTGCAACAATATCAACCATGCCTGCAAGCTTTGTAGCAATTGCTTCCTGAATGTTTGGAGCAATTCTTGTAATCTGTTCGCCGGACTTCTTTGTAATATTCTTTGATACGTCTTCATGTGAACAAATAATGATATTGTCATAATCAAGATTGAAGAATCTTCTCATTGTTGAGAGATATTCAGTCTTGATAATATCCCAGCCTTTACCGAAGCCTGAATCTGATTCGTGCTGGATTTGAAGTTTGTCATACATGTAAAGTCTGCACATTTCACGAGTGTCTTCAACAAGGTCAAGAGAGATTGTCTTGAAGTCATTCTGCTTCTTTTCAAGCTCGGTAATAGTTTCTTTAAATACTTCCCATGCAAATTTGCGATTTGTCATTCTGCCTGTAACAGTAACTTCATCCTTGATATATACATAAGGTGCTGTTACGTTCTTGATATTTCCGTCTGTTGTAAGAATCAGAGGGTCTGGGAACTTATCTGTGAGAGTTGTCTTACCTGCAAACGGCGGGGCATAAAGCCAAATCTTTTTCTTGTTTGAGACTTCAATGTCTCTACGTTCATTTTTTGGGAGAATCATGTAATCAATTCCTTTCTGACAATAATCTTTGAACTCACACCAATCACAAAGGCGTGTTTCATTTTTTGTATATTCTGAATCCTCAATGCAATGTTTAGTTGCGATGAGATATTCAATAACTTTATTTGGGTCATATTCAATTTCGACCGTTTGGATTTCTTTTGATTCCAAATCATTCAAGCAGCGATTTCGAAATTCATAAAGAGTTTCATCTCGTGGATTTGATTTGTTCTTTTGCTTCTGTCTCAACCAACATTTCGGAACAAACACATAATATAGATTTCTTATGCGTTTACCTGGATTTGTTAATTCAAAGAAGTATTTATAAAGATGAAGTTGACCTGAATCCATATAGCCATCGACATTATTGGAATACTTGAAGTCATAAATGTCATAATAGTCATGACAGCCATCTTCACCTAACACGTGGCCTTTACCAACAGGCGCCAACAAATCGATATAACCAACAAAATCATCAGTCTCGATTTTCACTTCATGTTGGCCTTCTGGAAGAACGGCTTTGACCTTCGGAATCAAATATTCAAGCTTCATTGCTTCCGTTACATGCCTATCATCGATAATTAGATATGCTCCATAATATTCTTTGATTGCAGCAGCAACGTCTTTCTCAATACCTGTATGTAATGCATGACCGAGAACTAATGGACTTTGAGGGTCATCAGTTGGCAATGCTTCGAGTTTGTTGACATATCTTAATTTAAATTGATATGGACAATTCTCATGACAACTTACTCTTGAATAACTTACTTGCAAACTATCACCTCCAAATTACCTCCATTTCACGATTGAACGTGTCTTTATTCAAATCCTCAATAAAGGACTTAAAGCGATCGAATGCAGAAGGATATAAAACCATTGCAAATCCTCCAGCTTTACGAATTTTGTCAATGTTATAGAGTTGGAGTTCTGAAGGTTTACCGTTTTGAGCCTTGACTTCAACTCCAACAAAATAACCATTCACGCATGCTAAAATATCTGGAACACCAGCTTTTGTAAACTGACTGCCTGCCCAGTATTTTATGAACCAAGCATTTTTTCCTTCGAGAAATTTCTTGATTTTATTTTCGAATGTTTTTTCTTGTGCCATCTGTTATCACTCCTGTGAAAACTTCTCAACGGTTTTATCAACCTTTCTGTTATCTCTCATTCTGAGAATAAGACATAACGCTTTAAGCCAATCACCAGTGAGCGGAATCTCATTGTTGTTTTTGAACATTGTGTTGCCAACAAACATAATCGTTGTTTCTTTCATTCTTCGAATAACCTTTCTGTAAAGTCTTTTCGCATTTTAAGCGTTCTGTAAATTCTCTCTTCAATGGAACTTCTACAAATCAAATAGTAATAAAAGCATGTTCGCTCTTGTCCGATACGATGAGTTCTCTTTTTTGATTGCTCAAATAATTCACTTGAAAGAGGGGGTGTGAAGTAAATAATCTTATTTGATTTTTGAAGATTCAACCCCATTGAGCCAGCTTGATATTGAATCAAGGTCACCGAGTTATCGAAATTCTCATAAGCATCCAAGTCTTTAGTTTCACCGTTGATAATTGAATAAGGTCTGTCATCCAAGATTCCAATAATACTTGTGAGTTCATTCACAAAGTTATAGAATATTATTACTCTGTCTTCTGTTGATTCAAGTAAATCGCTCAATGCTTTAAGCTTCTCTTTGTTTGAAAAACCACACAACATTCTTTCATAAAGCATTTTAGTAAGCGACGTATCACCAACAAATTCTCTATTATCAAATTTGACTATTGAATCCTTTTTGAACTTTCTGTATTCTTTTGTTGTAGGCATATAAATGTTGTTATCAATCTGAGCAGGTAAATCAAAAACTTCGTCAGATTTCATAAACACTGCACCGTGTTCACGAAGCTTTTGTTTAAGCCGTTCGACGTTTTTGTAACCTTTAATGATTTTAAGAGGAAAACCATCTTTGTTCTCAAAGTAATAATCAACATACGTATCCCAAAAAGCAGTCTTTGAAATCTTCCAACCAAGTAATCTGCATTGACTCCAAAGTTTTTCATATCTACCACCTGTTGGAGTACCTGAAAGAAGAATCACGTTAGTTGGATTCAATTTCTTAAGAATGAATTTGGATCGTTTTGAATTTTCATTTTGCACCAATGACGATTCATCAAGCATAAGAGTGAAGTCTTTCAGATTAGCAAGCTCTGGCCGTCTGAAAACTAAATCGTAGTTGATAATGCCGACAAGATTCTGAGAGTCTGGAAACGAATTAACAAACGTTTCAAACGCTTGCGGTTTTGTCAAATCGAACACATACCATGAAGGATAATGTTCTATGTAATGTTCAAACCAATCTTCAACTTTGGATTTCTGACAAACTACCAAATTCATATTAGCATTAAGCTTCATCATTTTCTCACTACCGACGAAGGTCTTGCCGAGACCCATGTCTAAGTAGTAAGCAACTCGATTTTTATCTTCGGTCATTTCCAATGACTGTTGCTGATGAGGGAATAGAGTTATCATTTCATCTTACCAAGCTTATCAACAAGCGTTGTCAGCTTATCGATAAATTCAAGCGATTCTTTAAATGTTGGCGCTTTTTCTTCTGGAAGAGTTGCGTCAGGATTTCCCATAAGTCTTTCAAGTGCAAGTGCTGAACCAATGCCAAAATCAAATTCATCATCAGGACTACACTTAGCTTTTGCTGATTTGATAAACTTCTTTCCATCATAAAGCTTCGCTGTTGTTGTCTTTCCGTCTGTTGTAATAACAATTTTGTTATCAACACACGGAGTTAAACCTTTGTGAAAGTCTGAGCCGATCTGAAATATATTCGAATACGCATTTGTTCCAACAAGAGTTCTGTAATATGCTTCTGAACCTATTATTTTAGTAATTTCAATCACATTGCCGTTTTCACATGCTCCATCTGTAACAATGTATTTCTTACCGACTTCAATCTCTCTGTTGTCACAAACTGGTTCAAGTATGTCATCAGGACAATACCAACCATGACCATCTTTGCATCTGCCCCAAACGTGTAAATCATGGCCGCAAATGTTTTCGTCAAATTCAACACCAAGGTCTCCATTACCGGCAAAAATTCTGATAGTACCTATTTTGTTGATGATGCGAGTATTACCTGCACACGGTTTAACAGCTCTTACTCTGTCGCCTACTTTAAACTTCATATTTAACCTGCCTTTCCTAAATACTCATATATCTTGTGTTCTGATATATGATATGTCCATTTGCTTGACATTTTTACAGCATACCCAAAAGGTAAAATACCACGCTGTAAACCTATTCGAATGAATTGCTCTGATTTACCCAAGAGCTTAGCTGCTTCTTTCACTTTCACTGTTGCTTTCACCTTCGATAAATATTTTTCGTATTTCTTCGTCGTTCAAACAATAATGCTTTGAAATGATTGCTATTTCAGTTTGTGTAAACTCGCTTTCGCTTCTAAGCTTTGCTCCAGCTGTTTGTCTACTGACCTCAAGAAGATTTGCAATAGCTTTTACAAAATCCTCATCGCCATATAAAACCATCTTCGATTTTAATAATCTCGCATTCAATCAATCACCTCCTAAAAAGTAGTTGGGTTTTTTAATATCTCGTGACTTCCCTAACGCTCGTATGTACATATATAATAGATATAATATCTATTTGGCTGCTCAGGTTGGAATCGAACCAACGTATCACAGGGTCAAAACCTGCTGTCTTATCCGCTTGACTACTGAGCAATCTCTGTTGTTATCTTATGATAATATTATACCACGAAAATGGTACTTTGTAAATTGACATAATAGCTAAAGTTTTATACTTCAAATTATATATTTTATACAAAATAGTAAGAAAACAATCAATTATGTCAAATAAATTTAACTTCTGAAATCATTATATTTATATAGTATTATGCGGTCAATACTATTTTTAGAACATGTGTTCGATTAGTGTACGTTGTATATTACGTGTGATAATATAGAAATATCTACAAGAGTTTACAAGAGCTTGTAGAAGAATTGTTACAGTTTTGTGACAAAGTCAAGATGATTCATCTTGAATTGATTTTTAGAGGTTTTTTGTAGTTGTCCAACTTGGGGTGGTGGTTGTTTTTAACAGAAAGTCAAGAAGTCAAGATAAATTCAAGATGATTTCT
>ULRC01068932.1_pt1 | contig 16504 bp, 14 predicted proteins | sample 1955101 | NCBI WGS metagenome assembly ULRC01 (sample SAMEA4835672, study PRJEB28245) | human gut metagenome | biome: gut microbiome; material: fecal sample | place: Denmark | collected 2008 | reverse complement strand
CTGCCGGATTATATGCTGGCCTTCAGTAATTTCAGCGGGCGTGAAATCATCCATATTGAAGAAAAACGCCGGGCGGCGCTTAAAGCGCTGGAACATTTGCGCCCGGGCAGCGTGATTGCCTTAAACTCCGGCACAACCAATGTTATTCTGGCACAGGAATTAATTAAGCGCTTTACGGATTTAACCATAGTAACCAATAATGTTTCGGCAGCCATGGTGCTGATGCAGAACCAGTCGCTGCGCACGATAGTTTTGGGCGGCGATTTGGACAGCCTGGAGCACTCCACTTACGGCAGCATCTGCGAAAGAGAGCTTGGCAGGTATTATCCCGATATTTGCTTTTTGTCAATTAACAGTGTTGATGCGGAAGCTGGTTTTACCGATTTCCGTTTTGCGGAAATCGGCATTATGCAGCTGATGGCCAGAAATTCCTCCAAGGTAATTGCCGTTATGGACAGCAGCAAATTAGGGCGCCGCTCCAAAAAGGTAATTATGGATAACAGTATGATAGACCTGCTTGTTATGGACAGCATAAAACCGGAAGTGCGGGAGCTTTACCGCCGCGCCGGCATTTGCATTGAATAAAATAATAAAATAAATTACCGCAGCTGACGGGTTAAAAGCCTGTTGGCTGCGTTTTTTATTTTACGCAGATTTAAAAATAACTTTATCTGTATTTGCTTGTTTAGGAATGTTAAGTGCGATAAGATAAAGCCGTAGAAAACAGCAAATATAAAATATAAAAAAGCAAAAAACAGCAAAAAACAGCAAAAACAGCAAAGGAGAATTATCATGACAGAAAAGCAGCAAATTAAAATGGTAGTATTCGACTGGGCAGGTACTACTACCGATTTTGGTTCTCAGGCACCGGTAGATGTTTTTGACAGAACTTTCCGCCAGAAAGGGCTGGTATTTACCAAAGCCGAAATTAACGCGCCCATGGGTATGGAGAAAAAAGCCCATATTAAAACCATGCTTTCCACCGAAAAAGGCCAGAAGCTTTGGGAAGATGCTTACAGCCGCAGCTGGAACGAAGATGATATTGAAGATGTTTACCAGTGCTTTGAAGGCAATCTGCGCACCGTTGTTGCCGAATACAGCAAACTCATTCCCGGCGTAAAGGAAACTGTGGAAAAATTAAGGGAAATGGGCTTAAAAATCGGCTCTACCACCGGTTATACCAGCGAAATGATGCAGTATGTGCTGCCGGTTGCCAAAGAACAGGGCTACGAACCTGACTGCTGCGTAACTCCGGATGTTACCGAATACAGCCGCCCCACTCCTTTTATGGTGTTTGAATGCATGCGCCAGTTAAATGTTTATCCGCCCAAGCTGGTTGTAAAAGCCGGCGATACCGTAATGGATATTTTGGAAGGCAAAAATGCAGGCGCATGGTCTGTGGGCATTATTAAAGGCTCCAACGTGGTTGGTCTTAACGAAGCTGAATATAATGCGCTTGATGAACAGGCAAAAAAAGAACTGCACGAAAAAGCAAGGAAGATTTATCTTGATGCCGGTGCAGATTATGTAATTGAAGATATTACAGAACTGCCGGAAGTTATTGCCAAAATTAACGAAAGCTTGTAACAGGGAGGGCTTTTTGTTGAATACTTACTATAATCCGGTTAGAACTTATCAGGGCGTTGGCAGCCTTTCGGTTTTGCCGCAGCTGGTAAGCAGTTTAAAACCCGGCAGAATTTTACTGCTTATCTGGGATGAAAGCGTGCTTGAAAACCGTTACATAAAAGAAACGGCAGCCGCTTTTGCAGATATTTTAACAATAAAAACCTTTGCCTGGTCTAACCCGGAAATGTTTCAGCTATATGAAATTTACAATGAAACCAAAAACGAAAATTACGAACTGGTTATTGCCGTTGGCGGCGGCAGCGTGCTGGATGTAGGCAAATCGCTGTGCTGCCTGTATGCCAAACCGGTGGATTCGCTCGAAGCCATGCGCAATATGATTGCCGCAAAAACTTACAGCAAACCGCACTGCAAGTGGATTGGCGTTCCGACAACGGCAGGCACCGGCAGCGAAGTAACCTGCTGGGCCACTGTGTGGGATTCCGAGCACAACAAAAAATATTCTGTCGATACGCAGGACAATTATGCTTACGCAGCTGTTATCGACCCTGTGCTGGCATCGTCCATGCCGGTTAAGCTGGCAGTTTCTTCTGCGCTGGACGCAGTATGCCACGCGGCGGAAAGTTACTGGGCCAAGGCGGGCAATACTGTATCGCGTGCGGCGGCGCTTTCAGCAATTAAAATTATCATGGATAATATCGAAGGGCTTTTGTGCGGCAAAGAAGAAGCGCACGACGCCATGGCGCAGGGCAGTATGCTGGCAGGGCTTGCCTTCAGCAATACGCGCACTACGGCCTGCCATTCCATTTCTTACCCGCTGACAATGAAATACCATATTCCGCACGGCGTTGCGGTAAGTATGCTGCTGGCGCCGGTTATGCGCTTAAACCAGCCGTATATTAAAAACAGAAAAGAACTGTTCAATGCTTTTGGCGTTAAAAGTGTGAGTGAACTTTCGGAAAAAGTTACCGCTATTCTTGAAAAATCCGGCAGCCCGGCTAAATTAAGCCAGTGGGGCGCTAACGAAAGCGACTTTGAGGAACTTGTTGCCCACAGTATGACCAAAGGCCGCGCCGATAACAACCCGGCCGAGCTTACTGCCGTTAATGTTGAAGAAATTTTAAGAAGCGTATTTTAACAAGGGGGATTTAAATTATGAAAAAGAGTATCGCATGTGTTTTATTATCTGCCATAGTAGCTTTTGGCAGTTTTGCAGCAGGCTGCGGCGGCAACAGCCAGCAGGCCGAAAAGAAAACTTTTACCATCGCTTATGCGCCGAATGAATCTACAACGGACAGCACTGACGCCAGAAGCACTCTTGCCAAAGACCTTGGCAAAGTAATTAACATGGATGTTAAGGAAATACAGGCAAGCGATTATACCGCCATTATTGAAGCACTGCGCACCGGCAAGGCCGATATGGCATATATGGGCGCTTTGGCAGTTGCCATGGGCGCAGAACGTGCAGGCGTAACGCCTATTGTTATGAAAGCTCCTAACGGCGATAAAGCGCAGGCTGTTTACCATTCCGTATTTGTTACCCAAAAGGATAACAACGAAATCAACAGCATTAAAGATTTTAAGGGCAAAACCATTGCCTTTGTTGACCCGGATTCCACTTCCGGCAATCTGGTGCCGACTTCCGAAATTATGAAAGCATTTCCGGATTTACATTTAACCAATGAAAAAATCCATACCAACGGCGAATTTTTTGAAGCAGTAAGCTTCTCCGGCAAGCATCAGGCAGGCCTGCAGGCTGTAATTAAGGGCGATGTGGACATTGTGCCTATTTCCGACCAGATTATGGCAAGCGAATTTAAAAACGGCAACGCCGACGAAAACGCCGTTAAGGTTGTGCATTCTTCGGCAGCCATTCCGGCAGAAGCCATGGTTGTAAGCAAAACTGTTAATGAAGATTTGAAGAAAACCTTAACCAAATTCCTGGTTGAATACAACAATAAAGATTATTTTGACAAGGTAATCAAAAAAGCCGATGCCCGTTTTGTGGAATGCAGTATGGAAGATTACCAGCCGATTGTAGAACTTAACAAAAATATTAATACTCATTAATAGGTTTTAGCCTGATGGCGGGAGAATGTTTTATGGAACCTGTTTTGAAATTTGTAAATGTAAATAAATACTATAATAATAACGTGCATGCGCTGCATAATATTTCTCTGGAAATTGCCGCAGGGGAGTTTGTATCGGTAATTGGCCCCAGCGGCAGCGGCAAAAGCACATTGCTGCGCACGGTAAACAGGCTGATTGATGTTTCGGATGGCGAAATATGCCTGGACGGCGAAAATATCACCAGTATCGGCGGCAAAAAGCTGCGTGCGGTGCGCCGCAAGGTTGGCATGATTTTCCAAAACTATAACCTTGTATACCGTCTTTCCGTACTGCAAAACGTGCTGCATGGTTATTTAGGTTATCTTGACGGCATTAAAGGCATTTTGGGCATTTACCCGGAAGAAGAAAAGCTGCGTGCCATCAGCCTGCTTGAAGAAATGGGGCTGGGCGCATTCTGCTATAACCGTGCAGCCGATTTATCCGGCGGGCAGAAACAGCGCGTAGGTATTGCCCGGGCAATTATGCAGCGTCCAAAAATCATGCTGGCCGATGAACCGATTGCCTCTCTTGACCCTTCCAGTGCCAAAAACATTATGGATATTCTGGCGGGGCTTGTTAAAGAGCGGCAGATAACCTGTATTGTAAATTTACATCAGCTTGAGGTTGCCAAAAAATATTCTACCCGCATTATCGGTTTATCCAAAGGCACTATTGTGTTTGACGGAAAACCGGAAGAATTAACGGACGAGGTTGTGGAAAAAATATACGGCACAAGCAGTGCCAATTTAATTGGAGGGGCAGAAAGTGAAGAACAGCATATCAGTTATGCCGCCTGCTGAAAAAAGAATATACAACATCTTTTTTGTGGTTATTGCAGCGCTGTACGCTGTATGCAGCTTCTTTACGGAGTTTTCGCCGCTGGCGGTGCTTGCCAATCTCGACCAGTTCTGGATTTTTCTTTCAGAAGATTTCTTTCCGCCGCAGTTTCCGACGGATATAAGAATGTACAATATTCTGGACAGTGTGGGCGTAACCATTGCCATGGCAATTTCTTCAACCACCATTGCCGGAATACTGGCGTTTTTTACGGCGCTTTTTGCCAGTGAGCTGGTATCGCCGTTTCCCAAATGTGCCAAATTTGTGCGCGGTTTTGCCACTTTCCTGCGCAATATACCGGCGCTTGTGTGGGCGTTTATACTGTTTTCCTCGCTTGGCATAGGCACGGGCGTAGGCTTTGCGGCGCTTTTAATAACCAGCTTTGCCTTTATGGTAAGGGCGTTTACGGAAACAATGGAAGATATTTCGGTGGACTGCCTTGAAAGCCTGGAAGCAGTCGGCGCAGGTTTCTGGCAGCGCGTGGCGCACGGCATTGTGCCTTCGTGCATCAGCGGTTTTCTGGCGTGGTTTTTGTACTGCATCGAAGTTAACGTCAGGGCGTCAACCATTGTAGGCATGGTTGGCGGCGGTGTCGGCATGGTGCTGTTTTCGTACATCAAATCGTTTAATTACCACATGGCCTTTACCGTTATTTTAATTATAGCGGCAGTTGTAATTTTGGTTGACAGAATTACCGGTAAAATAAGAAAGGAACTGGAGCAATGAAAGAGCTACTGGCGCAAAGCACTGTTGCTATCCGTTATGGGTTTAACCATAAAATTAAAACAGAATGTGCTTACCAAAATAAAGCCATACCCGTATTTTTAGGCAGTACAGCCGCATTGTGCGTGCTCAGCCTTTTATATCTTGACGTTGACTGGATAAAGCTTGCCGGCCGCGTGCCGGATATGGGCAGTATATTTTACCGCCTGGCACAGTTTGATTTTAAATATATGGATTTAATTGCCGCGGCGATGTGGGAAACGCTTTCCATTACGGTGCTTTCCACATTGTACAGTGTTATTTTAGGTTTGTTTTTTGGCATGTTTGCGGCAGAAAATATTTTCCGTATGCGCTGGCTGTCGGTACTGGTGCAGTCATGGTTTACCTTTTTGCGTGCTGTGCCGACGCCGGTATGGGTGCTTTTAATGATGGTATGCCTTGGTATGGGGCCTGCCGCCGGTATTGCCGGTTTATGCGTGCATACAACGGCGTTTTTTACCCGTGCTTTCGCGCAGAGCTTTGAAAGCATCCCGCAGGAAACTATCGAAGCGCTGGAAGCAACAGGCGTTGGCAGAATAGGCGTATTCTTCAACGCCGTGCTGCCTGCGGCACTTTCGCAGCTGGTAGCGTGGATTGCCATGCGCTTTGAAATAAACTTTTCGGAATGTGCCATTTTGGGCATGATTGGCGCGGGCGGCATTGGTTTTATCATTGCGCGCAGCATACAGGGCTATGAATACGGCACGGCAGGCGTGGCAATTGTGCTGGTGTTTGCCTTTGCCTATTCCATTGAAAGACTGTTCATTTTCATTAAAAATAAAATCCGTTGAATTGCTTTAATTTTAAACCCGCGGGCAGAGCCCTGCGGGTAATTTTTTTGTCTACTCTAAAATTTTACGGCGTGCGGATATGGTATAATAAATAGAAAAAAGTTTAGAGGTTATTATGAACGAAATTCAGTTTTTGCTGTATAACACACCGGATGAAAATATAAAAGTAAACGTAATTGTTAAGGATGAAACTCTATGGCTGACGCAAAAAGCAATGGCTGAGTTATTTGATGTAAATTCTCAAGCTATAACTAAACATTTAAAAAATATTTTTGATGAAGGAGAACTTTCTAAAAAGGCAACTTGTTCCAAAATGGAACAAGTTCAAAAAGAAGGAGAAAGATTAGTAAAACGCAATGTGGAATTTTACAATCTTGATGCCATTATTTCCGTTGGTTACCGTGTAAATTCGCAAAAGGCAACTAAATTTCGTATATGGGCAACCGCTATTTTAAAAGAATATATTCAAAAGGGTTTTGTGCTTGATGACGAGCGTTTAAAACAGGGTAATACGGTTTTCGGCAAAGATTACTTCCGCGAATTGCTGGAACGCATCCGTTCTATTCGTGCCAGCGAAAGAAGGATTTGGCAGCAGATTACGGATATTTTTGCCGAGTGCAGTATTGATTACGACCCCAAGTCTCAGACTACGCGCCAGTTCTACGCTATGGTGCAGAATAAATTTCATTACGCTATTGCCGGGCAGACGGCGGCAGAAATTGTATATAACAAAGCCGACCACACCAAAGAAAATATGGGTTTGACGACGTGGAAATATGCTTCGGACGGGCGCATTTTAAAAAGTGATGTTACCGTTGCCAAGAACTATCTGCCGGAAGAACAAATACGCCGTTTGGAACGCGCTATTACAGGTTATTTTGATTACATAGAAGATTTGGTAGAACGTGAAAACACTTTTACCATGGAAGAATTTGCCGCCAGCGTTAACGAGTTTTTAGCATTCCGCAGATATAAGATATTAAAAGATAACGGCAGAATATCATGCCGACAAGCGGAAGAAAAAGCTGCTGCCGAATATAACGAATTTAATAAAACACAAAAGATAGTATCTGATTTTGATAAACTGATAGCGAGTAGTAAAAATAAATTTTAAAATGTTAATCAATCATTACTTTTTTGCTTTTTGCCGTCAGTTATTGTACAATAATAAAATAGTGAAATGTAAAACCTAAGGAGCGATAAATGTGAGTACAAATTTAGAAGTAGGTATTGTAGGCCTGCCTAACGTAGGCAAAAGCACGCTGTTTAATGCTATTACCAAAGCAGGGGCAGAAGCTGCCAACTATCCTTTCTGCACCATAGAGCCTAACGTAGGTGTTGTAGATGTGCCGGACGCACGTTTAAAAGTGCTGGGCGAAATGTTTAAATCCAAAAAAATCGTGCCTGCCGCCATGCGCTTTGTCGATATCGCAGGGCTTGTAAAAGGCGCGTCCAAGGGCGAAGGCCTCGGCAACAAATTCCTTGCACACATCCGCGAGGTTGACGCCGTTGCGCAGGTTGTGCGCTGCTTTGAAGACGGTAATATTACGCATGTGGAAGGCAGCATTAACCCGCTGCGCGATATTGAAATCATCAATACCGAATTGTGCCTTGCCGATATGGAAACCGTGGAAAAACGCCAGGAACGCCTTGTTAAGCTGTTAAAAACCGGCGATAAAAAAGTGCCGGTGGAAAAAGCTGTTCTTGATAAGGTTATGGAGGGCCTGGGCGAAGCCGTTCCGGCACGCCGCCTTGGGCTGACTGATGAAGAAAAGGAATTTTTAACGGAGCTGCACCTTTTAACCATGAAACCGGTGCTGTATGTTGCCAATGTTGCCGAAGACGAAGTGGCAGCGCCGGAAAACAACCCGCATGTGCAGGCCGTTATGAAATATGCCGAAGAAGAAGGCGCCGAAACGATTGTTGTTTCCGCTAAAATGGAATCGGAAATTGCCGAACTGCCGGAAGACGAAGCAAAAGAATTTTTGGAAATGGCGGGGCTTGAAGAAGCAGGGCTTGACCGCCTGATTAAAGCCGGTTTTAAACTGTTGGGCCTGATGACATATTTAACCGCCGGTGAAACCGAAAGCCGTGCCTGGACCATTAAACGCGGTACTAAAGCACCGCAGGCAGCCGGTAAAATTCACAGCGATTTTGAACGCGGCTTTATCCGTGCCGAAATTGTATCTTATGATGACCTTGTAGCCTGCGGCAGCAAAGCGGCAGCGCGCGATAAAGGCCTTGTACGTCTTGAAGGCAAGGATTATGTAATGCAGGACGGCGACGTTGTAGAATTCCGTTTCAACGTATAATAAAAAATTTGCTGTTTACAGCATAAAGCAGACAGTGTTTAAAGCACTGCCTGCTTTTTTTTGCGGCTTTTTACGGCAATATTTTTGTTTCCGGTTAACATCATTAAGAAAATATTTCGTTTAAGTTAGTAATGTAAAACTTGGGAAAAGTAGGGTTAAAAGGCGGTAAATACGCTTGCAGGGCGCAAAATGGCTGGTTAAAATAGGAAAAAAGACGCAAATAAAAGCAGTTTAAATATGTTATGGAGGAATAAAAAATGCTGCAATTAAAAAATATCCGCAAATCGTATGACGGCAAAGTCATTCTCGACAGTATTTCGCTGGATATTAATGACGGCGAGATAGTTTCTATTCTGGGGCCTTCCGGCAGCGGCAAAACAACGCTTTTGAACGCAATTTTGGGGCTTACTGAAATTGACGGCGGGCAGATTATTTTTGACGGCAAAGACTTAACCAACGTGCCGATGAAAGACCGTGGCTTTAACATTGTATTTCAGGATTATGCGCTGTTTCCGAATCTGAACGCCTACGAAAATATCGTTTACGGCCTGCGCAACAAACCGGGCATTTCCAGTGCTGAAGAAGTACAGGAACTCATCAGCCTGCTGGGCTTAAAAGAGCATTTAAACAAACGCATTGACCAGCTGAGCGGCGGGCAGAAGCAAAGGGTTGCCCTGGCACGCACTTTGGTTATGAAACCGAAAATCCTGCTTTTGGATGAGCCTTTAAGCGCGCTGGACGGCGTTATTAAAGAATCCATCAAAGAGCGTATTCAGCTTATAGCCAAGCAGTATCATTTAACCACCATCATTGTTACGCATGACCCGGAAGAAGCGCTTACGCTTTCCGACAAGGTGCTGATTATCAACGAGGGGCAGATTTCCCAGTTCGACCAGCCGCATGTAATTGTTACCCAGCCGCGCACCCAGTTTGTGGAAAAATTTATTTTGTCGCAGCTGCGCATTAAGCGCGATAACATCTTCCGCCTGTTTGGCGAACCTTGTGCTTTTGCCGGAGTTGCAAGATGAACAGAAAAAGTTTTGAATTAAAATTTTGTTTTTTGTTTGTAAGCATTGCGTTTGCTTTCTTTTTGGGGCTGCCGCTGGCAAACCTGGCATACAAATCCTTGCAGACAGGCAGCGGCACAGGCCTTGGCAATTATGCTGCCATTTTAACTGACGATGCTTTTTTAACGGCGTTCCGCAACAGTTTTGCAATCTCCGCACTGGAAGCTGCCATTACCACGGCTGCGGCGTTTATACTGGCTTACGGGCTGCATTTAACGCGTATACCGGGCAAAATAAAAGAAGGCTTGCAGCTTGTGGTTATGATGCCGATGTTCCTGCCTTCCATTACCTACGGCTTTGCCGTTATTTACTCTTTCGGCAAGCAGGGGCTGATAACAAAACTTGTCGGTGAGCAGCTGTTTCCGATTTACGGCTTCTGGGGGCTTTTGATTTCGTTTATTGTTTATACCCTGCCGCCGGCGTTTTTAGTGCTATATAACGCGTTCTTTTATATCGATAAGAACTTTATTACGGTATCGAAAATTATGGGCGACAGTCCGCTGCGCACTTTGTGGATGACGAGTGTGCGCCCGCTTTTGGGCAGCCTGATGGCGGCGTTTATTTTGTCGTTTTTCCTCAGCTTTACGGATTTCGGTATTCCGGTATCCATCGGCGGCGAATACAATATGATTGCCGTTGAGCTGTACATGAAAATGATGGGTGCCCTGCCTGATTTTGAACGCGGCAGCGTTATAGCAATGGCAATGCTGGTGCCTTCCGTTATCAGCGTTATGCTGCTCCGCTATATGGAAAAATTCAATTTCCGCTATAATAAAATCAGCCGTTATGAGGTGCAGCGCTCCTTTATGCGCGACGGTGCTTTCGGCTTGTTTTTTGCAGCGGTTGCACTGCTGTTTGTTTCGGTTTTTGCCATTATGTTCATTGTGCCGTTTGTAAAAAGCTGGCCGTACCAGCCGGTGTTTACGCTTGACACCTTAAAACGCGTGCTCAGCGATAATTCGCTGGTGGATGTTTATGTAAACTCCTTAATGGTGGCGGGCATTACGGCGGTGGCAGGCACGGTGCTGTGCTACGCGGCAGCCATGGTTAATGCGCGCAGCGACCTTAACAAATATTGCAAAATCATTATGGACGTTATTGCCATGGTAACCAATACGGTGCCGGGCATGGTGCTTGGCGTTGCCTTCATATTCATCTTTTCTGGCACGCCGCTGCAAAGCACGTTTGCAATTTTAATAATTGCCAACATCCTGCACTTTTTCACCACGCCGTATTTAATGATTAAATCTTCGCTTTCCAAAATGAATGAATCGTGGGAAACCACGGGCCTTTTAATGGGCGATACCTGGCTTAAAACGGTAATTAAAGTAGTAATACCTAATTCAAGGGCAACCATTTGCCAGATGCTGAGCTACTTTTTCGTTAACGCCATGGTAACAATCAGCGCCATTGTTTTTCTGGCAGGTGCGCGGACAATGGTTATTACCACCAAAATTAAGGAGCTGCAATATTTTGAAAAATTTGACGCAGTGTTTGTATTGTCACTCCTGATTTTCTTTACCAACGTGGTGGCTAAAACCTTCTTCGACAAACTTGCTGAACAGGAGGAAATTCCTCTTTATAAAAAAATTAAAAATTTATTCAAAGCAAAGGAGAATCCCAATGAAAAATTTTGCTAAGTTGTTGACCACAGCACTGATGATTGGCTGCCTGGCAGCAGGTATCGCCGGATGCGGCGGCAGTGAAGGCGGCAAGGACGCAGCCGCAGTAAAACAAACCGTAATTTACACCAATTCCGATGAAGAAGCGCAGACCGCAATGAAAAACGCACTTGATAAAAACGGTTTTGAAGGAAAATATATCATGCAGTCTTTCGGCACTTCCGAACTTGGCGGTAAACTTGCTGCGGAAGGCAAAAACATTGAAGCCAATGTTGTAACCATGACCAGCTATTATTTAGACAGTGACCAGAAACAGCACCCGATGTTCCTTGAAATTAAAGACGCAGCCAAACCGCTGGCAGAACACCCCAACTTTTATGTGCCTGTGCTTGGCAACTGCGGCGCACTGTTTGTAAACACCGAAGAACTTAAAAAAGCCAACCTGCCGATGCCGAAAGCCATAAAAGACCTGGCAGACCCGATGTATAAAGGCCATATTTCCGTACCTGATATTACCGGTTCTTCCACCGCATGGCTGATGACCCAGGCTGTGCTTAACGAATACGGCGACGAAGAAGGCGCCAAAATCATGAAACAAATCGAAGCCAACGCTATGCCGCATCTGGAAAAATCCGGCTCCGGCCCGCTGAAAAAAATCCGTGCCGGTGAAGTTGCAGTAGGCTTCGGCCTGCGCCATCAGGCTGTTGCCGATAAAGCCAAAGGCCTGCCGGTTGATTATGTAGACCCTGTTGAAGGCAACTTTATGCTGACTGAATCCGTTGCTGTTATTGATAAAAATGCTGCCGAAAACGAACAGGCTAAAAAAATTGCCGAATGCATTCTTAAAAATGCCCGCCCGGAACTTTTGAAAATTTACCCGGTAGCATTGTTTGAAGGCGAAAAGGTTGACGACGCCAATAAACCGGCTAACCCGAAAGTTTACAAAGAGCCTTTAACCGTAGAACTTTTGCAAAAACATCAGGACCTTATCAAAAAATAAATCAGGTGACATAAATGGATAAAAATACTTATAAACTTTTAACTCCCGGCCCTTTAACGACTACGGAAACCGTTAAGGAAGCCATGCAGATTGACCGCTGCACCTGGGATGAAGATTATAAAAACATGACGCAGGAAATACGCACCGGCCTTTTAAAACTTGCCCATGCAGATAACGGTGATTACACTATTGTGCTGATGCAGGGCAGCGGAACCTTTGGCGTTGAAAGCGTGCTTTCCGGCGTAATTTCCAGCACGGATAAAGTGCTGGTTTTGCAAAACGGCGCATACAGCAAACGCATGGTGGAAATGTGCGATTACCACGGTATTAAGTACGTGGTTTACGAAGAAGATTATGCGCACGTGCCAGACCCGGCCATTGTGGAGGATGTTTTAAAATCCGACGGGAATATTACCCATATTTCCATGGTACACAGCGAAACCACCAGCGGCCTTTTAAATGATATTGCAGCCATTGGCGAACTTGCAAAAAAATATAACAAAAAATTTATTGTAGACGCCATGAGCAGCTTTGGCGGTGTTGATATTAACGTGCCGGAGCTTGGCATTACCTATCTTGTAAGCAGCGCCAACAAATGCATTCAGGGTGTGCCCGGCTTCAGCTTTATTATTGCCAAAATCAGCGATTTAAAACAAACCAAGGGCATTGCCCGCAGCCTTTCGCTTGATTTATATGCCCAGTGGGAAACTATGGAAAAAGACGGCGGCAAATGGCGTTTTACTTCTCCTACCCATGTTGTGGCAGCCTTCAGCCAGGCGCTTAAAGAACTGGCAGCAGAAGGCGGCATTACCGCAAGGAATGCACGCTATACCGCAACCAACAGGGCTTTGCGCAAAGGCATGGAAGAACTTGGTTTTAAAGCCTATATCGACGAAGCACATCAGGGGCCGATTATTACAACTTTCTTCTATCCAGAAAACTGCAAATTCACCTTTGTAAAAATGTATGCTTATTTAAAAGAGCACGGCTATGTAATTTACCCGGGCAAACTTACCGATGCGGAAACCTTCCGCCTTGGCAATATCGGCGAAATTTACATGGATGATGTGGAAAAAATCCTTGGTATTTTTAAGTATTTTGTAAGCACTGAAAATTAAGAATAAGTGAATTCAAAAAGCCGGAGGCATTTGCTTCCGGCTTTTGTGCTGCATTTGGCTGTTGCGGCAGCTTTTAAATTTTGCTGTTGGAACAGGTGCTTTTAAAGAGTTGTACAGTATGGATTTTTAATTTTCTGCTAGGTAATGCAATTAGTTTCGGTTTTAAGCCTAAATAAAAACACCCGCGCTTTACAGCACGGGTGTTAATTTTGTAAGGTTTTAAGGCTTATTACAGAGCGGCGGGAATTTCACCGTCGTCGGAAAGTTTGCCTTTAAGGTCATGGTCAACCATTGCGCATACGCAAGCGTCAGACCATACGTTTTCAGCGGTTTCGATCATGTCGATAATGGTGTAAATCGGAAGGATAATACCCATTAAGCCAATCGGTGCGCCAATGCCTGCCATCAGAGAGAGGGTCAGGAAGTAGCAGCCCATCGGTACGCCTGCGTTGCCTACTGCAGCAAGAACTGCAATGCATACCCAGGTCAGCATGGTGGTCATGGTCATTTCAAAACCGGCATTCTGCATAATGAACAGAGAAGTTACCAGAATGAAAGCTGCGCAGCCGTTCATGTTGATGGTGGTGCAGATAGGTAGTACGAAGCGGGAAACTTTCGGGTTGCATTTCAGGTTCTGTTCGGAGCATGCCAGGGTTACAGGCAGGGTGCCAGCAGAGCTCTTGGTAAAGAGTGCAACAGCGATTGCCTGGCCCATCTGGCGCATAACGTAAATCGGGTTAAGGCCGCGGATTACGAGGATAATCGGCAGAACGATGAAGAACTGAATAGCGTTGCCGAGCATTACAACTGCGGTGTATTTGCCCAGTGCGCCAACGATTACGCCTGCTTCAATCTGTGCGGAAAGCTGGCCTGCGAAAGCAACGATACCAATCGGCAGAACGTAAAGGATAGCACGGATAAGGGTGAATGCCAGTTCCTGAACGCCCTGAATGATTTTAAGGAGTGCTTCGCGGTTTTCGGTTTTCGGCATGAAAGCCAGTGCCAGACCAACGGCAGCAGCGATAAGCATAACGGAAAGTACGTTGCCGGAAAGGAACGGAGCCAGTACGTTGTTAGGAATAACGCCGAGAATGTGGTCATAGTAGCTGAGTGCTGCTACGCTCTGGCCTTTAACAACGTCGGAGCCTGCGTTAACAATTTCTGCCGGCAGGTTATCCGGGGCAATGTACAGGTACAGGCCAAGGCCGATGAAGGCGGCTAAAAATGTAGTAAGTAAGGTATACACAACAGCGTGTGCAAAAATAATACCGGTTTCTTTGTTGCCGCCAAGAGCTGCCAGCGTGGTGATAACCGCCAGCGCGATAGTAGGAACTGCAATGAACTGGAACAGGCGGGTAAATACGGTTGCTACGAAATTAAAGAATTCGTTCAGCGCCGGAATGCCCATCCAGCCTAAAACAGCGCCGAGAATCAGTGCCGCAAACCACAAAACAAACTGGCTGTTATTGGATTTAGCCTTGGTTTCACGGATGATGGAATCGGCTGTTTCCTTCACATCAACTTTCTTCTTTTCGTCAGTCATGTGAGATACCTCTTTTCTTTTTTATTTTGCAAAGTAATGATGAAGCCATGCCGTTACTTCGCTTTATAAAATTAATTATACCATATAATGCCATAATAGCAAGGAAAAAGTATACACTAATTCAATAATGCTATGCTTTTTGTAAAAAATATTTAAAAATTCAGATAATGCCCGAAGTAAATTTACAAAAGAACTGCGGGCTGCAGGCGGTAATTTTCTTATTTAATATGTTATAATTAAATTATCTTACAAATGAGGTGAAAGCAATGAGAAAATTTTTGTTAAGCCTTACGGCTGTTTTTACTTTGATGCTTTTTAATGCGGCGTGCGTTATGGCGGCGGAATTCGGGCCGGGGCAGCGCACAATCGAGCTTTTGGGCGGCGCTTTAAACAGCGATAAGCACCCGGTGCATCTGGTGGTGCAGCAGGCTATCGATATGAAGGACGTGCTGGAACCGGAGGCTTACGCCAAACTGACGGCGGCGCAGAAGGTGCATTACATCCGTACAGAATATAATGAAATGAACGGCATTAATGCCGAGCGCAGCGTAACCACCGATGGCGAGGGCAAAGTAGTGCGCGATTACTGCAGCTTTGCCAAAGGCGGGCGCTGGTATTTTATAGATTACGTTAATAAAACTTATGATGAACTTCCGGCCTTGCCGGGAATGAGCCTGCCGTTTGCGGAAACTCTGGTAAGCTGGTTTAACGAACGCCCGCAGAGCGGCAACGACAGCCTTACGGGCTATGATTATGACCAGATGACGCAGGGCGAACGCGTAATGTTCTTTTACTTTGCCAAAGGCACTGCCGAATGGAAAGGCTACGAAGTTAATACCCTGCCGCGCTTTACCGTAGTGGAAATGAGCGAAACGGTAGATGCTGAAACCGCCTTTGCACTGCCGCCTGCCGGTTTTACGAAAAAAGCCAACGAGCAGATGCGCAATTACGCCAACAGACTGATGCAAAACAGGTAACGGAGCGGTGATTATGAAAAAGTTTTTCTCTGTGCTGGCAATTATGTGCTTAATGCTTTTGGCGTTTTCTTCCGCCGCTTTTGCAGATGAAATAGAAGATGTGGAAGCAGGTAATGCATATATTCCGGAAGATACGGTTATAAATTTAATACTGCTTGATAAACTTGACAGCAATGTTAATAAAAAAGGCGATACAGTTAATTTTGAACTGAAGGATGACCTTGCAGTAGAAAACATAGTTATCGTGCCGAAAGGGACAAAGTTCAGCGGTGTTATACGCAAGGCACACGGCAGCCGCATTTTTAACCAGAGCGCGGTTATACGCATTAAGCTTGATGATGTGCTGCTTGCCAACGGCAAACCCGTCAGCTTTAAGCAGGATGTAAAAATTAAAGGCGGCATTAATTACGCCAACATGGCGGTAGGTACGGCAATAGGTTTTGTGGTGCCGTTTTCGGGAATGTTTTTTAAAGGCAGGGAAATTGACTGCCCGCCAGGAACAATAATAGATTACAAACTGAATGACAATGTTGATTTGGGACTTACCAAAATGGATTTGGTGCAGATGAAAAGCCGCGAACGTGCGCAGAATACGGCGGCTTAAAAAACAGGCAGAAGCATGCTGATAACCGGTAAAGCTGCTGCCTGTTTATTTTATTGTGAAATTAATTGCTGGATGCCCAAAGCGTCAGTTGCTGAAAAATAAAAAATCCTGCTTAAAAAAGCAGGATTTTTTGGTTTATGGTGCCTCAGCACAGAATCGAACTGTGGACACAAGGATT
>ULRC01078601.1_pt1 | contig 17284 bp, 16 predicted proteins | sample 1955101 | NCBI WGS metagenome assembly ULRC01 (sample SAMEA4835672, study PRJEB28245) | human gut metagenome | biome: gut microbiome; material: fecal sample | place: Denmark | collected 2008 | reverse complement strand
GTAGCTCTGGAACAGCTCGCCAATCTGGTAGAAGAGCATGACCGCCACGGCCTCGGCATAGTCGCCGCTCTTTTCGTAGATCGCGAGCGCGATGGCGCCGATCGTGGCGACCGCCATCAGGAAGTTTTCGTCGAACACCTGATGGTTGCAGATGCCCTTCCATGCCTTGCGCAGAATGTCGTAGCCGATGGTGAGATACGCGGCAAAATAGAGGACCGTGGAGACGATCATCGGCAGCGGCGCAAACTTTGCCACAAGGAACAGCACCGCCGCGATCAGGATGCGGTAAAGCATCTTTTTTTGCTTTTTCGTCATTAAAGATGACCTCCTTGAAGGGGGAGAATTTGAATTTTGCCTAAGAAAGCGCCCCGGTGCGTTCGTCCGGGGCGTGAGAGGGAGAAGATCTCTTACAGATAGATCTCGCAGTCGTCCTCGACCTTCTTGCAATTCTTGAGGACGGCCTTCATCACGGCCTTGGGGTCCTGACCCTCGGCGAACTCGACGGTCATCTTCTGGGTCATGAAATTCACGACGGCGTCGGCAACGCCCTCGGTCTTCTTGGTGGCTTCTTCCATGAGGTTGGCGCAGTTGGCGCAGTCGACTTCGATCTGATAGGTCTTTTTCATGGTATGTTTCTCCTTTTCGGCACAAAATATTTAACGATTAAGTGCTTGTTTAATCTTGATGACCGTACTATAATGTCCGCAAAGGCAAAAGTCAAGGGCTGCACGCATGTCTCTTCCGTTCGGGCGAAACAAACTTCCAAACGGGATACGGACGCGCCCGCAGGCCCCAAAAAGAAAGGCGGAACAACGATGAGCGAAGTACATTTACCCCACCAGCACAGCGACGAGGGCACGATGCGGGAGCTGCAGGAATCGGTGGAGACGGTCGGCGGCTTTCAGACCGTGGCGGACGTGTTCAAGCAGCTCTCCGACAGCAGCCGCGTGCGCATTTTCTGGCTGCTGTGCCACTGCGAGGAGTGCGTCATCGACCTCTCCGCGATGGTCGGCATGAGCTCGCCCGCGGTGTCGCACCATTTGAGGCAGCTGCGTGAGAGCGGACTTCTCGTCTCGCGCCGCGTGGGGAAGGAGGTCTACTACCGCGCGTCGGACAGCGAGCAGGCGCAGCTATTGCACCGCATGATCGAGCGCACGATGGAGATTTCGTGTCCCGAGGAGGAGAGCAAGGCCGCCACCGGCGCGCCGCACCTGCCCCCGCTCGACGCCGAGGTGTACGAGGGCGGCGGCACGAGTGAGCAGATCAAGACCATCCGCGCCGTGCACGACTATCTGACGCAGCACCTTTCAAGCCGCGTGACGATCGACGAGCTGTCGCGCCGCTTTTTGATGAACCCCTCGACGATGAAGGCGCTCTTCAAGTCCGTCTATGGCAGCTCGCTCGCCTCGCATATCCGCGAGCACCGCATGGCGCAGGCGGCAAAGCTCCTCGCAGAGGGCGACGAGAGCATCGCGCAGGTCGCGCGCGCCGTCGGCTACGAGAGCCAGAGCAAGTTTTCCACCGAATTCCACAAGGCCTTCGGCGTCCTGCCGACGGAGTACCGGAAATCGCAGAAAAAGTGAATTATAAGAGGTCGAACGTTCCTGCTTCCCACGGTGTTTCGCGGAAGCCGATGCGCCAGTCGACGTGGTCGACCGCCGCAAAGTGCAGCGACGAGCACGCGGTGTGAAGATTCCCCTGCGCCGCTTCGCCCACAACGATAGCCGTTGGCCCGTCCGCGCCGCCGATGATGCCGAAGCAGAAGTCGTTCTGCGCCTCGGGCGCAAAGGAAGCGGTCTCACGTTTGACCTGGCGCGGGCGGTCGCTCTCGGCGCAGTCCTCGACGAAAATCGAGTTTTCCGGCGGCTCGGGCATGAGCGTGTAGCTCATGGCTGTGAAATGCGTCGGATAGTCGAACCGCGGGTCGAGATTCATCCGCTCGCGCGGCAGTTCCTGCGGCTCGACCTCCTGTACGGCGAGCGTATACTCTGTGCCGCGGTAGGAGAAGGCAAACGTATCGCCCGCCTTGTCCGCGCGAAAGCGCGGGCCGGGGACGCGCACCTCGTCCGCCATCACCGTGACGGCGAGCGACTTGAGCTTCGGCGCGCGCTTTGTGACGAACGGGAATGCCGCGCGGCGGAGGCTCCAGCCATACGCGCGGTCAAGGCCGTAGTGCGCCATGGCGGGCTCTGCGTCGGCGCAGAAGCCGGGCTGCTCCGGCAGGAAAATGACGCCGCAGCCGTGGCTCGTGCGGAGCTTCGCACCGTTCAAGGTGAGGCTGGGGGTAAAACCGAGGCTGAGCGGGTGTTCGCGCTCCATCTGTTCGCGTTCGTCGCGCGAGAAGTCGATGGACTCGTCGCTTTCGGGATCGATCCCCCACTTTTCCATAAAGCCGCGCAGCGCGGAAGCCTCCGTGCGCATACAAAAATCAACGACAATGCCCTTTGAACAAACGTAAACCGACGGCACGAACCAGTCGCGCCCCGCCCACGAAAACCACTTTTGTACGCTCATCTCCCTGCCCGCGCGCTCGCGCCCGTGGTGGCCCCAAAAGCTGCCGTCAAAGTAGACCTTCCAGTCCGTTTTCTGTTCGGGCGCGTCGCCGTTCATTTCGGGGTCATAAAAGTCCTCGGTGAATTTGAGCTTGCTGAGATCGAACTCCGCTTGCAGCTTGCGCAGGTATTGCCACGGCCGCTCCATCGGCGTGAGGGAAAAGACTGTGGAAATCTGCGAGAGCACCGCCTTCTGCTCGTCCGTCGGCGGATTCTCGGCAAGGAAGGCGTCGAATTGCGCCTCGTCCCACTGCCACGCCTGCTCGAGCGCCGCACTGTCGCCGGTCGCGAGCAGCAGGCGCAGAAAATCGCTGAAATCGCGCGCGATGACGTGCACGCAGTCCTTGCCGCCGTTCATCGGGCTCACGGCGAAGACCGTTTCGCCAAAACCGCGGACAAAGCAGAAGTGGATACCGTCCACCCCCGCCCAGCCGAAGATAGAAGCGCCCTTGGGCGTGCAGAAATAGGGATCATTGTCCTCCCGCCGCATCACGCTGAGAGACGATAAGTCAAGATGCTTGCACAGAAATTTTTGATATAACGCCGCCATGGAAAACTCTCCTTTGAAGTTCAGGTTTTCCATAGCATACCACACGGGTGCGGAAAAGTCACCGGAATTGCGAAAGCTGTGGATTTTTCGCGCCGGAAGCCGTGCTGCGGCCTTGCCACGCTCTCGCGAACATGATATACTATATTGCTAAACTATCGAGATTCGGGAGGAAACATCCCTTGGAACGCAAAGAAGTCATCGTCAGCGAGCAGGAGCTCGCGCGTCAGAAGGAATTTACGCGCAAGATGCGCGAGATGAACGACCGCCGCACCCGCACGCCGCTCGCGCTGGTCGACACGTTCGGCTGCCAGCAGAACGTGGCCGACGGCGAGGTGCTCATGGGCATGCTGCGCGAGATGGGCTATGAGCTCACGCGCGACGAGAATCAGGCCGACGTCATCCTGCTCAACACCTGCGCCATCCGCGAGCACGCGGAAAAGCGCGTTTACGGCCACTTGGGCCGACTCAGCCACACGAAGGCCGCCAAGCCGGACCAGATCATCTGCCTCTGCGGCTGCATGGCGCAGCAGAAGGTCGTGGCCGACAAGGTAAAAAATTCCTACCATCACGTCGACCTTGTGCTCGGCCCGCAGGCCGAATGGCGGCTCCCCGAGCTGCTGCACGAGGTGTACACGAAGAATAAGCGCGTTTTCTCCATCGAGAACGAGCATGGCCGCATTGCCGAGGATCTTCCCATCGTGCGCGAGGGCGGCGTGCGCGCGTGGGTGAGCATCATGTACGGGTGCAATAACTTCTGTTCGTACTGCATCGTGCCCTACGTGCGCGGACGCGAGCGCAGCCGAGAGCCGGAGAAGATCATCGAGGAGTGCCGCGGCCTCATCGCCGAGGGCTACAAGGAGATCACCCTCCTCGGCCAGAACGTGAACAGCTACGGCAAGGACTTGGGCACCGATTACGACTTTGCAGACCTGCTCGCCGCCATCAACGCCATTCCCGGCGACTATTGGCTCCGCTTTATGTCGAGCCAGCCGAAGGACGCGACCAACAAACTTTTCGACACGATGGCACGCTGCGAGCACGTTGCAAAGCAGCTCCACCTCCCCGTCCAGTCCGGGTGCGACCGCGTTCTGAAAGCGATGAACCGCCCCTATACGCGCGCAAAGTACGAGGAAATGATCGCCTACGCGCGAAGCGTCATGCCAAGCATGGTGCTCACGAGCGACGTCATCATCGGCTTCCCGGGAGAGACCGAGGACGAAGCGATGCAGACTGTCGATCTTGTAGAAAAGACGCAGTTCGACGCGCTCTTCACCTTTATTTTCTCCCCGCGTCCCGGCACGCCGGCGGCAAAGATGGACGACCCCGTCTCGCGCGAGGAAAAGCAGGTCTGGTTTGAAAAGCTCGTCGACGCGCAGAACGACATCAGCGCAAAAAAGCACGCAGCCTACATCGGCAGGACGGTCAGGGTGCTGGTCGACGGCGAGAGCGACGACGAGGCCTTCCCCCTCGCCGCGCGCACGGAGGGCAACCGCCTCGTGCGCATGAAGGGCGACAAGGCCCTGATCGGCACATTTGCCGAAGCGAAGATCACCGACAGCAACACCTGGGCGCTCTACGGCGAAGCGGTAGAGGAATAAAGAAAAGGGGGCTTTTTGATGAAAGTCGTCATTTTGATGGAAAACAGCACGTGCAGAGACACCGTCGCCTGCGCGCACGGCCTGTCGATGTATATTGAGACCGACAAGCACAAAATTCTTTTCGACATGGGCCCCGACGCGCAGTTTATCGACAATGCCAAGGCGCTCAGCGTCGATTTGACGCAGGTCGACATCGCCTTTTTGTCCCACGCGCACAACGACCACTGCGGTGGCCTCGAAGCGTTCTTGAAGCTGAACGACCGCGCCAAGGTCTATATGCAGAAGGCCGTCTGGGGCCAGTACTACGTCGTCACGCCCAGCAAGTGCGCCTACATCGGCATGGACGCGGTGCTCAAGAATTACGAGGACCGCTTCGTTCTCTGCGATGGCGTGCAGAAGCTTGACGAAGAACTGACGGTTTTCTCCGCCGTTCCGGGCCGCGAGCTGTGGAGCGGCGCGAACGACACGCTGCGCGAGAAGATTGGTGAGGACTATCCGCGCGACACGTTCCGCCACGAGCAGGATCTATTGGTCACGGAAAACGGCAAGACCGCGCTGTTCGCGGGCTGCGCGCACTGCGGCATCGTGAATATCCTGAAAAGCGCCGAGGACGTGCTCGGCAGAGCGCCCGACGCGGTGTTTGCGGGCTTCCACCTCTATAACCCCTCGCTCGGCAAGAGCGAGCCGGACGAGCTGGTCGACGCCGTGGGCGAAAAGCTGCGCGGCGACAAGGTCGCGCACTACTTCACGGGCCACTGCACGGGCAAGGAAGCCTATGAAAGATTGAAACGTAAGCTCGGCGACCGCCTCGGTGAAATGCCCGCGGGCTCCGACTTTACCGTGTAAATTTTAGATTTTAGAGAGAAAGAAAGCGAGGACGAATCATGGCCGAGATCACGCCGATGATGAAGCAGTATTTGGAGATCAAGGAACAGAATAAGGATTCGATCCTCTTTTTCCGCTTGGGCGACTTCTACGAGATGTTCAACGAGGATGCTCAGCTCGCCTCGCGCGAGCTCGATTTGACGCTGACGACCCGCGACCGCGGCAAGGCGGCGGAGGATCAGACGCCGATGTGCGGCATTCCCTATCATTCGAGCGACGCCTACATCGCGCGCCTGATCGCCAAGGGCTACAAGGTCGCCATCTGCGAGCAGACCGAGGACCCTGCGCTCGCCAAGGGCCTTGTCAAGCGCGATATCATCCGCGTCATCACGCCCGGCACGGTCATCGACAGCGCATGCCTCGACGACCGGCGCGGCAACTTCCTCTGCGGCATCTTTTTGGACGGGCAGAACGCCGGCGCGGCCTTCTGCGACATGACGACCGGCCACACGCACGTGACCGCCTTTTCGGGCGACGACCGCGCAGAGCACCTGTATAACGAGTTATCCCGTTTCTCCCCCGCCGAGGCGCTGCTGAGCGCGGGTGCTTACGACAACGGTGAGCTGGTCGAATACCTTCGCGATAAGCTGTCCTGCGCGGTCGAGCGCGGCGAGAACCGCTTTGAGCTCAAAGCGTGCGAAAAAGCCATCCGCGCGCAGTTTGGCGAGGAGCGCTTTGCAAGCCTTCCGCGCAACAACCCCGCGGCGTCGCTCGCGCTGGGCGCGCTGCTCTCGTATCTGCACGAAACGCAGAAAACCGACCTTTCCTACATCAAGGATTTAGAATACTACGAGCAGGGGCGCTTCATGGAGCTTGACCTCTCCGCGCGGCGCAATCTGGAGCTGACCGAGACCATCCGCGCCAAGGAAAAGCGCGGCAGCCTCCTCTGGGTGCTCGACAAGACGAAGACCGCCATGGGCGCGCGCAATCTGCGCGCGTGGCTGACGCGCCCGCTGCGCGACGTCGCCGCCATCGAGCGCCGCCTCGGCGCGGTCGAGGCGCTGACGAAGAACACCGTCGCGCGCGAAGAGCTGATTCTATCGCTCTCCGGCATCAGCGACATGGAGCGTCTCATCGGCCGCATTGCCTACGGCACGGCGGGCGGGCGCGACTTTGCGTCGCTGCGCAACTCCATCGAGCGCATCACGGAGGTCAAAGCCCAGCTTACGGCGTTCACGACGGGCAGGCTGCATGAGTTAGACAACGAGCTCGACACGCTCACCGACGTGGCGCAGAGCATCCGCGACACGCTCGTCGATGAGCCGCCGTTTTCCGTGCGTGAGGGCGGCTTCATCCGCAAGGGCTACAATGCCGAAGTCGACCGCCTGCACGAGATTTTGTCCGGCGGTAAGGGGCTTCTCGCCGACATCGAGACGCGCGAGAAGGAGAAGACCGGCATCCGCACGCTGAAGATCGGCTACAACAAGGTCTTCGGCTACTATATCGAGGTCTCGAATTCGTTCAAGGACCTCGTCCCCGACACGTATATCCGCAAGCAGACGCTCGTGAACGGCGAGCGCTACATCACCGAGGAACTTAAAAACCTTGAGCAGGAGATTCTGACCGCGGGAGATCGCGACAAGGCGCTCGAATTTGAAATTTTCACCGCCCTGCGCGAATCCGTCACCGCCGAGAGCGTGCGCATCCAGCGCGCGGCGGGGCTCATCGCCGAGCTTGATACGCTCTGCTCGCTCGCGTCCGTCGCGGTGAACAACAACTATTGCCGTCCGAGCGTAGACGACAGCGGCGTCATCGAAATTCACGACGGCCGCCACCCCGTCGTCGAGCGCGTGCTCAAGGACGCGCTCTTCGTCCCGAACGACACCTATATGGGCGAGCGCGAGGACCGCGCCGCCATCATCACCGGCCCCAACATGGCCGGTAAGTCGACCTACATGCGTCAGGTCGCGCTCATCACGCTCATGGCGCAGATCGGCTCGTTCGTGCCCGCCAAGAGCGCGCGTATCGGCGTGGTCGACCGCATCTTCACGCGCATCGGCGCGAGCGACGACCTCGCCGGCGGCCAGTCGACCTTCATGGTCGAGATGACCGAGGTGAGCGAGATTTTGCATCAGGCGACGCCACGCTCGCTGCTCATTCTCGACGAGATCGGCCGCGGCACGTCGACGTTCGACGGCATGAGCATCGCGCGCGCAGTGCTCGAATTCTGCGCCGACCCGAAACGCTTAGGTGCCAAGACGCTGTTCGCCACGCACTACCACGAGCTCACGGAGCTTGAGGGCGTGCTCCCCGGCGTGAAGAATTACAGCATTTCCATTAAAAAGCGCGGCGACGAGCTCATCTTCCTGCGCAAGATCGTCCCCGGCGGCGCCGACCGCAGCTACGGCATCGAGGTCGCAAAGTTAGCGGGCCTTCCGAACGAGGTCGTCAAGCGCGCGAACGTCATCTTAAAAGAGCTTGAGCAGGGCGGCGCGTATCAGGCAAAGCCGCGCGAGGAGACCGAGCAGGTCAGTCTCGACGCGATCGGCGAGGCCGAGGTGCTCGCGGCCATCCGCCGCGCCCAGCCCGACACGATGTCTCCCATCGAGGCGATGCAGCTTCTCTACGAGCTCAAGCAGAAGCTATCATAATTTCCCCGGAAAAGAGGTTTCCCCATGGCAAAAAAGAAAACCGCCTCCGGCGGCATGAACCGCACCGAGCGCGTCGCCGGAACGATCTTCTTCCTCGTCTATCTTCTGGTGATGCCGCTTTTGGCAACAAGAATATTCGACCTTCTGGAGGTCGTGCTCGACACCACCATCAACGATTCCCTGCGCAATGTGCTCTATTACTACACGCTCTTCGCCGTCACGGTGCTGCTGTTCCACTCGTATCTAGCGCACACATCGGGCCGGTTTTTAGACAACCTGAACCGCTCGCTTTCGACGATGCTGCTGGGCCTTCTCGTCTTCTACGGCGCGAACGAGCTAATATTCCGCGTGTGCAACGTGCTTTTTAACAGCCGCACGAACTTAAACGACATGACCATCGCCGCGCAGGTGGCCTCCGCCCCGCGCATGACGGCACTCATCGTCGTACTGCTCGCGCCGTTTGTGGAGGAGGTGCTCTTCCGCGGCCTCGTGTTCGGGTGTCTCAAAGAAAAGAGCAGAATATTCGCCTATATCCTCTCCTGCGCGCTGTTCGCGTTTCTGCATGTGTGGACGGCGGCGGTGTCCAACTGGGACTTAGGCTATCTCATTTTGATGCTGCAATACCTTGTGCCCGGCCTTGTGTTCGCCTGGGCGTATGAGCATTCGGGCACACTGTGGACGTCGATTCTGCTCCACATGCTCGTCAATGCCCTTTCCCTTTTCACCATCGCTTCCTAAAAGGAGGAAATCAATGCCCCATATTCAGCAATTATCGCCGCATGTCGCCGACCTCATCGCCGCGGGCGAGGTGGTCGAGCGCCCCGCGAGCGTTGTCAAGGAGCTGCTGGAAAACGCCATTGACGCCGGCGCGCAGAGCGTGACGGTGGAGATGAAAAACGGCGGCATGACCTATCTTCGCGTCAGCGACGACGGCTGCGGCATCGCGCCGAGCGAGCTGCCAACGGCTTTTCTGCGCCACGCGACGAGCAAGCTGCGCACGGCGGAGGATTTGGCCGCCATCGGCACGCTGGGCTTCCGCGGCGAGGCGCTCGCGGCGATCTCTTCCGTTTCTCGGCTCGACATTTTCTCGCGCGAGCGCGGCGCGCTCAGCGGAGCAAAGCTCCACCTGGAGGGCGGCGTCCCCGGCACGGTCGAGGACGCGGGCTGCCCCGAAGGCACGAGCATCATCGTGCGCGACCTCTTCTACAACACGCCCGCGCGCTTAAAGTTTATGAAGCGCGACAGCGCGGAGGCCACGGCCATCGCGGGCCTTGTCGGGCACCTTGCGCTCTCGCATCCGGAGGTGTCGTTCAAGCTCATCAAGGACGGCACGCAGACGCTTTTGACCCCCGGCGACGGCGCGCTGCGCTCCGCCATTTACGCCTCTCTCGGGCGTGAGTTCACGCTCTCGCTCCTTGAGGTCAAGGGCACGGACGGCGACATGGGCGTCACGGGCTTTGTGACCTCGCCCATCGCCTCGCGCGGCACGCGCGGCATGCAGACGTTTTTCGTCAACGGGCGGCTCGTCAAATCCCAGCTTCTCACCGCCGCGCTCGAAGAAGCGTACTCCAACCGCATGATGAAGGGCAAGTTCCCCGGCTGCGTGCTGCTCGTCGAGCTGCCGCGCGACATGGTGGATGTGAACGTCCACCCTGCCAAGACCATCGTGAAGTTCGTGGGCGAAAAGCGCGTGTTTGATCTCGTTTACCACGCGGTCATGGCCGCGCTCGACAAGCGCGAGGAGGCCGAGCGCCCCCAGCCGAAGCCCGCGTCTCAAGTGCAGAATCCGCGCGGCGATTTCTTCGCCAACATGACCTCGCAGCAGTACCGCGAGAGCCGGAAGACGGCGGAAAAGCCCGCTTATACGCCTGCCGGTGCGCGTCCCGTATCCGCGCCGCAAAGCGCGCCGGTGAGGCCCGCGCCCGCCCCACAGTGGCAGACGAGAGTGCCCGCCATCGACACGCAGAGCGGCGGCAAGGCGGCGCTTTCCGACTATGTGCGCCATGAAACGCCCGCGTCCGCGCCGGTACTGTCAGCACAGCAGTCACAGCCTGTGGAAAAGTCTGTCCATTCTGTGGAAAACCATGACGACGAGGTCGTCACGCTGCCGATGCCGGAGGAAGACGCCCGCCCCGTCGTGACCGGCCCAATCATCGGACCGGCGGCGGAGACTGCGGCAGAGCCCGAGCCGGAAGCGCCCGCCGTCCCCGTGTTTGCCCCTGCGAAGCAGGAAGAGCCCGAGATCGAGCAGACGACGTTCGTTCCCCCGTCCGCCGCGCCGTGGCGCATCGCGGGCGAGGTGCTCGACACCTACATCGTCTGCGAGGACGAGGATAAAAACGTCTGGCTCATCGACAAGCACGCCGCGCACGAGCGCGTGAATTTCGACCGCATGAAGGCCAACCAGGAGCCACTGATGTGTCAGGCCCTGCTCGCTCCCCTCGTGGCGGAGTTCGCCGCCGAGGAGTACAGCGCGCTTGCGGCGAATTTGGACCTTTTGCGCGAATTTGGCTTTGAGTGCGAGGAGTTCGGCGGCGGGAGCCTCATTCTGCGCGCCATCCCCGCCGATATCGACAGCGGCGACGCCATCCCCGCGCTCGAAGAGCTCGCCGACAAGCTCGTCACCGCCCACACCGTCGACCCCGCCGCCGCGCGCGACGCGCTGCTGCACACGATGGCCTGCAAGGCGGCCATCAAGGGTGGATGGAAGAGCGACCTAAGCGAGCTGCGCGTGCTCGTCGACAAGGTGCAGAGCGGCGAGGTGCAGTTCTGCCCGCACGGACGGCCCGTGAAAGCCAAGCTCACGAAGTACGAGCTCGAAAAAATGTTCAAGCGCGCGTAAGCGCAGGAGGGAGAAAATGAAACTCGTATGCGTCGTCGGCCCGACGGGCTGCGGCAAAACGTGGCTCGGTGTCGAGCTTGCGAAAATGCTCGGCGGCGAGGTCGTCTCCTGCGACTCGATGCAGATCTACCGCGGCATGCTCATCGGTACCGCCGCGCCGACGGCGGAGGAGATGCAGGGCATTCCGCACCACATGGTCGGCGTCGCCGACCCGCGGGAAAACTACTCCGTTGCCCGCTATGCGGACGACGCGGCGAAGTGCGTCGACGATATCCTCTCGCGCGGGAAGCAGCCTGTCATCGTCGGCGGCACGGGGCTTTACCTCAATGCCCTGCTCGCCGGTCACGGCTTCGCCGGCGGTGACAAGGACGGCAGATACCGCGCGGAGTTGGAATCCCGCTGGGACAAGGAGGGCGGCGAGGCGATGTTCGTCGAGCTCCGACGCATCGACCCCGAGACCGCCGGAAATCTCCATTTGAACGACAAAAAGCGCATCCTCCGCGCGCTCGAAGTCTACTACGAGACCGGCAAGACCATGGCACAGCACAACGCGGAGACGAAACTCATCCCCCCGCGCTACGATTCCGTGCGCATCGGCCTTGCCTATGAGGATCGGGACGACATGAAGCGCGCCATCGACCTCCGCGTCGACAAAATGGTCGAGGCGGGGCTTTTCGACGAGGTCAGAGCGCTGCTCGATTCCGGACTTCCCCGCGACGTGACGGCCATGCAGGCCATCGGGTATAAGGAGACGCTTGCCTACTTGGACGGCGAGGCCGCGCGCGAGGAGGCCATCGACGAGATCAAGCTCCGCTCCCGCCAGTATGCCAAGCGCCAGCTCACGTGGCTGCGGCGCGACCCCAGCATCCACTGGTTTTATTGGAAAAAAACGAGGATTCTCCCCGATTGCCTCGCTTTTTCGACAGAAATTCTCCATACCTATGGCGTATCCTGACTTTAACGCGGACAAGCCGTCCGCAAAAAAGAAAGGAAAGAAAAGCCATGAAAAAAATCGCAAACCTTCAGGACCTATTTCTCCTCTCTGCGCGCCGCAATCGCACGAGCGTGACGGTATTTCTCGTCAACGGCTTCCAGATGCGCGGCGTCATCACGGGCTTTGACAGCTTTGTCGTCATCTTGGAGAGCGACGGCAAGCAGCAGATGCTCTACAAGCACGCGATCTCAACGATCGTGCCCATCGCGGTCATCGACCTCAAAGGCGCGGAGGAAAGCGAGGAGTAAGCACGCCTGATCCGGGAGTGTGCCATGAAATCTACATCCGTTTCCACAAAGATCATCACGATCCTGCTCCTTTTGGCGGTCATCGGGTATTTCGCCGTGCAGGGCTACAACTACTTTGTCAGCCCCGAGACGACGACGCTCGTCTACCGCTATCACAGCGAGCGGTCCATTGCCCTGCGGGGCTACGTGGTGCGCGACGAGCAGGTCGTGGACTGCAATGAAACGCTCATCGAGCTCAAGCACGCCGAGGGCGAGCGCGTGGGCCAGGGCGACACCATCGCCTCCGTCTACCGCTCGGCCGACGCGCTGAACGCCACGCAGCAGCTCGAGACACTGCGCGCGCAGAAAGAGCAGCTTGAGTACGCCAAGAGCGCCTCGAGCGACGCGGCCACCGCGCTGCGTCTGGATACCGACATCCGCGAGCAGATCATCTCCGTGCGCGCGGCCTACGAGTCGGGCGCGTACAGCTCGCTCGACACGCTGATCCCCCAGCTCAAAACGACGGTCTTGAAGCGCGAATATGCCTACAACGGCAGCGATGACTTAACGGCGAAGCTCGACGAGCTGAACGCGCAGATCACCGCGCTCTCGGGCGCGGCGAGCGGCGGCACGACGCGCATCACAGCGCCCGTGTCGGGGACTTACAGCGCCGTGGCTGACGGGTACGAGAGCGTGCTGACGCCGGAGGTGCTCGAGACGATGACGCCCTCGCAGCTTTCGTCCGCCGCGCCGCAGAGCGGTTCGACCACGGTGGGCAAGCTCATTCAGGGCAGCGCGTGGTACTTCGCCGCGAACGTGAACGAGGAGGACGCCGCGTCCCTGAAGGAGAACAGCAGGCTGACGCTCCGCATGGCGTCGGGCGTCGGCTTTGACCTGCCCGTCACGCTCACGCGCATCAGCGCTGCGGAGAACGGCAAATGCCTGATCGTGCTCAAGAGCACGCGGTACTTATCCTACATGACGCTGCTGCGCGAGCAGAATGCCGAGCTCATCATCAGCGCGTACGACGGCCTGCGCGTGCCGAAAAACGCGCTGCGCGTGGATGAAAACGGCGTGTCAGGCGTTTACTGCCTCGTCGGGCGCGTGGCGTACTTCAAGCCTGTGAGCATCGTCTATCAGGGCAGCGACTACTGTCTGGTGGAGCCCGGCACGATCGAAGCCGCCACGGAGAGCCAAAAGTCCCTTTACACCCTGCGTCCCAACGATGAGGTCATCGTTTCGGCAGGGGAGCTATATAACGGAAAGGTCGTAGATTAGAAATGAGCATTGCTGAAAACATCGCGCGCGTGCGCGCAAACATCGCCGCGGCCGCCAAAGAGGCGGGCCGCGACGTAAGCGAAATTACCCTCGTCGGCGCGAGCAAGATGAACGACGCGGACGCCTGTCGTCAGGCCATCGCCGCGGGCATCGACGTGCTGGGCGAGAACCGCGAGCAGGAGATGACGAAAAAGCTCGCCGAGCACGCCTATGACGGCGCGCCCCTGCACTTTATCGGCCACCTCCAGCGCAACAAGGTGAAAAATGTCGTCGGCAAGGTCGCGATGATCGAATCGGTCGGCTCGCTCGAGCTGCTCTCTGCCATCGACAAACAGGCCGAGAAGCTGGGCATCGTGCAGGATATCCTGCTTGAGGTGAATATCGGCGGCGAGGAGGCCAAGAGCGGCTTTGCGCCCGAGAGCCTGGAGCAGGCGGCGGAAGAGGCCAAAAAGTGCGCAAATGTCCGCGTGCGCGGCCTCATGTGTATTCCGCCGGTCGCCGAGGGCGAGCACGGCAGCCTGCCCTACTTTGAAAAAGTTCATGCACTTTTTGTTGACATCAATGCCAAGTTGTATGATAATACACTTGATATACTGTCAATGGGCATGAGCGGAGACTACGAGGACGCGGTGCGCGCAGGCGCGACGATGGTGCGCGTCGGCACGGCGATCTTCGGCGCCCGCAATTATACGATTTGATCGAGGAGGTCTTGATACCATGGGTATTTTGGATGATCTGAAAAAGTGGGCTCACCCCTACGAGGATGAGGACGAGGAATATGAAGATGATTTCCCCGATCTGAGAGACCGCGGCGACACGGGCGCCTTTGCCGACCGCCGCAGCGCCGAGCGCAAGGCGGAGGACCGCCGCAACAAGGTCGTGAACATCAACGCGACCACGCAGCTCAAGGTCGTGCTCGTCAAGCCCGAGCGCTTTGAAAACGCGAGCGAGATCGCCGACCATCTGAAGGAAAAGCGCACGGTGGTCATCAACCTTGAGTCCACGAACAAGGACATTGCAAGAAGACTGATCGACTTCCTCTCCGGCGTGGCCTACGCGGGCGAGGGCAAGATCAAAAAGGTCGCGGCCAACACGTACATCATCACGCCCTATCATGTGGATATCATGGGCGATCTGATCGACGAGCTGGAAAATAACGGCCTCTACCTGTAAAGAAACGGAGAGTGGGATAGCATGCTGACACCGCAGGAAGTTTCCGGCCGCGCTTTCAGCAAAGCGGCCTTCGGCGGATATAATATGGCGATGGTCGACGAGTTTCTCGACGAGCTGACCGACGATTATACCTCGCTCTATAAAGAAAACGCCGCCCTCAAGGCCAAGCTCAAGGTGCTGGTCGACAAGGTGGAGGAGTACCGCGCGACGGAGGATTCCATGCGCGCCGCCCTCCTGACCGCCCAGCGCATGGCCAACACCATGGTCGAAGAGGCCGAGGAGAAGAAAAAGGCCGTGCTCGCCGGCGCGGAGGACGAAGCCCGCGCCAAGATCGGCGCGCTGCAGAGCGATGTCGAGCTCGAGCAGCGCCGATTGAACGCGGCCAAGGCCGCGACTGCGGAATTTTTGCAGAAGACGCGCGAGCTTGCGCAGGCGCAGCTTGCGCTCATCGAGCGCGCGCCTGACTTGACGCCCGAGGAGATCGCGGGCGGCGAAAAGGCCGAGCAGAAGGCCGAGGCCGATGTGGACGCCATCGAGGAAAAGATCCTCGCATCCTTCCGCCCCGCGGCGGAGGAGCCCGCGCCCGAAAAGGCGCAGGAGACCGCTCCGGCGGAAGAGCAGAGCGCACCGAAGGCTGAGGAGCCCAAGGCAGAGAAGCTTGAGCCGGACGACAGCCCGTTTGTGGAAACGGCCAGCCATGCCATCCGTCTGGATGACCTCAAGTTCGGCCGCAACTATCACGGAGAAGAGTAACAGCAAAAGGGCGGTTTTGGCCGGCTCCACAGAGGAGCCGGTTTCAGACCGCCCTTTTATTTTTTCTTTGGCCGCAGCGCGGCGAAAAGGAGACGACATGAACAAAAAGCCCATCATCGCCTTTCTCTACGACTTTGACAAGACCCTCTGCACGACCGATATGCAGGACTATACGTTCATCCCCTCGCTCGGCTACACGCCCGGCGAGTTCTGGAGCATCGCGAATTCCTTCGGCTTTGAGAACCGCATGGACGGCCTGCTCGCCTACATGTACACGATGATCGAGGAGTGCCGCAAAAAGGGCATCCGCCTGGACCGCGACTACCTCGTCTCCTGCGGGCATGCGATCGAGCTGTTCCCCGGCGTGCAGGACTGGTTCTCGCGCATCAACGCCTTCGGCGAAACGCTGGGCGTGGAGATCGAGCACTACGTGCTCTCCTCCGGCCTGCGCGAGATCATCGAGGGCAGCGGCGTGAGCCACGAATTTAAGGAGATCTACGCCTGCGAATTCTTCTACAACGAAGAGGGTCTTGCTTCGTGGCCGAAGCTCGACGTCAACTTCACAAACAAGACCCAGTTTGTCTACCGCATCAACAAGGGTATTCTCGACGTTGCGAAGGACAAGGAGCTCAACGCTTCGATGCCCGACGACTCCAAGCGCATCCCGTTCACGAACATGATCTACATCGGCGACGGCCTTTCCGACGTGCCGTGCATGAAGATGATGCGCGCCTACGGCGGGCAGGCGGTGGCCGTGTATCAGGACAGCAACCGCGCGGGCGTGGAGGACCTGCTCGCCAAGGGGCGCGTGGACTTCATCTTCCCCGCGGACTACCGCGACGGGACGCTCTTTGACGAGACGATGAAAAATATCGTCCGCAAGATCGCCATCGCCGACGCGCTGGCTGAGGAAAACCAGCAGCAGCTCCGCTCGCTCGGCCGGAGCGAGGTGCCGCAGCAGGTGGGGCTGTTCTGATGGTCAATTTGCGCTGCCCCGTCTGCGCTGGGGCGCTTGAAAAACGCGCGGGGGCCTATCTCTGCCCGAAAAACCACAGCTTTGACATCGCCAAGAGCGGATACGTCAACCTCCTGCTCAACTCCTCGCAGGGCCACCACGGGGACGACAAGCTCATGGTACGCGCCCGCCGCGACTTTTTGGACAAGGGCTATTACGACCGCTTCATCGCCGCCGTTGCGGACGCCGCGGCGGAGTTCACGCCGCCGGAGGCGACGGTCCTCGACGCAGGCTGCGGCGAGGGGATTTATTCTCTTGCCGTTCTGCGCGCCATCGAAAAAGCGGGCAAGCACGGCGAGCTTTTAGGCGTCGACATTTCGAAGACCGCGCTCCAGTACGCATCGAAGCGCTCGCCGGACTTCACGCTCTGTGTCGCCTCGTGCGCGCACCTGCCGGTCGAAGACGGCAGCGTCGACGAGGTGCTCAATATCTTCTCCCCTTTCGTGCCGGAGGAATTTGCGCGCGTGCTGAAGCCGGGCGGCTATCTTCTGCGCGCCTATCCCCTGCGCGAGCATCTGTGGGAGCTCAAAGCGCTCATCTACGACACGCCGCGCGACAACCCGCCCACGCCGCTTACGACTGAGGGCTTCACGCTCGTCGAAACGCGCGAAGTGCGCGATATCATTCATTTATCCTGTAATGAGGATATTCTATCTTTGTTCCGCATGACGCCGTACTATTATAAGACGGGGGCCAAGGATCAGCAAAAAGCTGAGCAGGCTCAGGAGCTTAGTGTCAAACTGGCGTTTGGGCTGGCGATTTATCAAAGGGATTGATATTCTCCCGCACTATGCGGGAGGGGAAAGCGGCGTGCGCGCCGCGGCAC
>ULRC01092733.1_pt1 | contig 17506 bp, 17 predicted proteins | sample 1955101 | NCBI WGS metagenome assembly ULRC01 (sample SAMEA4835672, study PRJEB28245) | human gut metagenome | biome: gut microbiome; material: fecal sample | place: Denmark | collected 2008 | reverse complement strand
CACCGACGGCAACTACCTGTGCGGCATGGGTCTGCCCTGCGTAGCGCTTTCCACCGGTATGGATAAAATCCATTCTACCGAAGAATGCTTAAAAGAAAAAGACCTTTACAACCTTGCGCGCCTCGTTTTGGAAATCATCAGCGCAGCAGCTAAAAAACAATAACAACTAAACTAAAAAGAGCGGTTTAACCGCTCTTTTTTATTATTACAAAAGCCGCCATACCACAAGGTATGACGGCTTTATTTTTGTTTATGCGGTTATATTCTGTTTATTATTTAACTGCTTCGGCGCAGCGTGCGCACAGGGTAGGATGTTCTGCGTCCTGGCCAACGGTGTCGCTGTAAATCCAGCAGCGTTCACATTTATGGCCTTCGGCAGCTTTAACGGCAACTTTCAAATCTTCGCGGGTTGTTGCTTCGCCTGCTTCACCAACACCTTCATGCAGTTCTGCCTGAGATACGATTAAGAGTGCAGGCAAATCTTTTTCTACGGATTTGAGCACTGCAAGCGCTTCGCCTTCAGCATAAAGTTCAACTTTGGCATCAAGGGAATGGCCAATGGTTTTGGCTTTGCGTGCAACTTCCAGAACTCTGGTAATTTCACTGCGGATGCCGATGAAATCTTCCCATTTCTTTTCCAGAGCCGGGTCGATGTATTCTTCTTTAACTTCCGGCCAGGGCATCATCAGTACGGATTCCGGCATATCGGAGGTTTTCTTCATGAACTGCCATACTTCTTCCATGGTAAAGCTCAGTACCGGAGCTAGCATTACAACCAAATCTACCATAATTTCATACATGGCAGTCTGGGCGCTGCGGCGTTCAATGCTGTCTGCTTTGTAAGCGTACAGTCTGTCTTTCAGAATATCCAGATAGTAACTGCTCATTTCTACTGTGCAGAAGTTATGAATTGCGTGGTACAGCACATGGAAATCGTAATCTTCGTAAGCCTGCTGTACTTCTTTTTTCAGCAGCTGCATGTGCATAAGTGCCCAGCGGTCAAGCTCCTGCATCTGTTCAAACGGTACTTTGTCTTTTTCGTAGTCAAAGTCGTTGGTATTGCCCAAAATGTAACGGATGGTGTTGCGGATTTTGCGGTATACTTCGGAAAGCTGTTTCAAAATATCTTTGGAGATACGGATATCAGCTTTGTAATCGCTGGAAGCAGCCCACAGGCGGATAATGTCTGCGCCATATTGTTTGATAACATCCTGCGGAGCAACGGTGTTGCCTACGGATTTGGACATTTTGCGGCCTTCGCCGTCAACAACATAACCGTGGGTTAAAACGGATTTATACGGAGCGTGGCCGGTGGTGGCAACGCTGGTTAAAAGCGAGGACTGGAACCAGCCGCGGTGCTGGTCGCTGCCTTCAAGGTACATATCAACAGGCCATGCCAGTTCCGGGCGTACTTTGGCAACAGCTGCATGAGAAGAACCGCTGTCGAACCAAACGTCCATAATGTCGCTTTCTTTGGTAAAATGTTTGCCGCCGCAGTGCGGGCAGGTTGTGCCTTCCGGCAGAATTTCTTCGGCTTCGTGTTTCCACCATGCGTCGGAACCTTCTTTTTGGAACAAATCGGCAACGGCGTTAATGGTTTCGTCGGTAATCATTGGTTTGCCGCATTCTTCGCAGTAGAACGCCGGAATAGGAACGCCCCATACGCGCTGACGCGAAATGCACCAGTCGTTGCGGTCGGCAACCATGTTATGGATACGGCTTTCGCCCCAGGACGGAATCCATTTAACTTCGTTGGCAATGGCGGCAAGTGCATCATCACGGAAACCGTCGATAGATGCGAACCACTGCTCGGTTGCACGGTAAATAATCGGGTTTTTGCAGCGCCAGCAGTGTGCGTACTGATGGCGGATGTTTTCTTTGCCAAACAGCATGCCGAGTTCAGCAAGGTATTTTAAGATAGGAATGTTGGCATCAAATACAAACATGCCTTCAAACTGTTTTGCTTCTTTGGTAAATTTACCGGATTTATCTACCGGGCAGATAATAGGCAGATGATATTTAATACCGGTTTCAAAGTCGACATCGCCGTGGCCGGGAGCGGTATGTACGCAGCCGGTACCGGCATCAAGCGTTACATAGTCTGCAAGTACAACGATGGATTTGCGTTCAATGGTGTCGAACGGATGGCGGCATTCGGCAAATTCCATATCTTTGCCTTTGCAGGTGCCAAGCACGTTGCTTAAATCTTTTTTGCATACTTTGCCAACCTGTTCCAGCAGTTCTTTGGCAAGGAACAGGACTTCGCCTTCACATTCAACCCATGCATATTCAATATCAGGATGCAGGGCAACGGCAACGTTGGCAGGCATGGTCCACGGAGTGGTTGTCCAAATTACCATGTAGGCCGGTTTGCCTTTTGCTGCTTCAGGCATCATGCCGTTATCTTTTACAATAGGCATTTTTACGTAAATAGCCGGAGTTTTCTGTTCAGCGTATTCAATTTCTGCTTCGGCAAGAGCGGTTTCGCAGTGCGGGCACCAGTAAACGGATTTCTGGCCTTTATAGATATAGCCTTTTTTAGCCATTTCGCCGAATACATGAATCTGTACGGCTTCGTAATCAGGCACAAGGGTTACATAGGGATGATCCCAGTCGCCCAAAACGCCAAGGCGTTTAAAATCGTTGCGCTGAATGTCAATCCACTGCAAAGCGTAGTTTTTGCATTCGTTGCGCAGTACCAGCGGGTCAAGCTCGTTGCGGTTCAGACCAAGGTTTTTAATGGCAGCATGTTCAATCGGCATGCCGTGGGTATCCCAGCCGGGAACGTACGGAGTATCATAACCCTGGGTATATTTATATTTCATGATGATGTCTTTTAAAATTTTATTCAGAGCAGTGCCCATGTGAATTTGTCCGTTGGCATACGGAGGGCCGTCGTGCAGAACAAATTTTTTGTGGCCTGCGTGCAGTTTTTGTTTCTTTTCGTAAATGTTGTTGTCATACCAGTATTTTAAAATTTCCGGTTCACGTTCCGGCAGTCCGGCACGCATGGGAAACTCTGTTTCCGGTAAGTTAAGCGTTTTGCTGTAATCCAATTTTTTACACCTCCAAAAAAATAAAGCCTCATCCCAAAGGGACGAGACTGTATAACCCGTGGTACCACCCTAATGACGCAGAATTTACGCGCCACTCTCAACGCCGTTAACGTGCGTTACCCCGTCCGTACTTACTGCTGTTTCTGTACGGAAGCTCCAAAGTGATTTTCACCGGCCTTCTGTCCTGTTCCGGCTTGCACTGTCCCGGAATCGCTGCGCTGCTTCGTGCCGGCTACTGTCTTTATCATAGCCTGTAAGAATATTTAAAAACACAATCATTATACAACACCGGCGAAAAACCGTCAATGTTTTTTGTAATACTTATATGAAAAAATTCCGTATCCTTCGCCTTTATGTAAATGCGATGTATCATTTAACAAAAATATGCTGTGTTCCAGCCATTTGTTAATGCCAAGTACGGTTACGCTGCCCGGCAGGATATCGACTGAAAAGTTATATTTGTTTACTTCTTCGATATCAAAGCCAAGCCAGTAAAAAATAATATTTTGAATAGTGCCCTTGTGCGCAACAATAATCAGGTTTTCTTTTTCCATATCAGCACAGGCTTTAATGCCTTCAACGCAACGGTCATAAAATTCCTTGCGCGTTTCTCCGCCCGGATAGTTGCGGTGGTGCAGTTCTTTAAGCGTCGCTGCCGGACGGTAAATTGCCTTGGCTTCGCTTTCTGTCATTCCGGCGGCAAGGCCGTTGTTTTTTTCGCGCAGAAACGCGTGCTTTTCAACTTTACCGTCCATATGCAGGCGTGCGGCAATAATGGCAGCGCTTTCGGCAGCGCGTTTTAAATCGCTCGCCAAAATGCGGAATTTTTCACTGCGCCCTTTAAAATCCAGTGCCAGTTTTTCTGCAAGTGCTTCCAGCTGCCTGCGCCCGGCTTCGGTAAGGTCAGAATCAGTCCAGCCGCCTGTTAAATGCTGAGTATGATGTGTTGCTTCTCCGTGCCTCACAAGGATTATCATAATCGTTCCGCCTATTCTTCAGTATTTTTATCGAAGCTCTTTAAAAGTTCAAGCTGCGATTCCAGCAAATTTATCATGTGCTGGCGGTGTACATTGGCTTTTTTTACCTGGTCATCAAAACTGTTTTTGGCAAGCGCTGCTTTGTTTTCAGCGTCAAACATCAGCTTGCGTGCCCTTGCGTCAGCGTCGCTAACTGTTTTTTCTGCCTGCATGCGTGCTTTGCCAAGGGTTTCAACGGCGTCTTCCCTTGCTTTATCAATAATATTTTTGCAGGATTCTTCCGATTTTACCTTTAATTTTGCCACTTCAACTTCGGCGGCAATGCGCATTTTGTTAACAAACTGCTGAGTGTCTGCTTTCAGCTTGTTCATTTCGGCTTCGGTATCGTTGCGCAGTTTATCCGCTTCGGCATTGGCTTCGTTGCGTACTTTTTCGGCATAGCTGTCGGCTTCGGCCTTAACCTGCGCTGCGGCAGTACCGGCTTCGTTAAGCAGGCGGTCTGCCTCGTTTTTGGCATCTGTTTTCATGCTTTCGCATTTGGCGTTAGTTTCGTCAAGCAAAACCTGTGCTTTCTTTTCGCTTGTTTTTTTAACTTCGTCCGCCGTTTCCTGCGCTACAACCAAGGTATTCTGCATGGTTGCTTCCATTTGCTGATAATATTCCAGCTTGGCGCTGACGCGTTCAACGGTTTCTTTCAGTTCGATATTATCCTGATACAGACGCTCAAAATCTTTTACAACCTGCGCAAAAAACTTGTCTACTTCTTCGGTTTCATAACCGCGGAAGCCTTTGGTAAAGGTTTTATTTTTTAAATCGAGAGGTGTAAACATCTGCCTCTTTCCTCCAACATTAAATATAGCGTTTTAAAGTAATGCTCATGCGTCCCTTTTTGGTTGTGCCGCGTATTTCGGCAACTTCTACACGCCCGCGGCTGCGGAAGGATATTACATCGCCTTCGTTTACGCTTTGCGATGGCTTTTTGGCTTCCTTCCAGTTTACACGTACATTAAGGCTTTTTATTTCATCGGCCATGCGCGAGCGGGAAACACCGTAACCTGCGGCGGCAACGGCGTCAAGCCTTAAATCTGCTACTGTGGCACTGATGATTTTTACTTTTTCTTCACGCTGGGCAAGGTTTTCGCGCGGTATTTCGGTTATGGTAACCGGTGCGCTGCCAATTTGCGTAAGGTTGCTTTCGATGTAATTGGCAAAACTTTTATCGGCAACAAAATGCGCGCCTTCCGGTGTAATAACAATATCGCCCAAAATTTCGCGCTTGCAGCCCATGCCCATAAACGCACCCAGAACATCACGGTGCCCGATGGTGTAAAAACGTTTGTCCCATTTAACTTCAAAGCAGCTGATGCCGTAATCGGGTGCGCCCATAAAGTTTTCGTCTATAAATGCCGCTTTTACTCTTTCGGCATTGTTAAAACCGCCGTCAGCTTCAATTTTTATGTTTTCGTAGTTAGCGGCAACAATTTCCGCTACATTATAGCTGTGCGGGTCTAAAAAATCCGTTATGCGGAACTTTTTGCTTTTTCTTGCCCCTTCGGCAAGGTCTAGCAGTTTTGCTGCCAGTTCTTCATCGCCGCCGGCTTTAAAATAACGCAGTATTTTTTCTCTGTCTGCCATTTATTTGCCCTGCAGTTCCCTGCTGCGCTGCATTGCTGCCAGTACAGCGTCGTAAATAGCCGCTCTTACGCCGCGGTTTTCAAGCGCATGTATGCCGGCAATGGTTGTGCCGCCGGGAGATGTTACCTGGTCGCGCAAAACAGCCGGGTGCAGCCCGGTATCCAATACCATTTTGCCGCTGCCGGCAAAAGTCTGCGCTGCCAGTTTTATTGCCATGGCGCGCGGCAGGCCTGCGTTTACACCTGCGTCTGCCAAAGCGTCAATCATCATAAATACATATCCCGGTCCGCAGCCGCTTACTGCTGCAATGGCTTCTATGGCGCTTTCGGCAATAATTTCTATTTCGCCGCAGCTGCCAAAAATTGCTTTGGCAACGTCAAGCATTTCTTCACTGACGTTTTCATCGGGAGCAATGGCCGTCATGCCGCAGCCAACCGCCAGCGGAGTGTTTGGCATAACGCGGATAACAGCATGCCCGGGAACAAGTTTATGCAGCTTGTCAAGGTTAACGCTGCCCATAATGGAAAGCACCGTTGTATTTTGCGGAATTGCATCGGCAACCTCTTTAGCTATGGCCGCATCAGCCACCTGCGGTTTTACGGCAAGAATTACAAAGCCTGCTGTTTTAACCGCTTCCGCGTTGCAGCCGGTGGTATTAACTTTATAAGTTTTTTCAAGGTATTCGCGGCGCCCTGCCGAAGGGTCGCTGATTATTATCATTTCAGGCTCTGCAATTTCCTTATGCAACATGCCCTTTAAAATGGCTTCTGCCATCATGCCGCCGCCAATAAAAGCTATACGCCCTGTTTTATCAGTTATTTTTTCCAAGGCTGTCCCCCTCTTTCGTCATAAATATTATCATCTGCATTAATATCAACGTTTTTAGGCGCGCATACCAAAATATTATGGCCTATTTTTTTCATGCTGCCGCCCAAAGCATAAACTACGCCGCTGATAAAGTCAGTCATTCTTTTCATAACAACTTTATCGGTAGCTTCAAAATTAACAACTACCGGCTGGCTGCCGTTAAGGTAATCGGCAATTTTCTGCGAATCGTCAAACGATACCGGCTCCAGCACAATTACTTTAACCTGCTTTTGCGCCATTGGTATGGAAATGGTTTTTGACGCTGGCATAGCAGTTGTTTTGCTTTTGAAAAACGATTTGCGCTCCGGTTCCGGTTCTGCCGGAGCAGCCGGTACTTCTCTTACCGGCGATGCGCTTTTGCGTGAAAACAGGCTTTTTTTAGCCGGTTTTTCTTCCGGTTGTTCACTTGGGGTTTCTTCAATTATTTCATCGTCTTCTTCATACAATCCGAGAGCTTCCGAAATGCGGTCCAATAATTTCATAAAATTATCACCTCAGGTTAAAATTTTAAACTGTAATCACGCTGCCCGAAAAGCGCCGTGCCTATGCGCACCATATTTGCGCCTTCTTCAATTGCAGTTTCGTAATCATGCGTCATGCCCATGGAAAGAATATCTATATCCGGGCGCTGCTGTTTCAGTTTGCAGTAAAGCTTGTAGCCTTCCGCAAACACCCAGCGTATATCTTCGGAATTTTCCGCCGCAGGCGCTATAACCATCAGCCCGCGCACATGCAGGTTTTTAAAATTGTCAAGTTCGAGCACAACCGCTTCATAATCTTCCGGGCTGAACCCTGTTTTTTGTTCTTCGCGCGCAATGTTAACCTGCAAAAGTATTTCCTGAACTTTGCCCGCTTTGGCGGCTTCTTTATCAACAGCCTGCATTAAATGTACGCTGTCCGCCGATTCAATCATATCAAAAATGGCAACTGCCTGTTTGGCTTTGTTGGTTTGCAGATGGCCTATTAAATGCCACCTGCCGCTGCCTTTGCCTACAATTTCACGTTTGGCTTTGGCTTCCTGCACACGGTTTTCACCGATTACCGGAACGCCAAGGTTAAAAGCGTCAGTAATTACCTCAGCCGGGTGATTTTTGGTTACTGCAACCAGAGTAACTTTATTGCCTGTAATTTTTTCTTCTGTGCGCCTTGCAAGCGCAGCATCTATTTTGGCTTTTACATTAATTAAATTTTCCTGTAACAATATAAAGACCCCCTAAAGGTTTTATATTCGCCGTTAATATAATTTATCCTTTTACTTTTTCCAAATAGTTACGCCCATGCGCCCTGTTTTGCCGTTTTCTGCGCGGTACGAAAAAAACAGTTCTTTGCTGCACTGCGTGCAGACACCGGCATTATAAATATTTTGCGGCAATAAACCGGCATCTAAAAGTGCAAGGCGGTTCCATGCCTGTAAATCTGCCATATACCGGCCATTTTCTTTTGACGTAAAACATCCGGCATATTTTTTGCCGGCTTCAAAAACTTTATCGTCAACTTCATAGCAGCATTGCCCAATGCTGGGGCCAATGCCTGCCAGAATATTTTCCGGCTTCGCTCCGAATGCTTCCTGCATTTTTGTTACGGTGTTTGCGGCAATACCGGCAACGGTTCCGCGCCAGCCTGCGTGTGCCAGCCCTATGCTGCCGCTGACCGGGTCAGCAAAAATAACAGGAACGCAGTCTGCAAAAAACAGCATCAGCGGCAGCTGCGGAAGGTTTGTCACCAGCGCATCGGTATTTTTTACGGCATCACTGTATGCTTCGGCTCCTTTGCCCGCCAAGGCTTCATCTACAACGGCAACATTACTGCCGTGCACCTGTTCGCAGCAGGTAAATTTACCGGCATCAAGGCCGAGCGCCGCGGCATAGGCACGCCTGTTTTTTAAAACAAGCCCGGCTTCATCGCCAACATGAAGGGCAAGGTTTAACCCGCCAGATATTAGTGCGCTTTCGCCGTGCAAGCGGCAGCTGAACGCATTGCCGAAGCCCAGTGCGTCAAATGCAGCAAAGCTGCCATACCAGATATTTTTATTATTTTGCAAAACGAATCCGTTCATTTTAATCCTCACAAACTCCGCAGCGTTTGCAGCCGTCAAAGCACATTGGCGTAAAGCGCTGTGCTTTGGCATTTTCCCATTCTTTTATCAAATAGGCTTCTTTAAAGCCCATATCCAAATGCTTCCATGGCAGCGGGCAGCCGGGTTCATATTCCGCACCGGCAAGCTTTTCAATATCAAGCCCGCTGTTTTTAAGTGCCTGTTTTAATGGTATGCCTTCCGTAAAGGCCTGCAGTAAAAACTGCCCTGTTTTTCTGTTTCCGCGCGCCAGTGCAGCCTGCAAAACAGTTTCTTTTAAAGATTCCGTTAAAAGTTTTATATGCTTTTCTTTTTTAAAAGCTGTTTCCAGCATTTTAAAACGCTTTTTCAAAATTTTGGTATTGCACAGCGGCGACCACTGGAACGGCGTAAACGGTTTGGGCACAAATGCGTTTACGGAAATAATTAAATCGCCTTTGTTGCCTGCTTCATCCATTTTTTTACGGATGCGGCGCACCATTTCCGTCATTTCGTCAATATCGGCATCTTCTTCCTGCGGCAGCCCAATCATGTAATACAGCTTTACGTTTTTCATGCCGCTGGCTGCGGCAAGCGTAACTGCCTTGAAAATATCTTCTTCGGTAATGCCCTTATTAATAATATTGCGCATTTTTTCGCTGCCTGCTTCCGGCGCAACGGTCATGGTCTGCTGGCCGCTCTGCGCAAGAGCGTCTGCAAGCAGGCTGTCCAAAGTATCCGCACGCAGCGAGGCCACCGTAAACGGCACCTTATTTTGAATAAGCGCCGAAGTTAATTCGTGTATCTGCGGATAATCGGAAACCGCAGCACCCATTAAACCAACCTTTTCCGATACGGCAGGCCTGTTTAAAATTTTATCTAAAAGCAAGTCATAATTTCTTGCGCGCGGCTTGCGGAAACAGTACCCTGCCATGCAGAAACGGCAATGACGCCCGCAGCCTCTGGCTACTTCGGCAATAAACATATTCTGAAATTCCGTTTCGGAAGTTAAAATTGCTGAAGTATTGGGATATTTGTCCAAGTCGCGCACCCAGCGCCGTTTAACAATTGCAGGCACACGGCTGTCATGCTCCATGCCGGTAAAATTGCCGTCAGCATCATATTGCGGCGTATAAAAGCGCGGCACATACAAGCCTTCAACCTGCGCCAGATTAAGCAGCAGTTTTTCTTTGCCAAGGCCCTGCTCCCTGCCTTTATAAACAACATCAAGCAAATCGTTAATTACTTCTTCGCCTTCACCTATAACAAAAACATCGGCAACTTCTGCCAAAGGTTCAGGGTTAAAGGTTGCACACGGCCCGCCGATAACAATCAGCGGTTCTTTTTCGTTACGGTCTGCCGCACGCAATTTTATATTGCTCATTTGCAGCATGGCAAGCAAATTTGCATAGTCCATTTCAAAGGACATCATTACGCCGATAATTTCAAAATCGGCAAGCTGCCGCTGAGTTTCCATACTCATTAACGGCGTTTTGGTTCTTTTGTATTCGGCCAGCGTTTTGCCGTCCGGCAGAAAAAAGCGTTCACAGGCCGTATCACCGCGGCCGTTAATAATCTGATACAAAATGTGCATGCCTAAATTCGACATGCCTACCTTATAACTGTTAGGGTACAAAAAAGCAAAGGCGCGCCTTGCCCCCGGTGCAAAGCACTGCGCGCCTGTTTCTTTTGCCAGTATTTCCTGAATTTTATTTTTTAATTCCCAAGTCAAAAGCAAAACCTCTTATTTTATAGCTTTTTCAATAGCATTAATTACTGTTTTTAAAACTTTAATTCTTGCATAATATTTGGAGTTGGCTTCAACTACCGTCCACGGTGCGTAATCCGTGCTGGTGCGTATCAGCATTTCGTTAACAGCCGCTTCATAAGCAGGCCATTTTTCACGGTTGCGCCAGTCTTCTTCGGTAATTTTCCACTCTTTGTCCGGGTCGTTTTCGCGCTCTTTAAAGCGTTTATACTGTTCGTCCTGGTCAATATGCAGCCAGAATTTACACAAAATAATACCGTGTTCAGCCCATTGCGCTTCGGTTTCGTTAATTTCGCCATAAGCGCGCTGCCATTCGGCATCCGTTGCAAAATGCTCAATGCGTTCAACCATTACACGCCCATACCAGGTTCTGTCAAAAATGGCAATTTCACCGGCACGCGGCATTTTTATCCAAAAACGCCACATGTAGTGGAATTGTTTTTCAACCTGGTTCGGCGCCGCAACCGGATTAACAGCATAACCAAGCGGGTCAAGTGCTCTTGCAAGACGCTTTATGGCGCCGCCTTTGCCGCCTGCATCCCAGCCTTCAAACGCTACAATAAGCGAACGCTGCGCTTCGTATAAATCAAGCTGCAATGATTTTAATTTTTCCCTGCATTTATCAAGCTGAACTTTATATTCTTCCTTGGTAAGAGATTTTGAAAGGTCTACCTTATCAAGAACATTATATAAAGCTACATGGCGCGGCGGCAGCACAATGCTGCGGCTTTGTGATTTTATTTCTGCCGCTGCCAGTGCGCTTTGCAATGATTTTACCATGCTTTCTATAATTTGAATGGTTGCAAAGCGTTCGTCATCACCGGCAATTAAATGCCATGGTGCGTTTTCAGTATCTGTTTCGGCAAACATCTGCTCATAAGCATTAATAAAATTATCGTAGTCTTCGTCGTTATGCTCCTGAACATCCAGTTTTTTCCAGTTTTTGCCATACACTTTATTCAGCTTTTCCATGTTTTCCTTTTGCTGCTTTTTGGAAACATGCACAAAGTATTTCAAAAGCACATAGCCGTCATCGGTAAGCTGCTTTTCAAACGCACGGATGTGTGAATAGGAGGTATTGAGCAAATGCCCTACCTGGCTTTTATCCGAAACATTATGTTCATTTTTTAAAAAGTACCAGCTGCGGTGGTATACTGCAATATTGCCGTAGCTCGGAAGCTGCTTCCAAAAAGATGTAAAAAACGGCTGCCTGCGCTGTTCGTCAGTCATTTTGGACGCGGAAAATACCCTGAAACCGCGGGAGTCCATTTTCTGCATCATTTCATTGATAATATCTGTGCGCATGGCTCCGCGCCAGCCTTCAACCAGCACTATTACAGGCACTTTTGCCGCGCGGCATTCCCTTTGCAGTTTACCGAGCAAATCGCCGTAATAATCCATTTTTTTATCATACTCTTTTTTATCCAGCTTTTGTTTTAAATCGAGTTTTTCAAGCATATTTACGCCTCTGTTCACTTTGATATTTTAATACGGCTCTTTATAAGGCCTTAATGCGCGCGGCTTGTCGAGTATTTCTGCCATTATAATACCTTCACGCAGCCTCCGGCGGTTTATTTTGCCGTTAAAGAGCGCAGCTTTTTTATGCGTGCGCGGCATGGCAAACACGGGTGCAGCAGGCCGTTTTTTTAATGACGGCGGCGTTATAAATGCCGGTTCATTGTAAACTTTATAAGTTGGCTGCACCTTCGGCTGTTCAAAAACTTTTCCGCGCTGTTTTGCTTCCCGGTCTTCCGGAAACTCTACATACCAGGGCTTTTTACTTTCCCTGCCGGTTGCGGGAGCTTCTTCTTTATATACAGTTTTATCCGTGCTTTCCTGCTGGCTTTGCTGCGTGCCTGTAACGTCATAAGTTTCTCGGTTTTCCCGGCTGCTGTCCATATCCGGCAGCGGCGGAAAATGCCCCGTTCTGTTACGGCGTTTTTTGCGGTTTGATTTATCAATTACAACGGTAATTACAAAAATCAGCAGCGGCAAAAAGCCCATAAAGTTTTCAAAGTCCATAGTAATCCCTCATTTATTTTTGAACGGGATTTTTATCTACTTCAACATCCTGTTCATTGCCGGCAATCATTTTGCGCATATCGGTATCTGCAATAATGTTGTTCATACGGTAATAATCCATAACGCCAAGGCGGCCTTTTTCCAGCGCTTCCGCAAGGGCGGCAGGTACTTTGGCTTCAGCTTCAACAACCTTGGCCTGCATTTCCTGCGTATAGGCTTTCATTTCCTGTTCTTTGGCAACAGCCATAGCACGGCGTTCTTCCGCGCGGGCCTGGGCAATGCGTTTATCGGCTTCGGCCTGGTCTGTCTGCAATGCTGCGCCAATGTTGCGCCCTACATCAACGTCGGCAATATCAATCGAAAGAATTTCAAAAGCAGTACCGGCATCAAGGCCTTTGGCAAGAACAGTACGCGAAATGTAATCCGGGTTTTCCAAAACATCAGTATGGCTTGCGGCAGAACCTACATTGGTTACAATGCCTTCGCCGACACGGGCAATAATTGTTGCTTCACCGGCACCGCCTACCAGCCTGTCGATATTGGCGCGCACGGTAACGCGTGCTTTAACTTTCAGTTCAATGCCATTTTTGGCTACGGCAGAAACAACCGGAGTTTCAATCACTTCCGGGTTAACGCTCATCTGAACCGCTTCAAGCACATTGCGCCCTGCAAGGTCGATAGCGCAGGAACGTTCAAAGGTAAGAGGAATCTGCGCACGGTGCGCTGCAATTAATGCGTCGATAACGCGGTCTACGTTGCCGCCTGCCAAATAGTGCGCTTCAAGCTGGTTTACGTTAACATTCATGCCTGCTTTATTGGCCTTAATTAACGGCAGCACAATCTGCGAAGCCGGTACGCGGCGCAGGCGCATGCCTATCAAATTAAAAATTCCCACGTTAACTCCGGCGGCAATGGCCGAAATCCATAATCCCAGCGGCACAAAATTAAAGAATAAAGCTATAACGGCGATAATTATAATTACGGATATTAAACCGCCGCTGAATAAAAAACTTAACAAAAAATCTGCCATTTACAACACTCCCCTACTCATATTTTTTAACAAGCAGCTTGCTGCCTTCAATCTTTACAACTTCAATTTCAGAATCTTTGTCTATGTAATCGCCGAAGCTGACCACATCCACGCGTTCACCGTCAATTAAAGCGGTTCCCGCAGGGCGCAGCGGCGCAATTACTTTACCTTTTTTACCTAAATAACCGGAATAATCTGCCGCGCCGGTATAACCTTCGCTGTTTTTCTGCTTTTCGCGCAGCACAAAAGGATTCCAGCTTGACGATGACGGTATAAACCAGAACAACAGCGCGCAAATTGCCGCAAGCACGGCAACAGTGCCGCCAACAATGCAAAACGCATCCCAGCCGCCGCCAAGAAAGAAAAAGAACCCTGCTGTCAGCGATAATAAGCCGATTGCGCCAAGTATGCCTCCGGGCACAACAATTTCCAGCCCGATTAAAACTACCCCGGCCACAAGCAGAATCGTATCAAGCGACATCCAATCACCTCCGCAAAGTATATATTATTATTATAACATACAACAAAAGCATACAGCAAAATTAAGCGTTTAAAAGTACAAAAATTATAAATTAAAATTTATTCTTTCTGAAATTACAATTCAGGAAAAGCATTATTTAATATGGCGCTGCACACCTTTTCCTCCCATGAATACATGCCGCTGTAAGCACTGGCGTTTGCACTTTCCGGCCCGGGCATGCCGTTCATAATATAAATAAACCCATTTTTATGTTCCCGGTCTATAAACATGCCAGCCAGTAAACCGTAGGCTTCGGCAAAATGCCCGGACATTTCTATATCCCTATCCGGCAGAAAACGGTCTTTATCAATGTTTTTTACATTCTGAATACCGAGGCCGAAGCAGTTCATTAACCCGCCGTAAGTATCGCCATTGGTTTTAACTTCGTTTAAAATCCAGTAAGGCTTAAACATTTCATCAATGCTTTTTTCCGTTAAAATGCGTTTTCCGTTATATTTGCCGTTATCAATAAGCATTTGCATCCACTTTTCCAGCCCGGCAAGGCTTATCCGCAAGCCGCCGTGCGGGAAAAATATTGTGACATTGGTTCCCGTTATGTATTCATCGTAATTATATATGTTGTACAGATTATTGCCGTATATTTTTAACGTGGAATAATCGTCAACCTGCGCAATCCACGGGCCGTCAGTATTCCAGACGCCGTATTCCTGTTTCTGATAAATCAGCCCAAAATCATTCAGCGCAGCTTCGTTAAAATCGGTTATGTTAAAGCTGGCATCAATTCCCATAGGGTCAAAAAATGCCTGCTTCATATATTTATCAAACCGCGTCTGGGTAACTTTTTCTATAATGGTTCCCAAAATTCCGTAATTTAAATTTGTATAACAAAAAATTCGCCCGGTGCTTCACCGTAAGGCGCATAATGCGCCCCGCCTTCATAAAACATCCCGTCCGGCGGAATAACTCCTGCAAGCTGTATTTTGAAGGTATTGTATAAACTTCACCGTCACGCAGCGAAGAAGTATGGCTTAACAGCATTTTAGAAGTTATCGGCGTATCAGGATAGTTTGGGTTGCGCAGCGTAAAGCCAAGGTAACGGCTTATATCTGCGTCCAAATCAATTTTACCCTGTTCGGCAAGCTGCATGTATGCAGCCGCAACAAAAACTTTGGAAAGAGAAGCAATGCGCAGTTTGGTATCCCGCGTAAGCGGCAGGTTATTTTGAGGATTTTCGTTATCAATATACCTGCTGCCCAAAGTATTTTCATAAACCATCCGGCCGTTTTTAATAACCGCCGCACCAACACCGGGCACGCCATTTTTGTTATCGTCAATTAATAATTGTAAATCAGTGTTCAGTTTGGAAAAGTTTTCATTTTCTGCCGCAGCGGCAGATGCCTTTAACTGGCAGGAGAAACAAATAATGCCGCAAATAATAAAAGCAGTTAAAAATATTATGTTTTTAAAATTTTTCATTCTTATTCCCCTGTCTTAAAACAAAAAGTTAAAAACAATTATAACATTAAACCACCTGCTTATAATACCTGTTTTGGGTACAAATATGGTATTTTTTGTAAATTTTAAAGAAAACAGCAAATAAACGCAGCAGCAGCCAAAGCCAGAGTAAAATCCTTAATACAGCTTAATTTCTGCACAATTAAACTATTGACAGCGGTTTGAGAAAATATTATAATATCTTTCGTCAACAAAATTCCCCGATAGTTCAGCCGGTAGAACACCTGACTGTTAATCAGGGCGTCGTAGGTTCGAGTCCTACTCGGGGAGCCAGAAAATCAATATCCCGGATGTTTGCCGTCCGGGATTTTTTATTTTTAAATTTACTTTCTTTTATTTTTGTATATTTCGCAAAAAATAAATACGGAACCAGATTTCAGGGTATATAAACACATCTTAAAATACTGATTCCGCATATAAATTTTAAAATTATTCAGCTGTTTTTACAGTTTCTTTTTATCTCGTCAGCTTGTAAATAAGCGCATTACAGATTGCCGCCGCAACATTGCTGCCACCCTTGCGCCCTACTGCTACGATATAAGGAATGCCTGTCTGCATAATAATTTCTTTTGATTCCACTACATTAACAAAACCTACCGGCACACCGATTACCAGTGCCGGTTTTATTTTGCCTTCTTTTACAAGCTCATCAAGGCGTACCAGCGCGGTAGGAGCATTGCCAACGGCAATAATTACCGGACCTTCAACGGTGCAGGCTTTTTCCATACAGGCTGCCGCACGTGTGGAGCCTGCTTCTTTGGCTCTTGCTGCAACATCGGCATCTGCCATAAAGCAAACGGCTTTGGCACCGAGCTTGGCAAGCCCTGCTTTATTAATGCCGGTGCAGGCCATATTGGTATCGGTAATAATGGTTGCGCCGTTTTTTAAAGCCTCCAGTGCTTTTTCGACTACGCCTTCAGAAAAACGCATATTGCGTGCATAATCAAAATCAGCAGAGGTATGAATAACACGTTTAACAATGCTTATTTTTTCGGGGTCAATTTTTAATTCGCCCAGTTCTTCACCGATAATTTCCATACTGCGTTTTTCTATATCCGCAGGCAGTACATTTTGTAATTTCATATAAACCTCCTGTTATTTTTCAATACCTTCGCGCGCCATAATTCCCTTATCCATCGGATGTTTTACTTTACGCATTTCCGATACATAATCGGCAATTTCAACAAGCTCCGGTGCGGGATTGCGCCCTGTTAAAACAATTTCCAGATTTTCCGGCTTATGCCGCAAAAATTCAATGAGTTTCGGCATTTCAAAAACTTTTGCGTTCAGTGCGCCTATTACTTCATCCAAAATTAAAAGCGAATAGCCGCCGTTTTTTATTTTTGCCAAAACCTGCTCAAACATCTTATTATGCTCGATAAGCAAAGCATGTTTTTCTTCTTCATTCATTTGAAAAGTAAACTTTTTGCTTTCTTTGCCGCGCATTACTTCAATATCCGGCAGTTTGGCCAGCGAATAAAGCTCACCGCTGTCGCGGCTTTTTAAAAACTGCACCAGCAGAACCTTATTGCCGCGCCCTGCACAGCGTACTGCCAGGCCAACGGCAGCGGTGGTTTTTCCCTTGCCGTCGCCGCAGTAAATATGTATTAACCCAAACATTTAAATACCAGCCTCTAAAATTTCGTAAACTTTCTTCATATCGATGTTCTTTCTGATATTGTCGGCAAGAATATCGTACTGCTGTTTTTTATATTCATCAAAATTGATAACTTTAATGTCGTCGCTGCTCATGCCTTTTTTGGAAAGCAGTGCTTCAACAACGGCTGCTGCCACGCCTTCGCTGTCGAAAATGCCGTGTACATAAGTGCCGTAAACATTAAGCTGGCCTTCAATATGCTGGGAACCTTCCGGCATAACGCCGCCTTCTTCGTAAATAGGCTGCATTTGCGTAAGCGCATTATTTTTATCAAATTCGGTTACGCCGGAATGAATTTCGTAGCCGTAAAAATCTTTGCCGCTGAGGTTTGCAAAAACGCCCTGCACGCTGCCGAAACGACCTTCCACGCGGATAGTGCGTTTCTTTTCTGCAAAAATGGTTTCAACATCCAAAAGGCCGATACCGGCAGTATCGCCGCCTTCTT
>ULRC01006921.1_pt1 | contig 17811 bp, 8 predicted proteins | sample 1955101 | NCBI WGS metagenome assembly ULRC01 (sample SAMEA4835672, study PRJEB28245) | human gut metagenome | biome: gut microbiome; material: fecal sample | place: Denmark | collected 2008 | reverse complement strand
CCTGCCGATAATATATTTACTATTGACAGCATGTCACAGTAATACGGTTTATCACTCTTATCAATCCATCCCTACAACGGGATGGAGTAAGAGTGATACTCTTGTTTATACCCTTCCGGCTTCAATACCTGCGGGAACGTATGAAATGACTATCGGCATCAGGCATCAGGAAAGCTATCCGTATCGTGATTTATGGATGAATATCAGCACAAATGTAAAAGACACATCCACCTATACCACAGACACACTGCAATTATTCCTTGCCGATAAAACAGGAAACTGGAACGGAAATGGTCCCGGCGGACTATATCAATTTACCAAGCTCTATACACCCTCTTTTACAATCGCCCAAGACAGTGCTTCCAGAAATATCCGCATCGTTCATATCATGACAGACAATCCACTGAAAGGAATCAGTGATGTCGGCATCCGTTTGGAAAAACCTTAATGACTTCCTCGTGCCGAATCAATGCGCAAAAATACAAAAAGCAGGATGGTAAAACCCCATAAAGAAGAGCCTCCATAACTGAAGAAAGGCAATGGAATACCGATTACCGGCGTTAATCCGAGTACCATTCCTATATTGATAAAGAGATGAAACAGGAAGATGCTCAGCACCGAGTAACCATATACACGTCCAAAGCGTGTGTGTTGTCTTTCGGCAATAACTATCAACCTTAAAATCAGAGTCATAAACAGCAGTAACACAATAGCAGAACCCAGGAAACCTTCCTCCTCACCCACCGTACAGAAAATAAAATCCGTATCCTGTTCGGGAACATATTTCAACTTCGTCTGCGTCCCATTCAGGAACCCCTTTCCCAACAGTCCTCCCGAACCGATTGCAATCTTGCTTTGATTCACATTATACCCAGCCCCTGCCAAGTCCTCCTCCATTCCCAGTACCACTTTTATACGTACTTGTTGATGAGGTTCAAGCACATTTTCAAATACATAGTCGGCAGAAAAAAGGAAACCCACAGAGCCAATAGCAAACAGAGCAATATAAAAATAATCACGCATACGCTCGCGCATGGAAAGGAATATGAGATAAAAAACCAATGCCACACACAGTCCGTACTGAAACCACGTAATATCGAAAGGAATCACATAATAAGAAAAGAGCAACGCCAGTAAGGTCCCTCCAGAACCGAAACCGAGAATATACCACACCACCGGCTTCTTCTTACAATAAGAATTAACCAACAAGGCAGACAGTATCGTTATCAACAGCAAGACCGAAAATTCCCCGACCGATGTACAGTCATCTGCCATCATCTCCTGACTAAAACGAATGCCAACCACAAAATAAACCACAGCACAAATCCCGGCAAACAGAATGGAGCCGGGCATTCCTTCCCTGTACAGCATGAAGAAAAAAGCCAGATAGACCAATGCAGAACCTGTTTCACGCTGTAATATAATAAGCAACATGGGCAGTAATATCATCCCCGTTACCGGAAGAGAATACTTCAGCTTACTCATGGTGAATCCATAAACATTCATAAATTTAGCCAAAGCCAAAGCCGTAGCAAACTTGGCAAACTCAGCCGGCTGCAAACTGACAGGTCCAAACTTAATCCATGAATAAGAACCTTTCGTATCCTCGGCCAAAAAAGGAGTGACAAGCAATAGCAACATCATTGCCCCATAAAAAATATAGGCAAACATATCATAAAGCTTATCTTCGAGCATCAACAAAATAAATCCCAACCCCAATGAACAGGAAATCCACACCAACTGCTTACCGGCACGTGTATCGAAACTGAAGAAATCTATTTCACCATAGTCATAACTGGCCCCGCATACACTGAACCAGCCGAAGATAACCAATGCTAAATAGATGCAAATAGTTATCCAGTCTATCGACTTCAACATATTATCGCTCGTGTATGCCATAATCTATCCTCCTGTTTTGTATATCATTAGCTTTCACCTCACTGTCAGGAGACAATCCTCCTTTCAAATACTGTTCCATCATCAGTGCTCCGATAGGCACCCCATATACCGCACCAAATCCTCCATTCTCCACATAAACTGCAATAGCTATCTTCGGATTATTCATCGGAGCAAACCCCATAAAAGCAGAATGGTCTTTACCTCTATTCTGTGCCGTACCGGTTTTACCACAAACTTCTATACCGGGAATATTGGCTCCCCGGCATGTACCACCCAATACAGCTGCACGCATCCCCTGCACCACCGTTTCATAATGCCGGCTACTCACCTTCGTATAATGTTTCGTACTATACAAAGTATCCAACGGCTCATCTTCCACTTCTTTTACCACATGGGGAGTAACATAGTAACCACGATTGGCTATTGTCGCTCCCAAATTGGCAATCTGTAACGGAGTCAATGTCACCTCTCCCTGTCCGATGGCAATACTGATAATAGTCAAACCATTCCAAGAGCCCCGATAATTCTTGTCATAATACTCTGCATTCGGAATCATTCCCCGCTTCTCTCCCGGAAGATCTACACCCAACGGATATCCAAACCCCATCGAAACCATATAGTCACGCCAGGTAGACATCGCATTCTGTACCGAACCGTATTTTTTCTTGGCTCCTATCATGTGATACAGTCCCCAGCAAAAATAAGCATTACATGAAGTAGCAATAGCCGGAACCAATGCCAGAGGAGAGCCATGGGCATGACAACCTACACGAAGGCCTGCGTGTACAAATCCATGATAACAGGAATAAGGCGTCTCGGGCACAATAATACCTTCCTCAAGAAAAGTAAGGGCTTGTGATGTCTTAAAGGTAGACCCCGGCGGAAACTGTCCCATAATAGCACGGTTCAACAAAGGTTTCCAACTATCGCGTGCCAAATCCAAGTGATTCTTTCCCCGTTGGCGTCCCACCATCAGCCTAGGGTCGAAAGTAGGTGAAGATACCATACATAATATCTCTCCTGTTTCGGGTTCGATAGCAACAATACTTCCTATTTTCCCTTCCAAGAGTCGTTCTCCAAGCATTTGAAGCTCAACATCAATCCCCAATTTCAAATTCTTGCCCGGTACAGGAGTCTTGTCATATTTTCCGTCCATATAGCGTCCCTGAATACGCCCGCGAGCATCACGGAGCAATATTTCCACTCCTTTTTCTCCACGCAATTGTTTCTCATAAGAGCGCTCCACCCCCTGTTTACCGATAAAATCTCCACGCACATAATAATCATCCGCCTCTATATCCCGTTTGGAAACTTCGGCAATATCACCTAAAACATGAGCAGCTGAATTATAATTATACTGTCGGATGGTACGTCTCTGGATATAAAATCCGGGGAATTTAAACAGTTTCTCCTGAAACACTCCACATTCTTCGGCAGAAAGCTGGGTCATAAAGACCTGATGAGTATAAGGAGAATAACCCGGATTAGAGCGGCGATCTTTCATTTCACGAATACGCCTTTTAAAGTATTCCGGAGTAATATTCAACGTCCGGCACAAATCAAGTGTATCAAGATTTACCACCTCTTTCATCACCATAGTGACATCGTATGCCGGTTGGTTGTAAACCAATAATTTCCCATTACGGTCATACATCACACCACGACTGGGATATTGTGTCTTATTCAGAAAAGCGTTGCTGTCTGCATTCTTTTTATAGTCTTCGCTCATAATCTGCAAGGTAAAAAGACGTATCAGGTAAATCAGTACAATAACAACAACCGATCCACCAATCACATATTTCCGCTTCTCCAGATTATAATCTCTTTCCACTTATTTCTTCCTCCTTATTGCCTCGGCACATAATATACAAACAATTGTAATGGAGGCATCTGTCAATATTTTCAATAATAATACAGGCAGATTAAAAAACGAGAAAGTATCTATCACCATCAAAATGCTACAAAACAGGAATGTACACAACAGAATATACCGAAAGTAAGGAGAAATCCCCATACTCTTGATGCCCGGCTCAAAGTCTTCGGCACTGTCGCGTAACGTCACCAGCCTGAGGATAGGCTCACGCATAAAAGCCAATAACGTAGCGGCGGCGGCATTCATTCCGGGAGTATTACTGAAAATATCAACTGTCAATCCGAGTAAAAACGACCACACCATCAATGTGTTACGACTTACACCCGAATTATACTTCAGAATAAAATAAATAAAAAAGAAAGGAGTGGCATATCCATTCATATGCATACGATTTAATACCAGCACTTGCAACAGTACCAGCCCGATAAACCACTCTATTCTTTGCAGATAAGTAATCATCAGTCTACTCTACTTATTCGTTTTAACCTGTTTTTCTAATTCCAGCTGTTCCTCTTGCCCTTTCTCCGCAATAACGCGAACATCATTCAGACGAGCAAAATCTGTAAAGAGCTTGACTCTAAGCAAGTAAGACAGACCATCATGACTGTCGGCTATATCGTCTACTGTCCCTATCGGAATTCCTGAAGGAAATACGGCACTGTGTCCGCTTGTCACAATGGTATCTCCCAAAGAGAATAATGAATGACGAGGCATATCTTTTACGTAAGCATATTCAGACGAACCACCGTCCCATTTCAAGAAACCGAAATAATCACTCTTCTTTATTTTACAGCTGATACTGCTTTTAGAATTCAAAACGGGAATAACGATGGAATGATGAGAAGAAGTAAGATAAACAATACCTACCACACCACTTCCGTTCACTACCCCCATTTCACTGCGCACACCGTCTGCCGTACCTTTATTTATAGTAATATAATTATCGGCATGAGTAATGCTATTATTGATAACACTCGCCTTGAAGATGTCATACCCCTGCAAGGCTTCCTGTTTCATCTGCTCGATACCACTGCTGTCTCCCGTCGCTTCCGTCAAGGCTTCACGAAGGCGTTCCACTTGCAGTTCCAGTTCTACATTCTTTTGTACCAATTCATCATTGATGGTTTTCAAGTGAAAATATCCGGTGACATTATTGGCTGCGTCATACACCGCACCGGCAACCCGGTTGGCTGAGGTAAAGAATGCACTTCCCTGATAACTGTTGAAACGGAATAATAAAGCAAAACTGATTACCTCCAGTAAAACAAAGAGGAACCAGTAATTATACTTTAAAAAGAAATTCAGCAGATTTCTCATCTTTATTTCTTCATTAATATCTTATCGCATCAAGAATGAGAAACGGTCTACATTCTTCAGTGCAATACCTGTACCTTTGGCTACACTCAGCAAAGGATCTTCGGCTATATGGAACGGAATATTAATCTTATCGGTAAGACGCTTGTCCAAACCGCGTAACAAAGCACCGCCACCTGCCAGATAAATACCATTCAACACAATATCGGCATACAACTCGGGAGGAGTCTGCTCCAATGCGCTCAAGATAGCAGTTTCAATCTTGGCAATACTCTTTTCCAAACAATGTGCCACTTCCTGATAATTGACAGGTACTTCCATAGGGAGAGCAGTAATACGATTAGGACCACGAACAATATAATCTTCGGGAGCATCATCGCCTAAATCAGTCAATGCCGCACCTACATGGATTTTAATACGTTCTGCCATACGTTCACTCACCTTTACATTATGCTGACGACTCATATACTCCTGAATATCAGCCGTTAAATCGTCACCGGCAATACGAATCGAGTTATTCGACACGATACCGCCCAATGAAATAACGGCAATCTCGGTAGAACCACCACCTATATCGACAATCATATTTCCTTCGGGTGCTTCCACATCAATACCGATACCGATAGCAGCAGCCATAGGTTCAAAAATCAAATATACATCACGTCCGCCGGCATGTTCTGCACTATCGCGAACGGCACGGAGTTCAACTTCCGTACTGCCTGAAGGCACACCGATAACCATACGTAATGAAGGAGAGAAGAAACGATTACCCATATTCACCTTCTTAATCAGCCCGCGCATCATCTGTTCGCAAGCATTAAAATCGGCAATCACACCGTCACGCAAAGGACGCACAGTACGAATATTCGGGTTCTCTTTCTCATACATCATTTTAGCCCGCTCGCCTACGGCAATCATCTTGTCAGTGCGACGGTCGAGTGCAACGACCGAAGGTTCGTCCACTACAATCTTTCCGTTATTCAATATGATGGTATTGGCAGTGCCAAGGTCCATCGCAATCTCTTGTGTAAAGGAGAATAATCCCATAATTTTTATTTAATTGACAGGTATAATGAGAAGATGTGTCAAAGCCGGAATCGGTTATCTTCCTTTGACACACCCTCTCAAACTATTATATTAGTGTTTAAAATGACGGATACCGGTAGTAACCATGGCTACTCCATGCTCATTGCAATACTGGAACGTCAATTCATCTTTTACAGAGCCTCCCGGCTGGATAACAGCTTTCACACCTTCCTTATCAGCGATTTCCACACAGTCGGGGAAGGGGAAGAAAGCATCACTTGCCATCACTGCGCCATGCAGGTCAAATTCAAACGATTTGGCTTTCTCGATTGCCTGCTTCAGGGCATCCACACGTGAAGTCTGACCCACACCGCTTGCCAGCAATTGTTTGTTTTTAGCCAAAACGATAGCATTGCTCTTACTGTTCTTTACAATCTTGTTGGCAAACAACATATCTTCCACTTCGGCAGCCGTCGGAGCTTTCTCGCTTACTTGTTTCAAATCGGCAGCAGTTTCCACATCCAAGTCTCTCTCCTGAACCAACACCCCATTCAATAAAGAGCGGAACTGCTTCTTGGGCAACTTGGCTTCTTTACGCACCAAAATAATGCGGTTCTTCTTCTGCCCCAGAATTTCCAATGCATCCACATCATAATCAGGAGCTATGATAACCTCAAAGAAGAGTTTATTGATTTCTTCTGCTGTTTCCTTGTCGATAACCGCATTAGTAACCAATACACCACCGAAAGCAGAAACAGGATCACCTGCCAAGGCATCTTTCCATGCTTCAAGAACAGTAGGACGTGAAGCCAGGCCACAGGCATTATTATGTTTCAGAATAGCAAAAGTAATTTCATCAAATTCATCAATCAAATCAACGGCAGCATTGATATCCAACAAGTTGTTATAAGAAATTTCTTTTCCGTGGATTTGGTCAAACATCGCGTCCAAATTACCATAGAAATAACCTTTCTGATGCGGGTTTTCTCCATAACGAAGCTGCTTTTGATCTTCCATTGCACAACGGAAAGCAGAGCCTTCCCCACCGTCAAAGTAATTAAAGATAGCCGAATCATAATGAGATGAAACAGCAAATGCTTCTTTGGCAAACCAACGGCGCTCTTCTCTTGAAGTAGTGGCACCATGTTCCAGCAACATATCGCGGAACGGTTTGTATTGTGCCTGACTGGCAATAATAACCACATCATTGAAATTCTTTGCAGCAGCACGTATCAATGAGATACCGCCTATATCTATTTTTTCGATAATAGCCTGTTCTTCCGCACCGCTGGCTACAGTTGCCTCAAACGGATACAAATCTACGATGACCAAGTCTATTTCAGGAATTTCGTATTTCTCAATCTGTTGCATATCCTGTTCCAGACCGCGACGGCACAAAATACCTCCGAAAACCTTCGGATGCAGTGTCTTTACACGTCCGCCCAGAATAGAGGGGTAAGTAGTCAGGTCTTCTACCGCTTTGCACGGGAAACCCAATGATTCAATAAACTGTCGTGTTCCGCCTGTTGAGAGGAACTCTACTCCTTCTTCGTGTAGTTTGGTAATAATCTCATCCAAACCTTCCTTGTGATAAACCGATACCAATGCGGTTTTTATTCTCTTAGCCTCTGACATTTTTTATAGATTAAGTATTTGGGCTACAAAGGTATGAATTTTCAGTTTATATCTTCCACACAAAAAGGTGAAATATTATTTATCGGTTCATATTTGTCCTAAAACCCGGATTGTAACACAAATGTAACATATATGACATTTCATCATAACATAGCTCTTCTACCTTTGCACCCATTAAAAATAGAGTGAACAAAATTTATGGAAACAATGTTTTTGGGAATCGTCGTATTCCTCTTTCTGCTAGCCATATTCGATTTGGTAGTAGGCGTCAGTAACGACGCAGTAAACTTCATGAACTCCGCTATCGGTGCCAAAGCAGCATCATTCAAAACCATTATCGCCATCGCCGCCCTTGGTATCTTTATTGGCGCCACACTGAGCAATGGTATGATGGACATCGCACGTCACGGTATCTTCCGCCCTGAACAATTTTACTTTCAGGAGCTGATGTGTATCTTTCTGGCTGTTATGGTAACGGATGTCGTCTTACTGGACATTTTCAACTCTTTAGGAATGCCTACCTCAACTACTGTATCTATGGTGTTTGAACTGCTGGGAGGTACTTTTGTATTAGCCCTCATCAAGATAGCAGGAGACGAAACCGGCATGTTGGGCTTTGCCGACCTGCTGAATACAGAAAAAGCCTTGTCCGTCATTTTGGGTATTTTCCTCTCGGTAGCCGTAGCCTTCTTCTTCGGTACATTGGTACAATACCTCTCACGCCTTCTCTTTACCTTTAATTATACCAAGAAACTGAAATACACCATTGGTTTGTTTGGCGGTGTTGCCGTAACAGCCATTATCTATTTCATGCTGATAAAAGGACTGAAAGACTCTTCCTTTATGACCCCTGACAACAAGCATTGGATTCAAGAGAACACTCTGATGTTGGTAAGTTGCAGTTTTGTATTCTTCACCATTCTGATGCAAGTACTGCACTGGTGCAAAATCAATGTATTTAAAGTGGTCGTTATGTTGGGTACTTTTGCTTTAGCCATGGCTTTTGCCGGCAATGACCTGGTGAACTTTATCGGTGTGCCCTTAGCCGGTTTCTCCGCATATACCGACTTCATGGCGAATGGCAATGGTAATCCGATGGGTTATCTGATGGATTCACTGAATGGTCCCGCCACTACCCCATTCTTATTCTTATTTTTAGCAGGAGTCATTATGGTATATGCCCTGATAACCTCGAAGAAAGCGCAAAATGTTGTAAAAACGTCGGTAGACCTTTCACGCCAGGATGAAGGCGATGAAATGTTCGGTTCATCAGCCGTGGCACGTAGTATTGTCCGTTCCACCATGACCGCTTCAGAAAACATAGCCAAGGTATTGCCCGACAACTTGAAACGTTGGGCCGACAGCCGCTTCTGCAAAGATGTTATGATCATGGAAAACGGTGCTGCATTCGACCTGATACGCGCCTCTGTCAATCTGGTATTGGCAGGTCTGCTCATTGCTTTGGGTACTTCTCTGAAACTTCCTCTTTCTACCACTTATGTTACCTTTATGGTTGCCATGGGTAGCTCGTTAGCCGACCGTGCATGGAGCCGCGACAGTGCTGTCTATCGCATCACCGGCGTTCTTTCCGTCATCGGTGGTTGGTTCATTACTGCCGGAGCTGCCTTCACTATTTGTTTTGTGGTAACACTCATTATGTATTACGGCGGCACATTTGCTATGCTGGCTTTGATTGCACTCGCCATATTCCTATTGGTGCGTAGCAATATCAACTACAGCAAGAAACAGAAAGATAAGGGTAAAGACGATATATTCGCACGCCTCATTACCAGCAAAGACAAAGAAGAACGTTGGACATTGCTCCGCCAGCACGTTAATAATACATTGGTAGCCGAAATGACATTTACCAACGAAACTTATCGTCAAATAACCGACGGATTCATCAACGAGAATTTGAAAGCCCTGCGTAAAGCCGTAAGCAATACTGACAGCCAGAAGGAAATGCTGAAAAAAATACGCCGCAAAGAGATTCTGGGTCTGCGCCGCATAGACAACTTTACCGCCATCGAAAAGAACACCTGGTTCCATTTGGGTAGTAATAGCTGCGAACAAATGCTCTACTGTCTGAAACGTATCTGTGACCCTTGCAAAGAGCACGTAGACAATAAATTCACTCCGTTATCAGAACGCGCCACCAATGAATTTATCCCTGTCCGCGACGAAATGACCGCACTGATGGCTCGCGCTACAGAAGTGCTTGCCAATAAGGATTACACTCAAACCGATGCTTTGCTGCGTGAAGGAGCTTTGTTGAAAAATAAGATTTCCACCCTGCGAAAACAGCAAATGGACCGCATACAGGAACGTGACGTGAACGTAAAAGCCTCCATGGTATACCTTAACGTGCTACAAGAATCACAGGAATTGGTATCCTGCTGGCGTCATTTACTGCGCGCAGACCGTATGTTCCAAACTGATTTGAAGAAATAACACACCTATTCTTATAATAAATAATAAAATTGTGATAGCTTCTTTTCCTTATTTAAGGAGAAGAAGCTATCTTTGTCTCATTATAATCCGTGATTATTCATAATTATTACAATAACAATCTATGGAAAACCTCAATCAAATTATCAAGCAATTCCCCGAGGTGGGCGAAGTAAAAGAAGTAAAAGCACTGACTTCAGGGCTGATCAACCAAACTTATTTAGTAAAAACTGTCGATCCCCAAGAAGCTGATTACGTATTACAACGTATCAACCATCAGATATTTACCGACATCGACATGTTACAGCACAACATCGAAGTGGTGACAGGTCATATCCGCAAAAAGCTGGAAGCACAGAACGAAACAGACATCGACCGCAAAGTGCTCCGTTTCCTTCCGGCTACCGATGGAAAGACCTTTTATTATGATGGCGAAGGCTATTGGCGCGTATCAGTATTCATTCCCCGTTCACAGACTTTGGAAGCTGTCACTCCCGACTCTTCTTATTTGGCAGGTTTGAAATTCGGCGAATTCCAAGCTATGTTGGCCGATGTGCCCGAACAGCTGGGTGAAATTATTCCTGATTTCCACAACATGGAATTCCGCATGAAACAGTTGCGCGAAGCCGTTGCCACCAATGCAGCCGGCAGACTGAGCGAAGTGCAGGACATCGTTGATGCCATTGAAAAAGATGCCGACGAAATGTGCAGTGCCGAAAGACTGTTCCGCGAAGGCAAACTTCCGAAACGTATCTGCCACTGCGATACTAAAGTCAGCAACATGTTGTTTGATGAAGACGGTAAAGTGCTTTGCGTTATCGACCTCGACACTGTCATGCCCAGCTTCATCTTCTCCGATTTCGGTGACTTCCTTCGTTCGGCAGCCAATACAGGCAAAGAAGACGAAAAGGATTTGAACAATGTCCGTTTTAATATGGAGATTTTCAAGGCATTCGCCAAAGGATACATTGAATCAGCCCGTTCATTCCTGACTCCGGTTGAAATTGAGATGTTGCCATACGCTGCCACCTTGTTCCCATATATGCAGGCTGTACGTTTCTTGGCCGACTATATCAACGGTGATACGTATTACCAGACCAAATACGAAGGTCACAATTTGGTACGCACAAAAGCCCAATATAAATTATATCTGGAAGCAAAAGCTGCCGTGCCCGAAATGAAGGCTTACATTGCAGGTCTGCTGTAATAGATATTTTTTCATTGCAGGGGCTCAAGAACTGAGTCCCTGCAATGTATAATCTTCACTAACGTTTGGGAATATCCACAGATTTCTCACTCTTTCCTTTCAGATGTTCTGAGAAGTAATCCACCAGTCTCCAATAGAAATATTCATTCATGTCACCGAATCCGTGGCGCTGCTGCGGTAAAATCAGCATATCAAAGCGTTTGCCGGCACGGATCAATGCATCAACCACGCGCAGTGTATTACCCGGATGTACATTGTTATCAATATCACCGTGAATCAGCAGCAAATTGCCTTTCAGCTGTTTAGCAATCTGAGGATTGGTCGCTATCTTGTAAACAAAGGTAGTATCTCCCTTTTCGCTTACCACTTCCTTTACTCCGTGATGCGTTTCGCTCCACCAACGGTTATAAATATTATTATCATGGTTTCCGGCACATGAAACGGCAACCTTAAAGAAGTCAGGATATTGACACATGGCAGCCGTACTCATAAATCCGCCTCCTGAATGTCCGTGAATACCCACTTTATCTATATCTATATAATTATAACGCATTGCCAACTGCTCGATAGCATATTTGTGGTCGGCCAAGGGATAATCGCGCATATTGCCATATCCATAGTTATGATACCACTTGGAACGGCTTGGATGTCCGCCACGTTGTCCTACCGAAATGACGATGAAACCGGCTTGTGCCAATCGGTCTGTACGCGGAGTCATACGAGTAAACGGATAAACCGTACCTTCAACCTGCGGCCCCGGATAAACATAGTCTACAATAGGATATACCTTTGTAGAATCGAAATGAAACGGTTTATACATCACACCATAAAGGTCGGTCACTCCATCGGCAGCTTTCACCTTAAAAGGTTCGGGAAACTTGTAACCGGCAGCAAAAAGCTGCGAGAAATCACTTTCCTGAATCGTCATCACTTTATTACCGTTCGTATCCAGCAAGTCGGCACAAGGCACTGTATTGACACGTGAAAAGTTATCCACCACAAAACGAGCCTCATCATCCACTTCCACGCGGTGGAAATAATCTCCCTTTGAAAGTTGCTTCAGTCCGCTACCATCCAAATTCACCCGATACAAGTGCTCATAATACGGGTTCTCGTTCGGGTTCATACCATTGGCAGTGAAATAAATGACACGCGCTTTATTGTCTACTTTCAATATTTCTTCCACATGCCAAGGTCCCTTTGTGATACGGTTTTTCAGATTACCTTTATCATCATATAAATAAAGATGCGCCCAACCGTCGCGTTCACTCCACTGTATCAGTTCTTTTCCATTGCTCAAAAGATGCAAAGGACGCGTTTCCTGATAAGTATTCATACGCTCTTTAATAACAGGGACAATAGAATCCTGCCCCACAGTGTAAGAACAAATATCTATCCGATGCAAGTCACGGCTTTTACGTGAAAGATAGAAACGGTTATTGTCACCCAGCCAGATTGAAGGCTGATCTTCCATATCACGCTGTTTCTGCAACCACGGACTGTAAGAGAGTCCCAAAGTCTGATCTTTATAAGCGTCCACCTTTATTTCTTTCCGGCTGTTGTCACTCATATCAAACAAATACAAATGTTCTATCGGAGCTTCTTTTTCACCGGGCATCTGATATTTATAAGTTTCCAGGGTAGGACGCGGTTGTGCCATAGAGTTAATCACCCACAACTCTTTTACGGCCCGGTCATCGGAAACGGTCATTGCAAAATGACGGGAGTCGGGCGACCACACCCCATACACCCTGCGACGCTTGCCATTACACAGCGTATCAGTGTTGAGCGTACTGTAAGGAATACCGTAGCCAAAATCTTCCACACCGTCTTTGGTCAGCTGAATTTCGACAATAGTACTGTCCTTTTCATTCTTCTTTGCCTTCTCATAATCTTCACGGCTCATACGATAAAGATTCAGGTCTTTGGCATAAACCACCGTCTTTCCGTCAGGAGAGATTGACCCCCATCTGATTTTCTTGGGTTCTTTTTCTTTATCTTTCAGATGAGTGAGCTTACGGGTGGGATAATCGTAGGAAAAATAAAAGACTTCTTTCTCGGTCTTGCCTTTTTTATCTTTTTTCTCCTTATCCTCCTTCTTGGGCTTGGCATCCTGAGAAGATACCACCTCAAAAGTAAAAGTACGACCGTCTTCCTGAGCTTTCAAGTTCCTGATGGGAAGATGACGCGCTTCAAAAGGGTCTTTTACAATTTCGGTCAGCTGCGAGGCCATTTCATCACGGTCGAAAAGCTGCTTCTTACTGCGTGCCGAAGGGTCTACCACATACCAAAAGGTACCTTCACTTGTTTTATACTGAAACCAGAAGTTATTCCCTTTCTGAAACCAATGAGGGTCTACCACAGTAGAGAACAACATGGTGTTCAGTTTCTCCTGAGTAAATTTTTCCGCCTGTAAGTACTCCGGCAACCTTTCTTGTGCCTGTACTACGGGTGTAGTTGTACATAATCCACCTACCAACAAGGTGAACAATAGCATTTTCTTCATAATATTCATTTGTTATCGTGTTAGTTTCTTCTTTATTATATCTTGTGGAAGTATGCTGCTTAAAACGTAACTCTTATCATCCTTTATAAGCCCGACAGGTATCAAACCGGTCTGTTTTTTCAAGTTCTTGAAAAGACTACTGTAAAAATCAGAGATATATGTTCTTTCATGTAACAGATACTCAATAAAATAACGGTTCAAAAGTACATAAAAACAGCATACCCAACAAATATCAGAACATAAAAACAGTATTTTAAAAAGGGAAAATTACGAAAAGATGCAGCTGTTTCCAAAATAGAAACAACCTCTCATCCCGATGGGTCTTTGGCACAATGTTTCCCAAACAACAAGGCTTTACGCTTCGCGGCTTGGTTTACCAATAGCGATGAAACCATTGACGGCAAGAGTAGATCAAAAGCATACTTGAGATTTCAAGGATTTCTCCCTTTCTCCTTTCATTAGTCGTTGAAACGCCCTATTGATGGGGGTCCGGTAGTGAATGAACATTGTGTCACCACCCTTTCATCCTCCTTTCATTCGTAAAACTTCTTCCGGCAGGATAAAGGCTGAAGGCAGCTTGTGAAGGGACTTGGGAAGCACGGCTGAAAGGAGGATGAAGGGATGTCCTGTCATTCTTAACATTCTGATTATCCGCACATTTCGGCTAAAATGAAAGGATGAACGGAGAAGAAGGAATAACCGACTTGGTGAGGGGATGCATTCTACCCTTACAGGAAAAACATGCCGAGCTTTTTAAAAAAGAAGGTGGTGTTTTCAAAAAAGACCTTGAGGATTTTTAAAAACATCAAGGTCTTTTTGCAACATACAGTGCAAGCTGCCTATTTGTAAAATGTGTACGTACGCATCGGGCCACACATACGTATGCGTAAGCCTACACGTACGTATGTATCGGGCTACACGTACGTACGCATGAACCTGCATGTATATATGTCATTGTGACACCACCAAGGGAAAATTGTATATCGCATCAATCAAATTCAATAAAAAATCGGGAAGTGAATAGAATCCGTTACCGAAGATATTCACTTCCCGATTGAATGGGATGTAATTCTCAACTGAGAATGAGAAGGGAGTGTGTCAAAACTAAGCCGAGCTATCCAATTGTCAGATGTAGGGGCAGGGGTTGCCTGCCCGAAGACACAAAGCAAACAGTTTTCGGGCGAGCCCTTAGAAGGAGTAGAAACAATAATTCGGCTACTTTACCCTTCACATCCAACAAACTGTATGAGCAATTGTTAGTCAGTTCCACTGTGGCAGGAGTAAAATGAATTCCCGGCTGCTACCATTCAAAAAAAAGAGCACCCCGAAGGATGCTCTTCCATATTAAAGATAAATACTAAAGACGTATTATTTCTTTTCCACCTTAATGCTTGAAGTATATACAATACCTGTAGCATCTTCAAATGTTGCAGTCAAGGTAGTTTCGTAAGTAGGAGAAGACGGATCGCTATTTGTGAACTCTAATCCACCAGTACCCTCTGCTACTGTTACTGTAGGAATACCTGTACTCCATGTTACTTTGATTTGCTTACCCGAAGCAGCTGGTGCACTGCTACTACCGAATACATATCCTTGTAATTTGTTAGCATCAGCACTTGGATAAGAATTTGCAACATTAGTTGAATTTACAGCTAAGTCTGCGCTTAAGAAGTTAATAGCCAAACCTTGTTTTTTATTGCCAGGTATGGTCAATCCGGCTATTTTACCATCAGTATCTATACCAACCGTACCGGTAACAACTGCATTATCTTTATAGAATACAATCTTACCACCATCAAAGATAGTCTGAAGTTTTACTGTAAACTTAGATGATTCAACAGTAAATGCTTTCTTAATAGCTTTTAATGTGGTCTCATCACTACCTGAACTGGTATATGCAGTCATTGCGTCCAAAATACTATAAGAAGCAGTTGCTTTCAATTCACTGTTAGCAAGAGCCTTGTCTTTGTAAACTACATCCTTATTCAAAGTTACCTGCTGAGTGCTGGCATTTACTTCACCAACAGCTTCATTGCTAATCTTATCAAAAGCATAAGCAATCTTATTGTAATTAGCATCTACTCCCGATTTAGCAGTGTATGCATTTGACATACTGATTAATGCATCATTGGTAGAAGGATAAATTCTAGCTCCATATACACCTTCTGTCCAAGCATCTGTTGCAGCAAACAAATCATCGAATGCAGGAACTGTCACATTTACAGGCATAGCAATCTTAGCGATTTCATTACCAACAGTAGTACCGTCCTTAATTACCAAATTCAATGTGTATTTACCCGGCTTAGCATCCTCAGCTACATTATTAGTACCGGCATTAGTAGCTACAGCTATTTCAATAAAGCGAAGTGATTCAAGACCATCTTGGTTAGCATCCCATGCAGCACCTTTCTTACCCTGAGCATTAGCTTTGTAATAAGTTGATGTAAACACATTATCATCACTAGCAACAATAAATCCTTCCTGGGTTGCAGCTTCAACTACAGAAAGCTGGTCTGCATTCTGTACAGCTTCAATTGTTGCTGCATCCAATTTACTCAATGCATCACCTAAGTCAATCAGGATAGCAGGCAATACTTTAGTGAAATCTGCGTTCGGCATAACCTTATACTCGGTAGCAGAAATTTCTGTCGGAGTATCGATAGAAGCACCTGCCAACTTCAAAGTGATAGTATTAGAAGTCGTAGTTTCTACACCACCGATATTCACCATGTGTACAGTTGCAACAAGAGTTTCACCACTTGCAGCTTGCGGAACAGTAACAGTCATACCATCTGCTTTAACACCTAATTTTTCAGCTTTTGCCTTATATGTTCCTTCAAAAGTGATATAAGAGTCATACAACTTAGCATCAGCATACTTCAATGTTGTCGTTCCTACAGGAAGTTCAATAGCATCAGTAGCGCCTTTAACTTCTGTACCTTCTGCATCTATATAAGACAGCTTATCAACAGCAAAAGTAATCGCTGCAACAGGAGATGATTCAGGTGCTTTTGTTTTAATGGCAATATCATAAGCAGTATAAGGAATACCATTTACACACAAAGCATACAAAATTTCCTTATCAGCAGTACCTTTAAATACCTTATTAATATTATCAGCAGTAACCTCATCAGTCATTTCCACCGTCAAATTCCAATTACCGTTTTCAGAAGCTGCACGATCGCCAACAATAACGCTATTAAATGTATTAGGAGTAGCAATAACCTTAACAGGAGCTACATTACCCTTGCTGTCTACCAAAGTAAGTTTTTGAGCAGACAAATCGTAATTCTTAGGAGAAACAACCAAATCAGCAACACCAATCTGACCAACTAAGAATTGATCCTTTTCAATGGCACCTTTAGGACCTTTCCAATCTAATTTAGCAGCTTTCGCTGAAGAGATTGCCTCAGCATCATCAGCAGCATCTGTAGCAACAGTATTACCGATTGTCAATCCGGCAGGCAAAGAAATAGCAGTCAACGCATTAGCAGTCAACGGTAATACGATAGATTGCATCTTACCGCTTTCATCCGGCATATGCAGAGTCACTACACCGTCTTTTACTACTGCATAAGCATCACCGGCAGCTTTGTATTCAGACTTCACAAAGTCTTTTGCTGCTTTGTCATAGAAATACCAATATCCGTCTTTTACATACGGAGTCATATCCACAGCTTCTTCACCTTCACCCGTAGTAGCAAACCAACCTGTAGCTTTGCCATCAATACTGATTTCACCGGTCTTGTCGTCAATCACAACCTTGCTACCGGGAGCAGCACTGGCAACGGTCAGGTTGTAAGAAGTACCATCGCTTACCGATACTTTGAAACCACCGTCTACAGATTCAATCTTGGTAACATAAGCGCCACCGGCATTTACTTTACTTTCAAGATCTGAAAG
>ULRC01016829.1_pt1 | contig 17922 bp, 15 predicted proteins | sample 1955101 | NCBI WGS metagenome assembly ULRC01 (sample SAMEA4835672, study PRJEB28245) | human gut metagenome | biome: gut microbiome; material: fecal sample | place: Denmark | collected 2008 | reverse complement strand
AAAATCCACAAAAAGTATCTTGACAAACTCGACCCCGAGGGAACCGGCTACCGGGCCAAGACGCGGTTTGCCAAGTTTTATAATCTGCCGGAGTTGATGAGCGTATTCAAAAATGTGGCGGACATCCAGACGGCGGATATGCTCAAGCTCCCCGTGCCGGAGGCGCATTACCACAACATCGCCTTGAAGCCATCGGAGTATCAGAAAGAGATCGTGGCGTCGCTGGCGGAGCGCGCTGAGAAAGTCCGCAACCGCGAGGTGGACAGCAGCGTGGACAATATGCTGATGATAACCAACGATGGCCGCAAGCTGGCACTGGATCAGCGGCTGGTCAACCCCATGCTCCCCAGCGACCCCAACAGCAAAGCCGCCAAGTGTGCGGAAAATGTGTTTGAGATCTGGCGGCGCACCGCAGACAAGCGTTCCACCCAAATGATCTTTTGCGACCTCAGCACACCGAAGGATGACGGTGCTTTCAGCGTTTATGATGATATTCGCGCGAAATTGCTGGAATTGGGTATTCCCGAAAACGAGATCGCCTTCATCCACAACGCTAAGAGCGAGGCGCAGAAGAAAGACCTGTTCGGCAAGGTGCGGAGCGGTCAGGTGCGTATCCTGCTGGGCAGCACCCAGCGCATGGGCGCCGGCACCAACTGCCAGCAAAAGCTCATCGCCCTGCACCACCTCGAATGCCCGTGGCGTCCGTCCGACCTTCAGCAGCGGGAGGGGCGCATTATCCGGCAGGGCAACGAAAACCCGGAGGTAGACATTTACAGCTATGTCACCGAGGGCACCTTCGACGCCTATCTTTACCAGCTTGTGGAGAGCAAGCAGAAATTTATCAGCCAAATCATGACCAGCAAATCGCCTGTCCGTTCCGCCGAAGATGTAGACGAACAGGCGCTTTCTTATGCCGAGATCAAGGCACTGGCCAGCGGCAACCCTATGATCAAGGAAAAGATGGATCTGGACATTGAGGTGTCCAAGCTGAAGCTGCTGAAATCCAACCATTTGAGCCAGCGGTACGCGCTCGAGGATGCAATCAGCAAGACTTTCCCTAAAAATATTGCCGAAGCACAGGAGCGCATTTCGGGCTATGAGGCCGATATAGCCGCGGTTAAGGAAAACACCCACCCAAACGCAGACGGTTTTTCTCCGCTTGTGCTGATGGGCGTCCCCCATACCGACAAGAAGGAGGCTGGCGCGGCGCTGCTGACCATGTGTCAGACGATGCTCTCCCCGGAGGCGACACAGATCGGCAGCTATCGCGGCCTGACACTGGAGCTGGCGTTCGATACCTTTGCGCGGGAATACCGCCTGACCATGATCGGGCAGCTCCGCCACACAGTCACAATGGGCACTGATGTGTTCGGCAATTTGCAGCGCATGGACAATGCGCTGGAGGGACTGCCCATCAAGGAGCAAACCTGTCGCGAGCAGTTGTCCAACCTGCAAACACAGTTGGAAACCGCAAAGGTGGAGGTACAAAAGCCGTTCCCCCGCGAGGCAGAGCTGAACACTAAAACGGCACGGCTGGAGGAACTGAATTCCCTGCTGAATTTAGACCGCAAGGAGCCGGAGATCGTAGACGCCGAGCCGGACGAGGATCAAAGACCGCCGGAGCGCCGCAGACCGCAGCTGGAGCGGTAAAACCAATAGAAAACGGAGGAAATTATGGGTTATCAGGAAAGTTGGTTCTATATCGAGCCGCAGCATAAATTCAAGAAATTGATCCAGGCATACGAAAAGGCGGAGCAGTCCGGCTACTATGAGGTGGCCGGTGCGGAACCACATTCCGTTATTGTTTTGAAGCAGCCATTTGGCGATATTCCCGCAGGAAAGAAGCTGCTTTGGGTGTGCGGTGACCGCGGCTTTCACTGTGCCGCTGGCGTATTTGGCGGCGAGCTGAAATGCTCTGGCAGGCTTCGCGTGATCCCGGTGGAGGCGGTGCTGAACGGCACCGACGATCCCCGTATGGAGGGGCTGGACTTTGACAGTCCGGCCCCAAGCGAAAATGCCTATATGAAACGATACAGCGTCGCCAATTACGCCCACCGGATGCGGGCGGGATTGGCGAGATAATTTTTGAAATGGAGGATCATTTACAATGAAACAGTTGGAAAGAAAGCAGGAAAAAGAACGGTTAGAACGCCAGATACATCAGCAGATGCTAAAAGAGCAGGAAAGCCTCATGAAAGAATTACGCACGATGCTGCCCGAAGCAGCAGCTTCCTTTTCTTCGGAGCGTATCGTTTGCCTTTGTCATGTTGTTGACCTGTGGGCCTGCATTGTGGCCCTGTTTGAAGCACCAACTCCGCTTTCCATTAGCAAGCTGAGACGGCTGGCAGACTCGGATATGCCATTGATATTATTGAGCAGCGAGATCATGGAAAAAGAGAGCGATTTCCGTGTTATTGAGCTATAAGGAGAACATCATGCCTACAAAAAATGAATTGGAAAACCGGATATACGAAAAAATGTCACAGGAAAATACGGCGTTCCTTGCAGAGATGAAAACGAAATCACCTGACGAAATTATTTCCCGTGCCTACGAGATCGCCTGCCGTGACAACCTGCTGATACTTTTTGAGGATGAAACAAGCCTCTCCGAGCGGCAGCTTACGGTGCTGAACGAGTTTGAGCATCCCCTGTCACAGCTTTATACAGACTGGCTCTCCCGCGATACGGATGAGATGGATGCCTTTCGAGACAGCATTGCGTGCTGTGCGGATGATATTCTGCGGAAAAGAGTCGAAGAAAAATATCGAGATCCCGCGCAGCCCATATACCCTAACACCCGTTCGGAAGCCATAGCTCGCGGAGAGGTCTTTGAGTGGATGGCCAGCCGGGATCGGACGCTGACCTGTGCGGGGACCTTTGAGAAGGACGCGACCAACGCCTACAACGATGGAAAGCTGCCTGCTTTTTTGAAGGATTGGACAACCACCTATGGCAAGAACCGCTGTATGTTCGTGCTGGCCTGTACCATGGCGCAGCGCACGGGAGATGAGCGGTTCTACCCACCGGCGCGTCAGGCCGCAGGCCACTTTGCGGCGCTCCAGAAGCAGATGGGCGGGCATACGGACATTTACGCTGTGGACAATCACTCGTGCGTGATCAATGCGGCAATGGAAGAACTGGCTAAGCCGGAGCGCAGCGTGGAGCAAAAGACAGTGAAAAAGAACACGCCGGAGCGGTAATCGCGCTTATGATTATTCCGTAGGACATATGGGAACGCTGTTGACTGGTACACTCAATGGGTGTATAATGCAGGTGGAAGGAGGATGAACATGAACATTCGTGAAATGAGAGCACAGCTTGGAGATACCCAAAGCGAATTTTCCGCGAGGTATCATATCCCCTTTCGCACTGTGCAAAATTGGGAGACAGGGATGCGTAAGCCTCCCGAATATGTCTCTGATCTGTTGGAGCAGCGTATCAAGGAGGACCTGACCAACCGTAAGACCTTGTCCCTACCGAAGTATGACCCTCAAAAGAAGGATCTTCCGTCTCGGAGCAGCTATGTGGGCGCGCTCTCCTGGCTGCAAGCTGTCCGTGACTGCATTGGAGAACCCGTTGTCTTTGCGTTAGACAATGCGCTTATGTGTCAAGGAAACTTCGGAGGCCGCAGCGATGAATATATCGTGTGGGTCTATGGGGATGACTCCGTTATGAAGTTTAACGGCGTGGTCGTGCTTGGAAACCGTATCGGCGCACAAAATATCAAGAATCGGAACGGATTGTTATATACGGATTTTAACAGAACGGTATATGATGCCCTTGCAAATGAAAATATTTTAGATATGCAGGGCATTACAGAAGCAGTCAGCAAATACTTCTATTCCAATGGAGACAGCTTTGACGGGCTCTTTGTCGCGCCGGAACATCAGGATCGGTTTGAGCGTTTGGCCAGCGATGCAATCGAATATTACGAAAACTGAGGTGCTTGTTTTGAATGTAACAGCGGAAGAAAGAATTATGTACTCAGTCATGAAGGCTGTGTATGATAGCGGCATCCCTATCAGCTTTAAGGGCTCCATGGTGTTGAAAGCCTGTTTGTTTGAGGCCGGGTTTTTAGATGAGACCCGTCATACAGTAGATATTGATGCAAATTGGAACACAGACACACCTCCCACCGCAGAGCAAATGGTGGAATCCTTACAGCGAGCAATCAATAGAGGCGGCATGGACTATGAAGTTCGCCTTTATCGAATGTATGGCGAAAAGCGATCCGCTGGCTTTGAGTTAGTAGACCGCAACACCGATGAAATCCTGTTCACAATGGATGTGGATGTAAACAGACCGATTACACCGACGCAAATCTATGAGGTTGACGGAATCTGTTTTCGCGGCGTTTCACCGTTGCAGATGATAGCCGATAAGGTCGCGGTTGTATCAACAGATAAGGTGTTCCGAAGAATCAAGGATGTGGTGGATCTCTATTATATTTCAAAAGTATTTGAATTTGATGTTCAGAAGATCTACAGCACCTTAAAATGCAGCGAAAGGACCATGGGAGATTTTCAAGGATTCCTGCAAAGGAAAGAAGATTTGCGGCATTCTTACGATAAGTTTCGTTTTGCAGGCGGCGTCAACAAGCCGCTATTCGATGCAGTCTATCGTGAGGTAAAGATCTACCTTAAGGATGTCCTTCCTAAAGAGGCGTCTAAGGAGGATGCGGATGGGAGCCAGCAATAAAGCCTGCCCAAACTGCGGCAGGAAAATGAAGCAGCAGTTTCCGGGCCTGCAACATTGCAGATGTGGGATGAGCTGGAAAAAGGACATCGGCTATTTTGAACGGACACCCGATATGGTTTTTGCGCTGGAGCGCCGAATCGTCGGCAAAAAAGTCAAGCAGTTTCCCGTCATTCGCACCGGCTCTGCTCCGAAGTAACTGAATAATTTTATGGAAAGCGCAAGCAAAATGCTTGCGCTTTTCTCATGCCCCAAGGAGGTGAGCATCACGCCCTACCTATCTAAGGAACAGATCGCTGCCGCCCGCGAGATGGACCTATTGACCTACCTGCGGCGGTTTGAGCCGGAGGAGCTGGTGCATATCGGCGGAGATACCTATGCCACCCGCACCCACGACAGCCTGAAAATCTCCAATGGAAAATGGTGCTGGTGGTCGCGGAATATCGGCGGCACAAATGCGCTGGACTATTTGACCCGCGTGGAGGGGCTTTCCTTTCTGGATGCCGTTCAGCGCATCCTTGGAGAATTGCCCCGCGTGCCGACCGAATCAGAGCCAACCGCACCGCTCCCGAAAACTGAATTTACCCTCCCACCCAAACACGCCGACACCCGGCGTGTTTTTGCATATCTGCGGAGCCGCGGCATTGATGCAGAGATCATCAACCACTGCATCAAGCACGGGCAGCTTTACGAGGACGCCGCACATCATAACTGCGTATTTGTGGGCTACAAACATGACAAGCCCACCTACGGCGCACTGCGCGGGACCCTTTCGGACACCACCTTCGCCGGTGAAGTCCCCGGCAGCGATAAGCGGTTTTCCTTTGCCGTTCCCCTTTGCGCCGGTGGCAAAACCCTCTGCGTGTTTGAATCCGCCATAGACGCCCTTTCTTACCTGACGCTGCTGAAGCTACGCGGGCAGGATTGGCGCGCCGCCAATACGCTGTCCCTTTCCGGCGTCTATCAGCCGCGGAAGGATGGCTCGATCCGATTCCCCGCGGCGCTGGAGCAATACCTGAAGGACAACCCTGGCGTGGCGCGGATCGTGCTGTGCCTGGATAACGACGGGCCGGGACGGGCGGCGTCTGCGGCCATTCAAAAGAGACTTTCCGAGTATGAGGTCATCGACAACCCGCCTCGCAGTGGAAAGGACTACAACGACCAGCTCCGGCTTGTGAAAGGGATCAGCGGCAGGGTAAGAACCCGTGGCGGTGACGCACGCTGATTTTCTTTTTCGGCTGGTCAGAAGGACAGCGCGGCCTGCGGCTGCGTTGTCCTTGCAAGCATAGCATTTTGACATCAAAATGCGCTTGTTAAGGGGTAAACCCCTTAATATCCCCACTCCAACAGGAAAGGAAGCTCTATGAAACGCAACAATGTCAAGCAGATTACCATTCGCCTGACCGCTGATGAATATGCCCATGTCAAGCAGCTTTCCAAGGACAGCGGCTTGAAAATGGAGCCTGCGATCCGGCGGCTTATCATGGGCGTGAACCTGCGTCCCCGCCCGCCTGATGAACTGCCGGAGCTGCTGCGTCAGCTTTCCGGCATCGGCACGAATATCAACCAAATCGCTAAAGTCGCCAATGCCTCCGGCTATGTCCGCAAGGAGGATATTCAAAGCATCATGGAAATGCAGGCGGCATTGTGGAGGGCGGTGAAGCGAGGATAGTGGCATACACAAAAGTATTTGCCATCCGCGCAAGGTTGGACAAGCGTGTGCGTTACATCACAGACGGAGAAAAGACCTCGCTGGCGTCCAGCATCACCTATATCTCTAATCCCGAAAAGACGGAGCAATTCTTTTTCACGTCTGTGTTAAATTGCAGCAGCGTGGACACCGCTCTTTCTGAAATGATGGAAACCAAACAGCAGTTTGGCAAAATGGGCGGCGTCCTCGGCTATCACTTTATCCAGTCCTTTCAGCCGGGGGAGGTTACACCAGAGCAGGCACACGCTGTCGGGCTGGAATTTGCCAAGCGGTTGTTTGGAAAACGGTATGAGGTCGTTATCAGCACCCATTTGAATAAGCACCACCTGCATAATCATCTGGTGGTCAATTCTGTGTCCTGTATAGACGGGCAGAAATACCATTCCAGCCCGGAGAGTTATTACAACGATGTGCGCGGCACGTCGGACGCGCTATGCCGGGAGAATGATTTATCCGTCATCACCCCACAGGGCAAGGGCAAGCATTACGCCGAGTGGAAAGCGGAGCAGGGCGGCAAGCCCACCGTGCGCGGCATCATCCGCGCCGACATTGACACGATCATTGGGCAAGCCTACACCTACGATACCTTTCTCATGCTGCTGCGACGAAACGGCTATGAGGTGCGGCGCAGCCCCAATCGGAAATACACAACGGTTAAGCCACCCGGCGCAAAGCGGGCTATTCGGTTGGACAGTTTGGGCGAGGGCTACACCGAAGCGGATATTCTGCTGCGGCTCTCCCGCCAGCGGCACGGTGGCATGGCCCCGCCGACCGTCACCCATGCCGTCAAGCGTTACCGAATAAAGGGCAAGCTGTCCACCGTCCGAAAAAAGAAAATTACCGGCTTTCACGCACTCTATCTCCGCTACCTCTACCTGCTGCGTGGGGGCAGGCGGAAAAAGCTGCCGCCCAAGCTGCCCTTCTCCGTCAAGCGGGAGGTCATTCATTTGGAGCGGTATGAGCAGCAATTCAAATACCTTTTATCAAGCGGAATCACTACCGAAACGGAGCTGGAGCAGCGCATCCGTGTGCTGGAGTGGGACATCCGCTTGCTGGAGGAACAGAGAAAACCACTTTATCAGGAAAGGAGGAACACCAGCGATGAAGAAGCACAAGCCAAGTACAGCGCGGAGATCCAACAGCAGACTGCCGCCTTGCGGGAGAAACGCCGGGAAGTGCGGCTGTGCCGCAGGATACAGGCAGACATTCCGAGGGTATCCCAGCAGTGCCAGCAGGCGCAGGCTGAACGGCAGGAAAATCTAAAGAAGAAGGAGGAACACGAGCATGAGTACCAACGGTGAAACCGCTGACCTGATGGTGCGTGAGGGCATCCAGATCACCGAGAGCGCCCTCAAGCTGGCAGGGCTGGGGGCGAAAAATCTTGCCGCCCTTCTGATTGCCCTTGCCAACGACAATCAGAAGCTCGCCGGTAAAACCAACCTCAAGCGCCTGATCCACGACGGCGAGGAGCTGACGATCTTTTCCGTCAAGCAGGAGGACTTGAAGGGCTTTCAGATGGAAGCCAAACGCTACGGCGTCCTGTTTTATCCCATCATCAATAAGGTGGAAAAGACCGGCACGGTGGAGATCATGGCAAAGGCAAGGGATGCCAAGCAGATCAACCGCATTTTTGAGCGCATGGGCTATCCCGCCCCGGTGAAGGAGGATACTGCCGCAAAAAAAGAGAACGCCCGCGCTCCGTCCGAGAACAGCTTGAAGGCGCGCGGGACTGGTGCGAGAGCGTCTACGGAACCGGCTGCGGAGAAAGTTGATGCCCGCCCCTCTGTCCGCAGCCGTCTGATGGCACTGCAAGCCGCGGCAGAACGGGATGGCACGGCCCCTACCAAGGACACCGTGCGGGAAGCCATTCAAAAGGCTATGCCCACGCGGGAATAATTTGATTTTGAGAAGGAGAAACGAACATGGCAAAGTTAGACGATTTGATCCAGCAGAAGCAGCAGAGGGACGAGGACTGGAAGGCAAAGAAAACAGCGGAGCGCGAGGAATTGGGGCAGCTTTCCGACGATGCGGTCATGCACGTCACCAGTGAACCCGGCGCATACCTCCACTATTTGGATACGCAGGCCATCAACCCGCGATACAGTGCGTCCAATGTGATGCTGGCGATGGCGCAGAACCCGGAGATCACCTACATCAATAGCTTGGAGGTGTGGAACCGGCTGGGGCGCAGCGTTAACCGCGATGAGAACGGCATGAAGATCCGTGTGTCAGACACCTATGTGAAGGACGGAAGGGAGTATCACGGCTATAAGATCGGGCGTGTTTTTGATGTGACGCAGACCCACGGCAAGGCCGGTGTTCCGGCGCTGAGCCTGAAAGACAATACACCGGAAATGGACGCCGCCCTGCGCCGATTGCTGGACAGCTCCCCCGTTCCCGTGGTCACCAGCAGCACTATGTACCAGGACGCCGTTTATGATCCTAAGACGCAGAGCATTACGGTATCCAGCCGCCTGATCGACAGCAAGATCTTTGCGGCGCTCTCCCGCGAAATCGTCCACGCCGGTATCCATGACCACGGGCGCTATCCCTATTACAACCGCGAGGACTGCGCCATGGACGCCGAGAGCGTCAGCTATATGCTCTGCCGCAATTTCGGCGTGGAGACCCCGCAGCCTGATGTGAGCCGCGTGGGGCAGGTCTTTGACGGTATGGAGGTGCAGGATCGCCGCGGCGTGGTGGACAGCCTGCAAAAATATTTCCGCAAGCTGCAAAATGATATTCAGCGTGAGATCTCTCCGCAGGAGCGCAAGCAGCCGGAGCAGAACCGGCCCGCTCGTTAAGAAAGAGAGGCGTAATGTGAAAAAGAAACTTTCGCTTTTGCTGTGCATAGCAGTAACATTGTGCGCTATGAGCAGCACGGCCCTGGCCGTTTCCGCTGAACCCATTAAGGAGGCTGATCCGGTAACTGCCATGATTACTGCCGCAGATACACTCCCCGGCATTTCCGCCTATCCCGCCGAGGTCAGAGCCAGCGAGGAAAACGGCGTCTATCGTTTGGAAAAGGTCTACTACCTGACCGCGAAGGACGATCCCGCCACGATCCCCACCGCTGACTTTGAGCGTGAGGGCCACACCTATACGCTCCTTGATTTGCTGGAAAACGACCAGACAGAAACGGACACGCGGGAACATATCGAGGTGGTCACGCTGGAGAGCAAGACCAAAGATATGGCGGAAATTCTGAAAATGCTGGAGCCGAAGCTGGAGGTCAAGACCGAGGACGGCTATGAGGGCGTCCTGTCCCTTGACCATACTACCATTCAGGTGGAGGCCGCGGGCTACGGGACCAGCAGCCGCACGGTGACGGCGGAGCGCACCTATCCCAACCTCTCAGACGCGGATGTGTCCCTTGTTCCTAAGTCTGTGAACGAAAATGGCCGCACCCTGACTCTTGCCGATGTAAGCTGGCAGGAGGCCGCTGTCGATCCCACGGACGGCTATGACATTCCCATTCGCTATACCGCTGTGGCAAGCTACACCGGCACCGCCACCAGCAAATATGCCACCGGCTACACCGTCACGGCGGACTATAAGGGTGACGTTACCCGCACAAGCTGTGATACAGTGGTCTATACCGCCGTTTTTTCCAGCGTTGGGAATGCAGCGGCGAAAACCGGACGCAGTAGTTTTAACTGGCTGTGGCTGCTGATCCCCGTGGGAGCGGCGGCGCTGGGCGGCTGCGGTTACGCTGGTTACAAAGGCTACAAGCACTACATCAATAAGAAAAGAGGGTACGCCGCATGAAAAAATATCTGACCACGCTGCTGGCCGCCTGCTGTATGCTGGCGGCTTTTTCCATGCCTGCATCGGCATTGGAGTATCACTTTGACGGCCCGGACGCAGGGCTGTTCGGACGCCCCACCTCGGACGATACCATTTATGTCACGATGGACAAGCCTGCGAATACCGACCGCAGCAAAAACGCCGCCTACATCCCGCCTGCTTTTGGTTCGCCTACCTCCTATACGCTGAATGCCGGGGAGCTGCTGACACCAAACCTTGTGAGCGGTTCAGTCGAGGGAACGACCAGCGGCACAGGCGGTGTGACCGTCCTGCCGCCTACGACTTCGGGCAGTAGCAGCGGAAATACCGGCTCCTACACGCCAGTGAAGTACACCGCGGTCACGAAAGACCTCTATTACAGCGGCGGCTACCTCGGTACACTGAAAATTCCCACCCTCGGCCTGTCTGTCAAGGTGTATCAGGGGACGGACGCGGACGCGCTCCGCAAGGGCGCAGGACATTTCGCCAACACTTCCATTTGGGAGGGGAATGTGGCGATTGCGGGCCATAATCGGGGCGTCAACAATCACTTTGGCAAAATTCACACTCTTGACATTGGGGACACCATCAAGCTGACCACCCAGCTCGGCACACGCAGCTATGAAGTGTACTCTGTCAGTAAGATCGGCGTGGACGATACCAGCGTCCTAAACGACAGCACGGAGAACATCATCACCCTTGTCACCTGCGTGATGAATCAGCCGGATTACCGCTGGTGTGTGCAGGCTCGACAGAAGTAGTATTGATGTGAATAATTTCGACAAGAAAAAAGTTATTCACATTGATGTTAAAAACTTTACTTGACGCAAAGGGGGTGATATAATGGCTGACAAAGGTGGTGACAGAATCATGGAGTTAAAAAACAGATCGCAGTATCTCGATAAGCTCATTTCCGTTCAGGATATGGAGGTCATCAAGGTCGTGACCGGAATCCGGCGCTGCGGCAAATCCAGCCTGCTGAAATTGATGATGGCACATCTGCGGGAACAAGGCGTCATGGAGGAACAGATCCTCTCGATGAACTTTGAGTCCATGCAGTTTGCCGATATGGACAGCAAGCAGCTTTATCAGTATGTGATGGAGCGTGCACCCAAGGAAAAGCGGCTCTACCTCTTTTTGGACGAGGTGCAGAAGGTTCGGAACTGGCAGGATGCCGTGAATTCCTTCCGTGTGGATCTGGATTGCGACATTTATGTGACCGGCTCCAACGCCTACCTGCTGTCCTCCGAACTGTCCACGTATTTGTCCGGACGCTATGTGGAGATCAAGATGCTGCCGCTGTCCTTCCGTGAGTTTTTGGACTTCCACGGCTATCTGCTGGAGGAGTACAAAGCGCCCAACGGCACTATGAAACAGCGCGCCAAGGGAAAAGACGGCGAAGCGTATGAGCTGCGCGACCTGTTTGAAGCCTACGCACAGTTTGGCGGTATGCCGGCGCTGGCCGAGGCGGAGCTGGATCAGGAGCGCGCCAATATGCTGCTGGACGGCATTTATTCCGCTGTTGTTGTGCGGGATATTCTGGAACGCGGCAAACGGAAAGAACAGCGGGCCGTCACCGACGCGCTGCTGCTTCGCAAGATCATTCTGTTTCTGGCTGACAACATCGGGAACAACACCTCGGCGGCGTCCATCGGGCGCACCCTTGTCAGCGAGGGCCTGTTGGACGATGGCAGAAAGGCCAAGCCTGCGGTGCAGACCATCTCTGCCTATATCGACGCACTGTTGGAGTCCTATATCTTTTATGAGGTCAAGCGGTTTGACATCAAGGGGAAGGACTATCTGCGGACGCTGGGCAAATACTATATCGTCGATCCCGGTCTCCGCACCTATCTGTTAGGAAACCGGGGCGGCGATGTGGGACACATTCTGGAAAACATCGTTTATTTTGAACTGCTGCGGCGTGGTTATGAGGTGGCTATCGGCAAGGTCGGTGAAAAGGAGATCGACTTCATCGCAACGAAGATGAATGAGAAAAAGTATATCCAAGTCACCGACAACATGAACGCACCCGAAACCCGCGCACGGGAGCTTGCGCCGCTGCAAGCTGTGCAGGACAATTACGAGAAGATCGTGATTGCGATGGACTGCGACCTCATCAGCGACGTGGACGGTATCAAAATCGTAAAGGCGCTGGACTTCCTGCTCAGCGAAGTGTAACTAAAAATCCGCTCTGAAAAATCAGGGCGGATTTTTTGACACACGGCGGTATCCGCGATACCATAAACCCATCAAAGAATTTGGAGGTACACACCATGAAGCGAGGAAGTTTTGCAGCCGGTTTTCTTACCTGCCTGCTGTTGGCTGGCGTCACTACCACGGCGTATGCTGCCGGGATCATGGCAGAGCGCAGTCACCATCGCGTTGTCGTAGATGGAAAAGAAGCGCAGATGGAAGCCTATGTCATCAACGGCAACAACTATGTGAAGCTGCGGGACATTGGCGAACAAGTCGGCTTCAATGTCTATTGGAACAGCGATGCCAAATGTGTACAGGTCGAATCGAAAAAGCCGTACACCGGCGAAGCGCCGGTAACGTCTGCGGAGGCAAAGCCCGTGGAGCAGCCTGCGCAGACAGATGTTGCCGCTGCAAAGCAGGACATCATCGACTACACCAATGCGCTGCGGTGTGAAAATGGCGTTGATGCGCTACGCGTCAACAACAGGCTCATGCAGGCGGCGCAGGTACGAGCCGACGAGATGGCTGCGCATACCGTCTATTCTCACACAAGGCCGGATGGCAGAAAATTCAATACCGCCACGGATTGTCCTTACATGGCCGAAAATATCCATCGCATCGCAGATTGGGTGCTGTCTGACCAGACACTTGCCGAACGGGCCGTGGCTGATTGGAGCGCTTCGACAACCCACAACAAGAACATGGTCAACCCAAAGCTATCTGAGATTGGCGTTGGGCTGGCAAGAGGTGTCAATGACACTGGTGACCCGTGCTGGTACTGTGTCCAGCTTTTCCTCTACGATGGATGCTCCGTCACTCGGGTGGATACCCCCACAAACAAATAAATCATCAACTTTCACGCAAGAGCAGGTCGTCAAGATCTGCTCTTTTTATTGCGCTTTTTGGAAAGGAGAAAGACATGAAGTCAATTAAACATCGCTTGTTGTCACTGCTTTTGACGCTGGTGACGATCTTGAGCCTGCTGCCGACTGCGGCTTTTGCCGCGTCGAACACGGGTTCCGGCCTCAAAATTACCACCAATCAGGCATATTGGAGCACGCGCCTGCTCGCCAACGGTACCCCATACAGCTACCGCCCGCCGCTTGTGGACGGTAAGCTCGTGTACTGCATGGATAGCGGCCTCGGCTATCATTACGCAACGCCTTCGTACCTGAATTCCTTTACATGGACGTCCGGCACCGGTGCAGATGCAGATGCCGTATTGCAGTCGGCTGTCACGAACAGCGGCCTCAGCGAGATGGACGCCGCGACCGCCGAGAACGTCAAATGGATGATGACCTACCTCAACGACTGCAAGGCATCCAATGTTGGCCAGCTTTTTATGGCCGTGCAGACGTATGTGTGGGATCACCAAAGCTATAAAGGCGAGCCCGGTGGAGACGGCGACTCGGGCGGCTACGCCAACGCTGACACCTATGATCTGTATCTGAGCCTCATCGACTGGCTTCTGGAGCAGAAATCACAGGAGGACGCCGAGTTCCAGCGCCAGATTGAAGAGTACACTGCACAGGGTAAGTCTGCATCCATTGTGGAGGACGAGAGTGCGAAATGGGCGGTGTACGCAATTTCCAGTAACCGCAAAAATCAGTCATTCTTCAATTATTATGGTCCCCGCAAACTGGTCACTCAGGATAAGCCCGGAGGCGGCGGAGAAGAACCTGCACCGCCTGCAGGCGTTGGCAAGATCGTGCTGAAAAAAACTGCTGGTGGAACCACAACCGGTCTCGCCGGTGCACGTTTCAGCATCTATTTCAACGGGCAGATCGTCGGCAGCGACATCACCAATGCACAGGGTGAGATCTATGTTGAGGACGCCGCGACCGGCCTTTGGAGCTTTGTCGAGACCTCCGCACCGGACGGTTACTGTGTCGATCCCACGCCGAAGAGCGTGTACGTAGATGTAACTGAGGGTGACCGCGAGTACACCGTCGCGGCGGTCAACTACGAAAAGCCCGACATGAAGATCACCAAGCGCGACGCCATGAGCGGCAAGCCTATCGCGGGTGCGGTGTTCTCGGTAAAATCTGTCACAGGGAGTTATTCTACCTCCGCCACGACCGGGACGGACGGTTCCGCCACCCTCTCGGCCATTCCTGCCGGTGTCTATGTTGTGCGGGAGGAATCCGTTCCCGAGCCGTACATCGTAACCAATACCGAGCAGACCGTGGCGCTGCGCCCCGGCAAAACCTCCGAGGTCACTTTCGTTGACTACGAAAAGCCCGGCCTTGAAATCATCAAGAAGAACATTGCCAACGGAGAGCCTATCGAGGGCGTGACCTACCGCATCGAGCAGATCGACGGCAGCGTTTCTACCAGCGCCACGACCGATAACCATGGGCGCATTTTTCTTGAAAGCATCCCTGTGGGCAGCTACAAGGTCACGGAAATCAATGTTCCCGACCATGTCATTCTCTGCCCCATCCCGCAGGAAGTTGCGCTGAAACCCGGTGAAACCTCTACCGTCACCTTCTTTAACGCGCTCAAGCCCAGTCTGGAGATCCGCAAGGTAGACAGTGTCACCGGCGATCCCGTCAAGGGTGCCAAGTTCCAGATCTGGTATGCCAGCAACCATACTGATACCGGAGAGCTGAACGATCTCGGCGTTCATTACACCGATGAGAGCGGCAAGATCATTCTTCCTGAGATCAAGGATGGCTGGTACAAGGTAACTGAATTGGAGCCGGCGTCCGGGTACGCCATCAAGGAGCCTGCCACGCAGGAATGCTTCATCTCCGGTGGCGAGAGCAAGGTGCTGACTTTTGAAAACACGCCCCTTTCCGCCATCATCATCCGCAAGGTGGACAGCGAAAGCGGTCAGCCGCTGGAGGGTGCATGGTTCCGCATCCGCTACCTCGGCGGCACCTCCGGTACAGGCGGCACTGTGGTTGGCGAGTACAAAACATCCAGCAATGGCACCATCGTTGCAACCGGCCTCAAGGCAGGCACTTACGTCTGCGAGGAGATCTCCGCGCCGGACGGGTATGTGATCACCGACGCCACGGAAACCGTTTATCTCTCCGGCAAGGATCAGGACGTCATTACCGTGACCTTCGGCAACGATAAGATGGGTTCTCTGCTCATTGTCAAAAAGGACGCCGTGACCGGTGCCCCTATTTCCGATGTGGAGTTCTTCATCACCGATTCGGATGGCAGCGTGATCGGCAACGCCAACGGAAAGTATGTGACCGATAGCGCAGGTACCATCCGCATTGACGGCCTGACGCCCGGCATGACGGTCATCGCCCGCGAGGTGCGGGCAAAAGACGGCTACATTCTGGACGATACCCCGCAGAGCATCAAGATCAAGCGCAATGCCGTCATGACGCTGGAGTTCCGCAACCAGCCCAGGGGCGGCGTTTTGGTGAAAAAGGTAGACGCTGTGACGAACGCTCCCATCTCCGATGTGGAGTTCCTTGTCACGGATTCCGACGGCAATCTCATCGGCAATGCCAACGGCAAATTCGTGACGGACAGCGCAGGTACATTCACGATTACGGATGTTGCACCTGGTACGACGCTTGTCATCAAGGAAACCCGTGCGAAGGTGGGGTACATTCTCGATGATACCCCGCAGACCGTCAAGGTCAAGTCCAATGAAGTCACCACGCTGGAGTTCCGTAACGCCCCCAAGGGCAATCTTATCATCGTAAAGCAGGACTCCGTGACAAAGGAGCCGCTGGAAGGTGTCGAGTTCAAGATCGTCTATGCGGATGGCTCGTATGTAGATGCTGCGGGCGGGACACTGTCCTCCAACGGCCTGTACTGGACGGATAAGGAGGGCAAGATCACCCTCTCCGGCATTTCCGGCACCGTTGTGGTGACGGAGGTTGAGACGATCCCCGGCTATACTATCGACGAAAACAGCCGCACGCAAACCGTTACCATCAATCCCAATGATACCCAGACGCTTTATTTTTACAACACGCCTGTAGGCGGGTTGCAGATCATCAAGAGCGACAAAGACAGTGGCAAGCGTATTTCTGGTGTCAAGTTCGAGATCCGCAAGATGAATGGTGAGATCATCGGCACCTACACAACGGACAGCGATGGCGTCATCTATCTCCCCGAAGCTGAAAGCGGCTGGTACACCGTGACGGAATTGGAGACTGCGTCCGGATACCTGCTGGATACCACACCTCATCGTATTGAGGTCAAGGACGGTCGGACGGCCACGCTGGAGATCACCAATCACAAGTCTTCCAGAATCCTGCTCCACAAGGTGGACAAGGCTACCGGCAAGGGGATTTACGGCGCGGTGTTTCTGCTTTACGACAGCAATCGCAATCCCATCGGGGAGTATGTGACCGATCAGGATGGCTATATCTACGCCGACGAGGGACTGGCCGATGGCCGCTATTATCTGCGTGAGATCAAAGCGGCCCCCGGTTATGTGCTTGATCCTGAACTGAAAACGATCTATGTCCGCTACGGCTCCACCACAGAAATCGAGTGGAGCAATACCGCGGAGTGCGGCCAGATCCAGGTCATCAAAAAATCTGCGAACGACAATCCTATCAACGGTCTGCCTGCCGGGACGCTGCTGGAAGGCGCGGTGTTTGAGATCTATGACAAGGCGGGCAATGTGGTGGATACCATCAAGTCCGACCGCAACGGACGCGCCATTTCCAAGACGCTGCCCCTGTCCCGCTATACCGTCCGCGAGATCAAAGCGCCTGCGAATTACTCCATCAATCCCACGGTGATGACCGCCTATCTGGAATTCAACGGACAGATCGTCACCTTTGAAGTGCAGAATACCAGCGTTTCCACCGGCGTATCCATTAAGAAAACAGGTCCCGTGCAGGCCGTTCCCGGTCAGCCCATCCGCTATGTGTTTTCCGACATCAAGAACACTTCCAGCGTCGCTCTGGAGTCCTTCTACTGGCGCGATCAGCTTCCCGCGCAGGTGACGCTGAGCAAAATCGTTACCGGCAGCTACAATCAGCCGCTTTCCTACAAGGTGGTCTATAAGACCAACCTCTCCGGGGACTACTGCACTTTGGCGGACAATCTGAGCACAAGCAAGGTTTACGTATTGGACGCCCGCCCCGCTGTCCTCGGCCTTGCCGCCAATGAGCGCGTCACCGAAGTCATGTTCGTATTCGGAAATGTAAAGGCGGGCTTTGCACAGGTAGAAACGCCGTACATCTACGCCACTGCTCGCAGTGGCCTTGCCAACAATGCCAGCGTTGTGAATGTGGCAGATGTGGGTGGCCTTTACAATGGGCAGTGGATTCAGGCAGTGTCCCGCTGGCTCACTACCGTCTACGCCAAAACAACGGTGAAGCTGCCCAAGACGGGGTACTAAGCCTTGCGGCAGAATGACTTTCGCAGCGCCGCCCCTGTGTGGGCGGCGCTTTCCCCATTGGTTCTCTGGCTGGCGGCAATCGCCGCCTATGCCTACGAGGACGGTATGAACCTCTTTCAATGGATGGGGCGTTTCAGCCAAGTGCTGGAGCGCCCCTTTTCCATAGGCTGGACGCACTACACACTGAAATGTATGCTGGGGAGCC